>RHMF01001260.1_pt1 | contig 14313 bp, 10 predicted proteins | sample 5365151 | NCBI WGS metagenome assembly RHMF01 (sample SAMN10266501, study PRJNA497801) | feces metagenome | isolation source: feces | host: Bos taurus | place: China: Prairie of Fairy Mountain | collected 2017-08-14 | reverse complement strand
ACTTGAAGAAATAACTCGTACCGACGGTGCCGTCTCTGGAATTTTCCGCATATTCCAGATACTTGTCCGCCGTCATCCGCAGTTCGATGAAATCCCATGCCGTTTCCGCATTCTTTGTACACGACGGAATTGTATACAAACCGTAGGTCACGTTGACCTCAATTCCGCTTGCGCATCGGTCGTCCACCGGATAACCGATAAAGTTCAGATCGGCCGGACTATCCGCGCCGAACGTATACGCCGCCTTGGTGAAATGGTGCGGTGCCTGCATCACGGAAAGTTTCGTCAGCTTAATTTTTCCGTTGTAGTATAAGTTCTCGCCGCCCTCAATTACTTCTACTTCTTCTTCCGTAATGGCTCCGGCATACAGATCCTGCAAATTGCTCGAACCGTGATCCATGTATTTCCGCGGTTCCGTTGGCAGGGACTTCATGAATTCAAGCCGCCGGATGTATTCCGGACTCGTGAAATTCGCTTTTCCGTCACGCACAAAATACGCATCGGACAGCCAATGGAAGAAATAATATTCGCAGTTGTACTGCGTCACTTCTTCCATGAGATATTCCCCTTCGCCGAGACTGTCGCTGAAATCCAGAAATTCTGTCAGCGACCACTTTTCCGCATCTCCGATCGCGTCACGCCGTCCTACCAAAGAAGAAAGCATAAATTCCGGCGCAATACCATACAGATGTCCTTCTTTATCCTCGAGCGTATTCCGCACACAGCCGTAGATCGTATCTTTCGTGACTTCGCCGTCCATCAGCGTGTACAGATCAACGAAATAGCCGTCTGCCGCTTCCGCCAGTTCCTGAAAATCGTAGGAAACAAGGAAAAGAATGTCCGGCTTCAGAACTCCAGTTGTGAGATCGAGCATCAGTCGGGTACGTCCGGCGGAAGGTTCGTCCTGCGTATTGTACACACCGTAATCCAATACTTCAATCCGTATATCCGTACGGTCTTTATTGAATTCCACCACCGCCTGTGTCAGCGAAGATTCCGGCTGAATGCACGCCAGCGTCAGCGTTTCGATTTTTGACAGGTCAATCGTCGGGTCGGGACGGTACAGCCGCTGAACAAACGTCGAATTGTGCAAAGCGGCACGTCCTGCCACCATGAATTCTCCGTCATACTCCCCGGGAATCCACACAACATTCTGAACATAATCACCTGCAATTCCGGCATCCAGAAAATCCATGATTTCCTCAAACACCGGTTCTTCTTCCTCTTCCGCCGCCATTTTCCAGCGGTATACCCCTTCGTTGTCCCACGCGGTCAGATATCCGTTTTCGCACGAAAGAACCGCCACACCGCGGTAGGCATATCCGGACGAACTGAAACGTTCGGGCAGAACATACGATTCCGTCTCCGTGCCATCTTCCGTAAACCGTCCGAGATTCATTCCGATGCCTTTTCTATAGACAATCCAAAACTCCGCACCGTCTGCGAACAGCGCGCAGGCTGTCCCCGGCAGTTCGAACGCCCCCGTACGGACAAAATCGTCGTCCGCAAGGATGCAGGTGTCGTTCCAGATCAGCGCGATTCCGTTCTCACGCTCGACCAGAAGATGTCCGCTGTCGGCAGTATCATTGACCCGTCCTTCTTCACGCAGAACGGTGATGTCCGCCCACGCTTCCTGTTCCCCTTCAAACGAATACCGGATCAGGGAACGGTACGATTCCACTTTTTCATAATCGTGCCACAGCCCCCAGACATAGATTCCGCGTTCACCGAGGAAAAGTGCATCGCCGGAACCTTCTCCGTACGCGGTCAGCGGCATTTCCGAGATAATATTCCCGTCCATATCCGCCTGCACATAGACCACACCGCTTTCTCCTGTTCCCGGCTGTCTGCTGGTACTGTAGAGATAGGAATATCCTTCCTCCGTCCGAACGGTATTGCTGATCCGTACGGTATCCAGCCCGTCCAGATGTTCAAACGCCTGCCGGTACACCATCGTCCGATGCTCCGGCACGTCCTCTTTCCCGCATCCGCCAAGCAGTCCGCAGACCATGCAGAAAATCAGTCCGATCATCCAAAGTTTTTTCATAAGTTTCCTCCTGTCCCATATATTCTATATTTGTTTAACAATATTATAACAGGAAATCTTACAAAAGTCAAGAATTTTTCGATATCCTTCATCCAAAAAAAAGATTGAGAGGAAAAACTTTCCATTTTGTTCTTCCTCTCAAAAATCTTCACTTTTTACTCGTCACAAGAATCGCCGCGCCGTCCACCTGAACCTTGGCGTATTCCCCGACGACCTCGTTGCTCACCGCGTACGGCATCTGACGCACCAGACGTACGCAGTCGAGCGGGTATTTGCATCCCGTCAGCGTGACCACACAGGAATCCAGCGCAAATACGGAGAAATATCCTTCGACCTCCGGCTTCGGCACCGTCGCCGTTTCGTCGAGAAGCACCTGCACGGTGTTCTCGCCGTCCGTCAGCTTCACACGGATTCCTTCCCGGCGCAGTCCTTCGAGATACAGGACGTTCGACAGCGAATGGTCGATCCGTCCGCCCGTCCCGCCGAGAATCGTAATGTACCGGCATCCCTGCTCCTTTGCGTATTCGCACGCGAGCATCGTGTCCGTCACGTCCTTTTCGCACGCCACGCGGAGCACCTTCATCCCCGTCGGGAGCGCGTCGCGGTAGGAGTCAAAGTCCCCCATCGTGATATCCGGCGTGATCCCGAGCTTTTCCGCCGTCGCGTAGCCGCTGTCCGCCGCAATGGTCAGGTCAACCTCCACGGGAAGCTGACGTCTGGCCGCTTCCACATTGCAGTAGCCGCCCGTGATCACCAGCGCCGTCTTCGGAATCAGGTCATTCGTCTTTTCCATTCGGGAACACTCCTTTGTTCATCATAGATCCGCACATAACTGTCGTGACGGGAAGCCGCAACGCCTCCGCGGTTCATTTTTTCAATCACCGCGCATCCTTCTTCCTTCCGGTGCGTGCATTTCGTGTACCGGCATTCTCCGAGACATTCCGCGAATTCCCGGAAGCTCGCCGCCAGTTCGTCGTACGGGAAGAAATTGAATCGGGTGAAATCAAGCATTGAGAAGCCCGGCGTATCCGCCAGCCAGAACCGTCCGCCCGACGCGGTTTCCAGAGGATAGATCTCCACGTGCCGCGTTGTGTGACGTCCGCGTTCGGTCTTGCGGCTGACACCGCCCGTCTTGAGCTGCAGATCGGGGAACAGCGCGGTCATCAGCGTCGATTTTCCGCCGCCGGATACCCCGGCAAAGGCGCCGCTGATGTGCGTTTTTCCGCTGTCCGGCGATGTGATTTCCGCGATGTACGCCGCGAGAGCGTCCATGCCGTCGCCGCGTTCCGCACTCACCGGAAACACGGTGTATCCCGCCGTCCGGTAAATGTCCGTCAGCCGTGCGGAGGATTCCGGATCGAGGTCGGACTTGTTCACGATAATGACGGTTTCGATGCCGTAGTTTTCCGCGATGACCGTCAGCTTGTCCGCCGTCAGAAGGTCCGGCGCCGGAGAGGCTGCCGGAATCACGGCAAAGAGATAGTCTAAATTTGCTGTCGGCGGACGGATCAGAAGATTCCGGCGCGGCAGGATTTCGTCAATGACGAAATCCACACGTACATCCTGCTTTTTTCCGCCGCGGGATTTTTTTGCATCCCTGCCGCCGTCCTCGCCGTCCGGAACAAACCAGTCTTCGTTCGCACTGCCGTCCACCGGTTCGATTCTGACTTCATCCCCTACCGTCGGGGTAATGTGGTTCTGCCGGAAAATGCCGCGCGCACGGCAGAGCACTTCTTCCGAAATGCCGCCGTTTTCCGGATCGACCGTCCGTACACCGTACAGACCGCCGACCCCGCGGGTGATAATTCCAAATTTCGTATCTTTCATATTGTTTTTATCCATTTACGGACGGATCCAGTCCCACCAGTTGTCCCACTCGAATTCATCGTCTTCTTCAATGGCGGCATCCTCTCCGCCGGAGGTATCATCCGATCCGCTGTCATCCGACCAGTTATCATCCTGCCATGTGTCATCCGTTCCCGAGGGATCTTCCCAGGAAGGTTCGGGTTCGGGTTCCGGTTCGGGTTCCGGAGTCACCGGTTCCGCAGGCTTCCACTTCATGTCTTCCTCGGTCGGAATGGACTTGCCGTCTCCCGCATAGGAAGGACCGCCGCTGACCGTAAAGTCAATTTCCGAGTATTTCGCTACCTGCTGCCACGGATCGATGCTCTGTTCAAAGACCGTTCCCGCCGTCCGCCAGTTCTTGACGTAGGTAACTTCGCCGACGGTCAGATCGTTTTCCATCAGGGTGATGAGCGCACGCGCTTCGCTGAGTTCCTTGAAATCCGGAACGCTGACGTTGACCGTGTCGCTGCCGTTGCTGACGTAAATGGTTACAAGTTCATCTTCCCGGAGAACGGTGCCCGCTTCCGGTTCGGTGCGGATAACGTAACCGACCGTATAAACTTCGCTCGCTACGTTTTCCACCTTGACCGTCAGACCGAGTCTGCGCAGTTCGCTTTCCACTTCACGGTAGTCACGCACGGAATAGTCCGCCAGTTCGATGGTACGCGGTCCCTGGCTGACCGTGAGCTGCATTTCGCATTCCTGCTTGCCGGGAAGGACTTTCCGCTTTTCTTCGGCAAGGGGATCCTGTTCCATGATCTTCCCTTTTTCCACCGTTTCGCTGTAAACGTAGGTGATCACGGGCGGCGTGTAGTATTCGCTGTGGTCAAACCACTGCGCCAGTTCCTCGGTATACGCCGAGCCGACAAAATCGGGAATGCGCACTTCCTCATATGCGTTCATGGAACTGTTGAGGAAAAGGCGGTCGAGCACAAAATATCCGGATACGCCCGCGACGACCAAAAACGCCAGCGTAACGCCCATGATGATCGGGAACATCGAATGGCTTGTTTTGTGCTTCGGCTTTGCCGCGGAAGCGGCATTTTTCTTCTGCTTCTTTTTGGACGCCTTGTTTTCCTTGAAGATGATCTTCGGATTTTCGCGGAGCTTCAGAAGATGATTCAGCATCTCTTCCGCGCTCTGATACCGTGCGTCCGGATCCTTTTCCATCGCACGGCTGATGATCTGTTCCAGCCCTGCCGGGATCGCCGGATTTACTTCCCTTGCCGACGTCGCCGTTTCGTTGACGTGCATCAGTGCGGTCGAAACGGGAGTTTCCGCCGAGAACGGAAGCGAACCGGTCGCCATTTCGTACATCATAACGCCGAGTGCATACAGGTCGCTGCGCGCGTCCGTGGGACTGCCGCTCACCTGTTCGGGACTGATAGAGTACACCGTTCCGATCGCCTTGTCCGTCATGGTGACGGTTTCCGCGTTCGGAATTTTTGCAATGCCGAAATCCATCACCTTGATCACACCGTTTTTCAGAAGCATGATGTTCTGCGGCTTGATATCGCGGTGGACGATTCCCTTTTTATGCGCGTGGTCGAGTGCGCGGAGAATCTGCGTGGTGTAGCTGATAATCTCCCGCAGGTTCAGGACCTCGCGGTGCTGCATGTAGTTCTTGAGAGTGATGCCCTCAACGTACTCCATGACAATGTATTTGATATTGTGCCGGACGGACGCATCGTGAATTTCCACGATGTTCTGGTGCGCCAGCATGGCGACCGCCTGATATTCGTGCTTGAAGCGCTGTACCGCCTGCTCGTCGGCGGAGATCTCATCCTTGAGGATCTTGATCGCCACGGTCCGGCGCATCAGAAGGTCGGTCGCCTTGAAAACGACCGCCATCCCGCCGATGCCGACAATGCGTTCCACGCGGTAGCGGTTATCGAACACCAGTCCGACATACTTCTCATAGATATCCATCATTCCAGCGGACTCCTCCGGTCTGTTGTTTTGATTTTCACGCGGATCTTCCCTCTTTATACAGAAAGAATGACAGCAGTAATGTTGTCATAACCGCCGCGTCCGTTTGCGCCGTCGATCAGCGTGCCGCAGGCTTCGTCAATGCTGCGTTCTTCGCCGATTCCGCGGACAATTTCGGAAATCTCTTCGGGTTCCACATGGTTGGTCAGCCCATCCGAACAAAGTACGGCGTATGTACCGGGCTTCATTTCGCATAAGAACAGATCCGCTGCCACTGTCTTCTGCGTGCCGACCACGCGGGTGATGACGTTGCGGCGGCTGTGATGCTTTGCTTCCTCCAGCGTGATCTGTCCGAAGTCGATCAGATCCTGCACCAGAGAATGGTCATGGCTCACCTGTTCAATTTCGCCGTCCGCGATCAGATAGAGACGGCTGTCGCCGACATTCACGACGTAGCCCTTTTCTCCGACAACAATGCAGGCGACAAGCGTCGTTCCCATGCCGGACAGAGAGGAATCCCCCGCAGCCGTTTTGTAAACCGCGCGGTTCGCTGCGGTCACAGCCGCAGAAAGGCAGTCTAAGATATCCTCTTCACTTTCGCCGAAGAAGGACGGGTGTTCATGTTCGTATTCGTCCAGCTGTGCCATGAAGGTTTCCACAGCCACACGGCTTGCGACGTTTCCGCCGTTTGCACCGCCCATCCCGTCACATACCACGGCGGCAAGCACATCATATGAATACTTCCGGATGGCAAAGTCATCCTGATTCATATCACGTCTTCTGCCGACATCGGTTATTCCATAAAATAACATAAGACACATCCTCGGATTCTCGAATGAAATTCAGTTTATTTTGATGGTATTTGCATAATACATTTCATTGTACCGCAAATATCTGTATTTTTCTATAGGATTTCTTGAATATTTTACTTTTGTGCCGTTTTTTCTGCTGAATCCGCCGTTTCTCCGGCAAGCTTCTGAAGACGAAGCTGACCGCAGGAGGCATTGATATCCGATCCGAGGCGCCGGCGGATGGTCGCATTCAGACCGTTTCGGTTCAGTTCTTCCGCAAATTCCTTCGCACGCTGCCGTCCCGGTGCGGAAAGACCGGTTTCGGCAACCTCATTGAGCATGATCAGATTGACGTGCGCCGTCGCACGCATTCCGTTCCGGATCACTTTCGCCAGACGCACGGCATCTTCCTTCGCGTCGTTTTTTCCGGAGATCAGGGTGTATTCGAAGGATACGCGCCGTCCGGTCGTTTCAAAATACATCCGGCATGCCTTCAGGAGTTCCGCAATATTGTACTTGCGGTTGATCGGCATGAGCGCGCTTCTGGTTTCGTCGTCCGACGCATGAAGCGATACGGACAGCGTCACGGGCAGACCCTCTTTTGCGAGGTCATAGATCCGCGGCACAACGCCGCAGGTGGACAGCGAAATATGCCGCAGTCCGATACCGAGCCCGCGTTCGTCCGACACGAGCCGGAGGAAGCGAACCGTATTTTCGTAATTGTCGAGCGGTTCGCCGATCCCCATCATGACGATGCCGTCGACGCGTTCGCCGGTATCACGGGAAGCAAGTGCTGCCTGTCCGAGAATTTCTGACGCGGTCAGGTTGCGTACCCGTCCGTTCAGCGTGGACGCGCAGAATTTACATCCCATCGCGCATCCTGCCTGCGAAGAAACGCAGAGGCTGGTGCCGTGGTCGTACTTCATGAAAACCGATTCGACACATTCGCCGTCGTTCAGCGAGAACAGGTATTTGACCGTCCCGTCGATCTGCGAAACGAGTTTACGCTCGATTGCGGGCAGACGGTAGTCTGCTTCGGATTTCAGTGCGTCGCGGAACTTCTTCGAGAGATTCGTCATCTCATCGATCGCCGCGCCGCGCGACATCCACGTAAAAAGCTGTGCCGCCCGGTATTCCGGTTCTCCGATGGACTTCACAAAGCCTTTCAGCTCATCCACCGTCATCGACATGATATCTGTTGACATATTGTTTCGCGGGGAAAAACTTTTTAAAAAAAGTTTTTCCCCGCACCCCTTTTCAAAAACTTTCAAACGATATGGATAGACAAAGTTGGGTGCAGATTTGGGAATGCCTGATTTTTTCTTCTGCTGACAAAATCGTGTCAGTTTTTCGTCATGACTGCGCAGAAGAATCCGTCGCAGCCGTCCCGATGCGGCCAGAATGTCCGCATGGTTTCCAGATTGAATTCCGGATGTTCGCCGAGGAATTTTTCCACGATCTCCTCGTTTTCCGCACGGTTGATCGTGCAGGTGGAATATACAAGCACACCGCCGTTCTTCACGTACGCCGCCGCGCCGCAGAGGACCGGATACTGCACTTCCGGCAGACGTCCGACCGATGACAGATCCTTGTAGCGGATGTCCGGCTTCTTCGCAATGACGCCGAGACCGGAGCACGGCGCGTCGCACAGGACACGATCCGCCTTTCCGATCAGCGTTTCCGCCGGTTCTCTGGCGTCCCGGGCACCGGTTTCAATGATCGTGATGCCGAGTTTCGCCGCTCCCGAGCGGATCAGAGAGAGTTTGTTCTTGTGCAGGTCGAAGGAATACAGCGTTCCTCGGTTTTCCATGTCAATCGCCATGGAAAAACTCTTTCCGCCGGGACACGCGCAGGTATCGACGATCACTTCGCCGGGTTTCGCACCGACGGAAGCCGATGTGATCCGGGAGGCTTCGTCCTGTACGAACCACAGTCCTTCTTCCATTCCCGCTTTCACGGTTTCATCCAGCGACGGCACCTTTACAATATCCGGCGCGATCGCCGAAACGGTACCGCTTACCTTTTCCGCCGCTTCTTCGGCGGATATTTTCAGACGGTTCACACGGAGCGCGATCTGCGGTTCCCGGTTCATCGCTTCCAGCAGAGGTTCGATCTCTTCGCCTGCCGAACGGTACAGCAGTTCACACAGATCCCGCGGAACCGAGTACGCAACGGAAAGGTATTCCATGAAATCCGCCGTTTTATCCGGCAGATCGTATTTTTTGCCGTCCCGCAGGAACGAACGCAGGATCGCGTTCACAAATCCCGTCGAGCGTCTTGCCACCAGTCCGGCGGATTCGCCGACGGCGGCGTGTTCCGGAATGCGGTCCATCCAGACCAGCTGGTAGATCCCCATCCGGAGCGCACAGCGGACATCCGGATCCAGACCGTCCGCCGGAATACGGGAATACTTCCCGATGATGTAGTCCAGCGTGATCCGCCGTTCGGTCACGCCGTAGACCAGTCTGGTGTACAGTCCGCGGTCGGCTCCCTCCAGGGAAGAAGCAACCAGCGCGGAATTGATCTCCAGATTGGAATATCTTCCGTCCCGTTCGAGCGCGATCAGCGATTCGAGCGCCATCGAACGGGCTGTTTTTTTCTTTGTATTGTTTGTCGTTTTATTCATAGTCAGTGGACGGAATCTCAGTCCCGTCTGGATCGGTTGACAATCGTCAGCAGCCGCAGGAAATTCCCGATGGCAACCGCCAGTGCGGCAACGTAGGTCAGCGCGGCGGCCGTCAGCACTTTTTTCGCGGCGGACAATCCCTCGTCCGTCATATATCCGGAATCCGTCAGTGCCTGTACGGCACGGCGGCTCGCATCAAATTCAACGGGCAGCGTAACGAGCTGGAATACGACGGCTGCGCCGAAGCAGATCACGCCGAGATACGCCAGCGGTTCAAAGGAAAGCACAAGCCCGAGAAGAATGAGCGGCATCGCAAGATTGGAACCGATGTTCGTAATCGGAACGATCGCCGCGCGCAGTTTGATCGGGCCGTAATTTTCGGCATACTGCGCGGCGTGCCCGGCTTCGTGCGCGGCAACGCCGACCGCGGCGGCTGTCCGGACATCGTGCACCGCATCGGACAGGCTGATGGTATTCGAACGCGGATCGTAATGGTCGGTCAGCTGACCGTTTATCCTTCCGATTCCGACATCTCCGAGGCCGTATCCCCGCAGAACGAGCCGCGCGGCATCCGCGCCGGTCAGCGTCGAGGGAACACGGCTGTATTTTTTGAAGGTCGAACTTACGTTATGCTGTGCCCACATTGCAAGAATCAGCGCAGGCAGCACGTAAACAATGTACGACCAGTCAAATCCGTAGAAGTAGGGCATAACTGAACTTCTCCTCCGTTATTTTCTGTTTTCTTTTACTCACTGTTCGTACGTCAGTACGTCTCCGGCGGCAATTTTTCTGCCGCGGATATAGTCGGCGGCCGGCATGGGCTTCTTCCCTTCCGGTACAACGCCGGTCACGTTCAGAACACCGCCGCCGCAGGCGATTTTGATCTTTCCGCCGTCCACGGACAGCACCGTTCCGGGAGCCGCATCGGAAGTTTCGTCCGACGGTGCTTCCGCAGACGTAAACTTCAGCAGTTTTCCGTCCGGTGTGCGGGTCATCGCGTACGGCATCGGGGACAGACCGCGGATCTGATTGAACACCTCACGCGGAGACTTCGTAAAGTCGATCACGCTGTCCTCTTTCGTAATTTTTGCGGCGTAATTTGCGCCTTCCTCCGGCTGTACTTCGCGGACGATCGTCCCGTCGAGCGTCCGGTCGATGGTCAGGCACATGGCTTCCCCGGCAAGAGCCGCCAGCTTGTCGTGCAGGGTTCCGAAATTGTCTTCATCCGTGATGGGACATTCGAGCTTGAGGATCATGTCGCCCGTATCCAGACCTTCCGCCATATACATCGACGTAATGCCGGTAACGGTTTCGCCTTCGATGATGGCACGCTGGATCGGCGCCGCACCGCGGTACTTCGGAAGAAGCGAACCGTGCGCGTTGACGCAGCCGTACTTCGGATAGTCCAGTACATACGGCGGCAGGAGTTTTCCGTACGCCGCAACGATGATCATTTCGGGATCCAGTTCCGCGAGCGTATCGGCAAACGCGCCGTCCTTCAGCGTCTGCGGCTGCCATACCGGGATTCCGTGTTCTTCCGCAAACACCTTGACCGGCGGCGGAATCATCTTCATGCCGCGTCCCTTCGGTTTGTCCGTCTGGGTCACAACGCCGATGACCTCCACGCCTTCTTTTTCGTACACCGCCCGCAGACATTCCGCCGCAAGATCCGGGGTACCCATAAACAGTACTCTCATTCTGCAGACCTCCGTATTTCCGTCTTCTGTAATCGTAATCAGTCGTCTTCGCCGTCAAACAGTTCGGCAACTTCTTCGGGATCAAGGATATGGATCGCCTTGTCCGTGAACAGATGACCGTCGAGGTGGTCGAGTTCATGGCAGAAGCAGCGTGCAACCAGACCTTCGCCGGTTACGGTGAATTCTTCGCCGTGGCGGTTCATCGCCTTGACCGTGACCTTCATCGGACGGTCGGTGATGCCCCATACGTCCGGAACGGACAGACAGCCTTCGACTTCCTGCTGTTCGCCTTCCGCCGCGATAATTTCGGGGTTGATGAGTTCGAGAACTTCATCACCGGTATCCACCAGAACGATCCGGCGGAGAATGCCGACCTGCGGAGCCGCAAGACCCGCGCCGTTGGCGTCATCGAGTGTTTCCGCCATGTCGTCGAGAAGCTGCAGAATGCGGGGCGTGATCTCCGTCACCGGACGGCACACCTTCCGGAGGATCGGTTCGCCTTCTTTCACAATATTCAGTAATGCTGCCATATCAAAAAATCTCCTGCAAAATAATATTCTGTAAAATGAACGTATTCATACGGTTGTCGGATTCAGATCGACCGAAATGGTCAGTTTCCGGTTGCTCTTCGCTCCGGAAACCGCCGCCGAGCCTTTGAACTTCACACTTGTTCCGGCTTCCCGGTCGTTTTTGGATTTGTCCGCCGCGGGAGTAAACCGTCCGAACTCGCATACCAGACCGGAGATAAAATCCCTGGTCCGGCGGTTCAGCCGGCATTTCAGCACAAAGCGCATCCGGCACAGATTCTGTACGCGGTACACCGGTGCTTCGAACGGTCCGTAGAGGACCACCGGCACATCGCCGAACTCCGTTTTCAGTGTTTCGAGCATCCGTTCATACATCCGCGTCGTCACCAGACCGAGGTATGCCTCGTCCGCGCTCGACAGCGTGATGACCGCGATGTCGCAGAACGGCGGGAACGTCAGCTGTTTGCGCAGACGGATCTCGCCTTTATAAAACCCTTTGTAATCCTGCGCGGCGGCGTACCGCAGCACTTCGTGATCCGGATTGCACGTCTGGATGACGGCCGTTCCGGGAACATCCGCGCGTCCGGCACGTCCGATGACCTGCGTGAGCATCGCAAATGTCCGCTCCGCCGCACGGTAATCGTCCACCATCAGCGCACTGTCGGAATTAAGTACCCCGACGGTCGCAACCTTCGGGAAATCGTGTCCTTTGGTAACCATCTGCGTTCCGAGCAGAACGTCCGCTTCTCCCGCACGGAATTTCGACAGAATGTCTTCGATCGAGAATTTCGCCTGCGTGGTATCGTGATCCATCCGCAGAACGCGCAGATCGGGCAGCATCGCGCAGATATCGTCTTCCGCTTTCTGCGTCCCGCATCCCATGAACAGGAAGTGTTCCTTTCCGCAGTCCGGGCATTTGTCCGGCACTCTCGTCCGGTATCCGCACATATGGCAGACCAGAAGTCCGTTCCGGCGGCGGTCTTCGAGGTATTCGTCGGACGCCGTATCGACGTCGAGCGCATCCTTCGCAAACTTTTTGCCGCTCGAATGGTAGGTCAGCGTGACGGAACAGTGGGGACATTTGATCCCCTTGCCGCAGCTCCGGCAGGACACGTAATTGTTGTAGCCGCGCCGGTTGAGGAAGAGGATCGACTGATTCCCTTCCGCCTTGTCTTGCATCAGCTTCGACGCAAGCAGTTCCCCGACCGGGGAAAGATTGCCGCTTGCCGTCTCCCCGCGCATATCGTAGATCTGCACCTCGGGCAGACGCGCGTTTCCGTACCGCTCGGTCAGTTCGACCAGCGTATACGCCCCCGTTTCCGCCTTATAATAGCTCGTGACCGACGGCGTCGCGGAGGAAAGAACCAGCACGGCGTTGTGGTCGCGGCAGCGGTAGCGGGCAATATCGTGGGTATGATATTTCGGATTGGTGTCGGATTTGTAGGTATATTCGTGTTCTTCGTCAATGATGATCATGCCGATGTCCGGCAGCGGCGCGAAAATCGCCGAGCGCGTTCCGACAACGACTCTGGCTTCGCCGAGTCTGATCCGCCGCCACGCGTCGTAGCGTTCGCCGTTTGAGAGCGCCGAATGGATCACGGCGATATTATCCCCGTAACGCGCCATAAAAATACCGACGGTCTGGGGAGTCAGCGCGATTTCCGGAACAAGCATGATGACGCCGCGTCCGTCCGCAAGCACGCGGTCGATGGCGGCGAGGATGACGTTCGTCTTTCCCGAGCCGGTGACGCCGTGCAGAAGAGCCGCCGCGGGAATCCCCTGTTCATACAGATCGACGATCGTATCGCAGGCTTCCTGCTGATGCGCGGACAGCGCGGGAACCGATTGTTTTCCGTCCTTCCACTGCTTTGCGAAGGCATACGCCTCGTCGGCAAAGCGGTTGCGGAAGAAATCTTCTTTTTCGATTTTGATGTAATTTCTGGTTTCCAGCGAAGCGGCGGCGCTTTTTCCTGCAGCCGGTGTGATCCCGGCAGCCGCGTACGCTTCGTTTTCCTCCATCGCTTCCGATTCCGCGAGAACGGCAAAAAGTTTTTTCTGGTTTTCGCCGCGCAGTTTTGCCGCAATTCCGGCAAGATACGCGCCCGTCCGGTCGAGATTGTTTTCTCCGGACAGCATATCGGACAGCGAAAGGATCCGACGGTATTTCACCGCGGCGGAGCCTTTGATTTCGGAAGACTTTTCACAGAGTCCGAGTTTGACCATCTGCGCGAGAATGCGCGTACAGTCGAACTCGAATTCCGCCGACAGCGTCTGACGGGTGAACCGCTGACGGTCTCTGACAAACTGATAGACCAGCCGTCCGCGTTCGCCGAGCGTCTCCAGTGCCTCCGCCAGGGAAGGTTCGCCGCCGCGTTCCTCTTCCGGAATCACGCGATAAGAATGGACGACCTTCGACATGGCGGCCGACGGGACAGCCGCCCGCACCGCGTCACCGAAGGTACAGAGAGTATATTCCTTTACAAAACGGCAGAGACCGAGCATCTCTTCCGAAAGCAGGGGACCGTCGCCGAAAACGGAAAACACGGGTTTCATCCGCGCGTCTTCCGTATCGTCGAACCGGCATTCGAACACGATGCCGGTCATACGCCGGTTTCCGATGCCGAACGGGACCTCGACAAGCGCACCCGGCACGACGGATTCGTCCAGCATTTCCGGCACATAATAGCTGTACGCCTTGTCCGCATAATACGGTACGTCCAGCACATACACAAGCGCACTTTTCATAGAAATCCCTTTCTCTGCTGAACCGGATTCTTATTCAGCGGTCTTTTCTTCTGCGGGAGTTTCGAATTCTTCGATGGTGTGGCCGCCGAGCAGTTCAACCTTTCCG
>RHMF01000909.1_pt1 | contig 14321 bp, 10 predicted proteins | sample 5365151 | NCBI WGS metagenome assembly RHMF01 (sample SAMN10266501, study PRJNA497801) | feces metagenome | isolation source: feces | host: Bos taurus | place: China: Prairie of Fairy Mountain | collected 2017-08-14 | reverse complement strand
TCGTCGATGCGGGAACGGTTCCTCCGTCAACAGCAATGGCCACGGAAATCTCTCCGACAGTACCGCCGGTGGGAATCGCGATGTTTGCCCCGAAGTCCACCAGATACTCAGCAGAGGTGTTGTTTGCGGCGCAGGGGCAGCAAGAATTGTTTGGAACCCATCCGCTCAGAAGAAACCCGGCGGTTCCGTCGCTGTGTCGAACAAAACCCCTCCGACAGGGAGAGGTCGTATTCGTGAAGACTACAGACTCGCCAGGGTTGATGGTCTGAACGGCGTTTGCGATATATTCAGCCATTCAAATCACCTCCAGGCTTAGCGCCCGCAACCGCAGTTGGAGGTGTAATAATTCTGAGCGCAGCAGTTGGGGTTCTGCACCACGTAAGCGGGCCTCGGAACAGGAGCCAGATACTGCTCAAGCGCCTGCGTCTGGGCCAGGTTATCGGTCAGGATAGCAGCAGTCTGGGCGTTCTGAGAAGCAGCCAGATTCGCCATGGTCAGCTGGTTCTGCAGCTCAGCGATCTTCTCGTTCTTGGCGTCGATCTTATCCTGGCACATCATGTCCAGAATACGCTGGGTATTGGCGTTGTTCTGCGCGGTCACAGCCTGGAGAGCATCGTTCACAGCTGCACGGTCGCTACAGGCTTCAGTCGCGACAGTGTACTTCAGATCGGCAGTGGCGGCCCTGTTCTCGCAGCAACAGTTCTGCAGAGACATCGCAAGGCCGTTCATAGCCGCGATATTGGCATTCTGGTTGGCGTTGAGGGTAGCCAGGACATTCGCCTGCTGGTTACACCTGGAAACTTCCGCATTGGAGAAGCCGGTGGTCACAGCGTTCTGGATGCCATTGATACCGCCCATGATGGACGCCTGGTCGAAACCACGCTGCACTTCATTGCCGGCGTTCATATAGGGGATATAAGCCATACCGGCATTGCCGCCAGCATTTGCGCCGTATCCTCCCCATCCACCAAAGATGGCGAAGAAGAACAGGATGATGACCCAGAAGAAACCATTGCCGCCGAAAGCGTCACCAAAGCCACCACCGAAACCACTGTTGCTGGGCATTACGTTGATGGAGGGCTGCTGATTGGAGGATTCAATAAGCATAATCATTTTCTCCTTTTTATGATTTTGTCGGTCGTTGAGTTAATTGGTTGTGACTGCCATTTTGATTCTTCGTGAGAAGTTATAAACGGTAATAAAAAACCTGACCCTCCGGAAAGTCAGGAATTTTTCTGAAAGTTGTTTTGGAATTGCTGGGCCATCTGGCTGAACTGCTGGAACTGCTGCTCGCTCATCTGACCAGAATTCCTCAGGTAGTTGACCATGCCTTGCGGATTGTTTTGCAGATGCGGCGGAACGTTATAACCCATTTGCATCATAGCGCCCATCGGGTTCTGCCTGAACTGGTTGAACATCTGCATCATGTTTCCGAAGTTGGAGAAGGCGTTCATGAAATTACCCATTGGATTCATTCATTCTCACGATCCTTCCTCCGTTGCCGAGTGTGAGTTCGCCAAACGCCTTGTCCATCTCGTCCTTTGTGACGTATCCGACCATGCTCGGAATCGTGGCGTTCGAGAACGCTTCGGCAATCATATTTTTGATGTCTTCCTTGGTCGCGTAGGCAGACAGATCCATGTTCCCCTGGGGCTGAACGTCCGGCTCGGTGTGCGGAATGTAGTCGTTATCTTCAAGCACACGGGGCATGCCGTTGTTGTCGTAGCCCTTTATGTAGAACCGCTTGCCCTCCGTATCCCACAGGATGATCTCATTAAGTCCGGGCGGTATCGGATAAGCATCTGCGCCAGCCCGACCATTGACGTACACCCTGCCGTCAGAAGACTGCTGAGGCATCTGGTTGTAGCCCACGCCCCATCCCTGGTTATAGTTGATCCTCGGGTTAACCACCTGGTTTTGTGTCATGTAAGGATTGTAGTTGTTATAACCTGGCATTATTCTCTCCTCCAAACTGTCGTCGGCAATTCGTCACCGCTATCCCAGGCGTCGTAGTAGTCACCATCGATCACAGCGATGACGTGTGAGCCGGTTGCCAAAATATAAGTTCCATACGGATTGTCCATACAAAAATCCCGAACCGTATAACAGTCCGGGCATCTGCCAAATATCGGTGCGGATGTGAAGCCGATCGAGCTAAGGTATGTTCCCCATACCTTGTTCGCACTGGGCATATTCTTCATGATGAAGCCCTGCAGACAGAGATGTATGAAAATATCGTCCCATGCCCGGTTAGTTACTATCGATATCGCACGTATGACACAATCCTCTACGTATTTCCCATTCGGATTTGGGTTTGCGTGTATATACATAAAAAGCTCACTCCTTTTGTGATTCGGAATGAGCGAGATGACAGCAGGGTGGCTTATTCTCCATGGTTGGTACCTGCCTTTACTATTTAGTTTTTTGGTCAGTCGGGCGAAGGCGTAGGCGCTGGTTCAGGATCCTGACCGCCTGAGTCGTCAGACGGTCTTACAGTAATCTCAAAATTATCGTAAAGACTCTTGCTATCACCTGGACGGTGCCATTGGACGGGGACAGCCATAATTCCAGAACCATCGCCAGGCAGATATGAAAGTATTTCCATCATTTTTCGGACATGAGCTTCTGTGCTGCCACGGTTTACTACAAATAATGGAACTCCGGTTACCATTGGAAAATCTTGCGGATTCGACATAATTGACGCTCCGCCCCAATTTTCATTCGTGGCGCAACCTCCAACACAAACTAAATTTCCATCAATGTTAAACTCCTGATAATCCCACGGACTATTGGGAACGGACCCCTCAACAGAACTTCTTGTAGGACCAATTAAATTAGTTCTAAGCCAATTTCCGCCATAATCATCTGCTGGGTCTGAAGAATTAATAGACAATAAGCAAGCTGCAGCACCATCATTTTTTTTTGTTACTGGATTTCTTTCACCGTTATTTGTACTTAATACTGTGCCAGCATTAGATACTAAAGAATCTGTTCTGGCTATAAATTCATAGTGTTCACTTCCATCCCACTCCGCAATCGGCTCGGGGAAACTTAATTCTAAATTATCTACAGTTCCCCACTCCGTCCCGTCCGGGAGATAGGCCTTAACCACAATACCATGGAAGTCGATCGTCTGGCCGTCTTCGTAAACAGTCAAGGTGGGCGGAGTAACGACCTGTATGGTATCCGGCAATTTCGTAATCACAACATTTCCATCATCGTCTACTTCTGCCATGGCATCATCATCATCATCGTCCTTGCCGGTAATGGGTCCAGACGGTTCTCCGCCACCCCCGCCTCCGCCGCCTCCGGAAACGCCAACGTAGACCTTGGAATATCCGTAAAACGGCCCGTCCTTGTCCTCGCTTGCTCGGTAAGTTCCGTTCTTCGTAATGCTCTTCTCAGACAACTCACCCATAATCTTAGTGCCCACGCCATTGACGGTGACCTGTGAATATCCGTATGGAGAGCCGGCCTCGCTTGCCGCTTTATACGTCCCGTCTTTGACGATGGTTTTTGTGGCAAGCAGCAGCTCGTCTTCCGGAACCCAGGTGCACATATTGCCATTTTGAAGTCTTGTAACCAACTTCGTTACGTTAGAAATTGTCTTTATCTTGCTGCCCTCGTTGACCAGTATTCTTTTTGCCATATCTAACTATCACCGCCGTTTCATAGCACCGTAAGATCGTATACTTCAATTTCCTTGGTTTTGTTTTCGAGTTTGATAACATAGTCCGCGCCGACCGCAAAGCCGTAGTCCTTCGCGTACTCTATGCCGTTATCCGCCACGAATTTTATCGGGCATCCGTTGGGAAGGATCTCGTCCTGTATGAATGAGTCGTACCCAAGGTCGTACTGTATCGTTATGGTCGAATAAGACGGGCCCGGATTGTAGGCGGTCACGGTAAACATGCCGCTATAGAACATCATCGGCTCGTCAGAAAGCGCGATTGTGAGCTCCTTGCCGTGTATAAAACTGTAAATAGTGTTGTAAGAAGCTCGCCAGCCACTCCATTGCTCATGGTCGATGTAGAACTGCCATGAACCGGTCCTCGCTCCGAACGTCAGACCGCCGATATGCTGGTCCGTGATGTCAAGCCTTTTGCTGGTTCCGGGCAAGGCGATGAGCTTGATGTTCGGCTCGGGATACGCGATATGCGGCCGATCGGTCGGTATGATATGAAAGTCCGTCCATGTGTTCCTCTTTGTCACCGTGCCATTCGAAACCCTATAAAAGTTGATCGAATGCTCACCAGAATAAACAACACCCATACCATCACCCCTTTAATCCGGCGAAGGCGTAGGCGCAGGCTGAGGATCCTGACCGCCTGAATCGTCCGGCTTAGTTACTGTGATCTCGAAGTTATCGTAAAGACTCTTCCCATCACCAGGACGGTGCCATTGGATGGGGATGGTTTGAATAGAGTCTGCTGGTATTATTTCCACTTCTTCTCGCATACCATCTATAAGTATCGCAATATTTTCTAAAGAACGTGAGTTATCCACCGTTATTTCTGGATTTATATTATACAACAAGAAATCGCCGCCAGTCATATAATATCGTGTTCTTTTGTTGACTGTAAGAGCCCGCGTACTCACATTTGGCCATTGTACTTTTGTTCCGCCTCTTGTATTATCTATTGCGAAGACACTAGTACCTCTCAAAGAATACCCAGTAACATTATAACCTCCATTGCTTCTCAAAGAAGCCAACATCCAGCCGTCTTCTACATAAAAATCGGTATACTCAATCTGATCTCCTTCTTTATTAGTAGATGTTAATATTTTAGTTAAATAGTTTATACTTTTTCCATCCAGTGTAGCTGTACCGTATTTATATGTTATGCTCTCAACATACTCCGCAATCGGCTCCGGGAAGCTGAGCTCATTATTAGGTACTACACCCCACTCAGTTCCGTCTTCCAGGTATCCCTTGACGTAAATCCCGTGGAAGTCGATGAGCTCACCGTCATAATACGTGAGAATATCCGGCGGACTTATGATCTTAATGGATGACGGAACCGTTTCCTTGACCAGATGGCCGTCGTCATCCACGGTCACAACCTCGTCGTTTCCGTCCGGATCCTTGCCGCTTATATGGTCAGGTGCGGCGTCTTCGTCGGATACGTTCACAATCACTGTAGAATATCCGTAAAACGGGCCCTGTGAATCCGTGGCTGCCTCGTATGTCCCATTGGCGGTTATCGTTATCGTGCCGAGTGTTCCCATCTCAACGTTGCCGACGCCCTCGACATTTACCTCTGAATATCCGTAAAAAGGCCCGTTCGGATCGGAGGAAGCGTTATATACCCCGTCTTCTGTAACGTTGAGCACCCCAAGCGGGTAATCCTCCTCCGGAACCCAGTAGCAATCCCGGCCGTTCGCAAGCTTCGTCTTTATCTTCGCGACCTTGCTGACCGACTTCTCTACTGCGTTCTCCAGTATAGTAATTTTCTTAGCCATTTCTGCCTCCTTGCCGATACTCAGCAATATAGTCGACGTTCTTTGTTACCTTGTCCAGCGTCGGCCGCCATCGCCTGAATTTCAGATGACTGTACGTTGGAATACTCCCGCGGAAGTAAGGTGTGTCGTTATACTCAAGCATGTCATTTTGAAGTATTTGACCGTTTAATCCGATAAAACGAACCCTGAAATTCATGCCGCTATAATCGTCGATCGGTTCGGCGTCCAGATCATAGGCTATGGTCACCGTCGAATAGCTCTCCCCAGCCTCGTATCCGGATAACCATACGCGCCCTTCATACACATCGTCTCTACCGTCATCAAGAGACACCAGCATTTTCGAACCATTGAAATATTCCTCAACGTCGTAATGTGCTTCCGTCCAGTCTGACCATGTATTATGGTCTATGTAAAATTGCCATTCTCCGGTTCTGCTCTCATAGGTCATTCCGCCTGTCAGATAGCTGGTAATGTTTATACGCTTATTTGAATTGGGGATGGGAACGATCGTATAGTTCGCTTTGGGAATGCTTATGGCCGGTCTCGCGTTTGGGATCAGATGAAAGTCGTCCCATGTAAACTTCGGATTCCAAATAAAGTAAGTCCCTCCGCTGTTATACGTCTTTTTCCAAAAGCATATACTGTGAACGCCGTTATGAACAACACTCATTGCCATCAAAACCTCTTTCTCTTCAGTTGTCTGGCAAGCGTCTTGTCATTGCTGCTTGCTTTCGGATGAAATACACTCAGCGTGTAACTCGTGTTTTCTGGGTTGTCCAGCGAAATCTCCATCGACGTGCACATGAGTGTCTGATCTATACCCAGAGGCGAACACTGTAATCTCACGCGATTGTAAAGCCATATCCTTTGCTTGTCATCGTCGTCCAGATAATGGAAGTCTATAGCCCGCACGGTATAAGAGTCAAATCCGGCATTCGCCAGATCGTGGTCACAATACTTTTCGACGTAGGTCTGTGCGTATCCGATCGCCTTCTCCTGTGTTTTTGTTCCTGGCAGGTCGACAACCTGTATGCCAATACTGTCGAGAGATCCGACCGATCCAACGACATAAGGCTTGTATATGGTTTCCTCGCCAATGCCGTCCACATCTATTCCCGTCGTCGCAACCCATTTCTTTTCGTTATTGGCGTCCTCCCATTCCGGAACAATGCCGGACGATATCTCATCATCTTCGTTTTCACCGCTGATGTCGAGCATGTTTTCTCCAAATTCGATGGACTGGTTCAGCACCGGCTCGCTGTAATCGCTCATAGTTGGGTCTGGATCCCAGCATAACACACCGGTTATGTCGCCGACCGCCCATTCCCTGTAATACATTCTCAGAAAACCGCCATGGGCCTCCACAAGTTCACTGGTGATGAAATCCCCGACGCTCGTGCCGTTGCTTACGTCTATATCTTCAAATGTATATGAATCGGCACTGTCGTTAATGGTTCCGAGGATGATGTCGGTCCTTAGCAGATTTCTGTATGCGTTTATCGCCGTCTTGAACATTGTCTCGGGCGTCCCGCTCACCGTGAATATCTTTTCCGCGGTCATGCCGTCGTGGTAATGACCGGTGCAGTACATCGGACAATCCAGCAGATTTGCCATAAGCCCTTCGCATACGACATGCTTTATGCCGTTAAAACTTAGGGCTATAGACAATATCCGTCCGTAAAAAATTATATGAGTATCGTCCGAATCACTGTCAGGCGAGGGAGTCACTGGCTCATCATCTATCACGACGTCATCCGGCAGCTCAAGACTGGTCACCGGTACGCCCGTGTTGAATTCCCTAACGGAAATATATTGTACATACCTTCTCAATATTGAATAGTAACTATGCGAAGGCAGGATGTCGAATTCGAACGTTCCTGCCTTGTTCACTTCCAGCTTGAGCGTCGCGTTGAGCAAATAGTCGCTGTCGCCGCTTCCGACCTCATAGAGCGTATAGGTAACCGCCTTGCCAGTCGTCGGGTTGTATACCCCTGGCTGATGCAAGCGTACATCAAACGTTGCCATAATTCGGCATCCTCCCCTCTTGTTGTGGTACCATTTTGATTTAACGTTCTCTCGTCAGAGAGGGCGTTTTAATCGTTGCGTTAGCAACTGCCATGTTCTCTCTAGTTCAGACGGTTCGCCAGTATCGCCTGTTGTCCAAGGGTTCTGTTTACCTTTGGTGAAACATAGCCGACCAGCGTATTGCCGTCCATGTAAATCTTCAAATCTTTCATCGCTTCTGCCATCCGATCCATCTTCTCGCTGAACATCTTCGTAGCACTGTCCAGCATCTTACCGTTCTGTACCTCATAACTCTGATCGTCAGTCTTTTTGATGGAAGACTGCCTCGCCGCTATTCCGTTTGCCATGTCGGCGCTTCTTGTAGCGGTTATAGACCTTGTTCCAAATAGACCATTGACCTGCTTCATGCCGCTTTGCACGTCGCTGAGATCAAGCACCGGACGGATGACGGGTTGGTCAACACCATCGCCAAAACCTATGGCGTCATACAGCTTCATCGCACTCGCCTTTGCCGAATCCACTGCGGAATCCGACATGCCGGCCGCTGTATTGGCTATGGTCTGGGAATAGCTTTGCATGCCGTTCGCAAACCCCTCACCAACCATCTCACCGATCCACATAAATTTCTTGGAGGGTGATTCGACACCGAGCTCTGTACATGCTGCATTGTACGCAGCAAGAGCAACCTGCTTCGCCATTTCGGTGACGGCGCTGGAACCTTCTTCCAAGCCTTTTACCAAACCGGCATCTATATAAGTGCCGATAGTCTTAAACTTTTCAGAATAGGAATCCTCTTTAACGTCGATGGAGGTTTTCACACCGTCGTATGCTTCGGTCAACGCTGTGGTTATTGCGGTTTGTATATCGTCATTCTTCTCATTTATACCGTTGACAATATAAGTAATAATCTCGTTGCCTATATTCTTCAAACTATTAGCCGGATTACCGGTATACAGACCTTGATAATACGGAACTGTAGCGCTCAAAAGATTTCTTAGCTGCGTGATTATTGCTGAACCGTTGGTATCTCTTACACCATACGCTATAAACTTAACTATGTCACTGCCTATAGAGACAAACTTTTCAGCAACAGTTCCATTTAATTTTCTTTTCACATCTTCGCTTGCCCATTTTTCAATCACATTGGCGAATAGATTGTTACCTCCGGCATTCGACGTCAAATTTTCCACAGACAGATCACCTAAAATATCAGGCAATTCATTTTCCGTGAAAGTTTTCAGACCGCTTTCTATGGCTGTCTTAATTCCAAGAGACAACAATTCACTTCCGCTTTCCGATATACCGGCACCAATATAAACCAAAATGTTTTCGCCAATTACTTTTAACTTATCACCAAGCGTATTTGTTATTGCTTCACTTTCATTAGCCATGGACTCTTCGGCTTGTGCTACTCCGAGTCCAAATATCTTTTTGCCGGTATTTGCAAGAGTATCTGCCGCCTTTTGTTGCTCATCTTTGTTCATACCAACATTACCAAGAAGAATATCTGCTAAATTACCACCGACGCCTTCTGATGTTTCAGATGCTTCTTCAAGGCTTGCTGCAATATCAATCAAAGAAAGCGCCTTTTCAAAAACAGATGCAATGTTATCCTTTAACTTCGCCACGTTTTCTTCAGTGTTAATACCCTCAGATACTTTGTCGATAACGGTAGTGCCAAAACTTGTATCTATGGCGTTCTCAAAAGCAGTGGTGAAACCGTCTTTAATACCAGTAGTATCAGCGGTTGCTATCGAAGTTCCGATCTTGTCTGCGATTTTTTGGCCGACAGAGGAAAGGGCAGCAGATACAGTTACATCTTCTCCAATATCTTTTGCATCGAATATATCTGCAATATTACTAAACAACGTAGCTATACCGGTAGCGATGTAATCAAATTTACTGTTGCCTTTCTGTGCGAATTCAGGCAAATCTGTCCTCTCCAACTCATACCATGGTATTCCGGATATAGCTTTTATAAGCCGTTCTACGGTAGACACGGCGCCTTCAACTTTATTTGCGTCAAAATCCACTGCGTTTGCCTGGAACTCACTAAGATTAGTACCAAGTGCACCAAGACCGCTGGAGAAACTCGACCAATCTCTGTCTCCACCCATTAACGCAGTCAAATCTACCAAGGCGTTGATATCCGACATGTATCCGAGGAGTCTGTGCATAAATCCGTTTTCTTTAAAAATCGTATCTAACTTATTTGAATCAAAAGTGGCTCCGTTTATATAATTTCCAAATTCCTGTAAACCCAGACCAAGTTTGCTTATGTTATCGCCGAAATTCTTTAATTTTCCATCTGCTCCGAACAGTAGCGTAGTCCACCAGTCTTGTGACGGTATACGATTTGATACACTCAATAATTCTTCCAGCACAGATGTTGCCAATTGTACTTTAAACCAAGACAAAGTGCTTATACAATCGCCATATATATTTAATGCCTCTGCGACTTGCTCAACGTCTACTGTAAATTGTTCGAGACTGAAATTCGGACTATGCCCAAACAACGCCTGCAAAGTTTCCAAAATACCTTTAGGTGTGTTCAAACTCCGATTTGCGTCTTCAACCTTTATAAGCTCGTCCAAAACATCGTTTGCATTTTTAACGGATCCTGCTGTTAAGCCGCCAATATTATTGGCATACGATTTTAAAGCTATGCCAACCGCCGCAATTTTAAATGCCAGTACCGTACCATCCATCAAGCCTGATATACCCGAAAAAGATCCAGTAAAATCAGATATAGTCGATGAATCATATGTAATTCCATTTATTTTATCAATTACGTCGTTGGCATTGGATACGTCCGTAGGCTTTAACTTACCGATATTGTCTGCATAACTTCCAAATGCCAATCCAAGATTCGCTATACCATTTGCAACGGCATGCATTGGCGAAGACTTAGCATCCCCAGCATAAGAACTTAGCTGTTGTATCTCCTCTTCGTCAAATACTTGCATAAGGGCGTTCATTTTTTCTTTAAGCTTCTTAGGATCGATTTTTGTATTTTCAACAGCTTTTCCGCTTTCATCTATTTCCTTTCCGCTTAAAGATTGAAAATATATCTCTATGGCACTTGCTAATTTCTGTATACTCGTGGCCACTTCATCCAACCGCGTAGTATTGTTCACAATGCCGAGTAACGCATTCGTGTTGGTTACAAGGTTTTCCAACGCTTCGCTGCTTGCAGAAGTAATGCCAGACAAAGCTGTTCCATATAGGTTCAATGCAGTGCCAAACATGAACAAAGATGAAAGCTTGTCAAATCCTGGCATTGTAACATCGTTTATCTTTTTACCAAGCTCATCTGTTTTAGTCATTAATGTTTTTGCATATTCGGCTTTTTGCAATGTATCTCTTTTAACACCGTTAAGCGAAGTTGCGAACAAGTTTAACCTCGACCCCATCCCTCGTATGGCTTTCATTTTGTCAACGACACCATTGGTGTTTATTTTAAGAACAGATTTTACCATTTCGGGAAGGGTGTCTTTTAAGAATTCTCCTATTTTGATTAAACGCTTTAAATTAATACCTTTTGTACTATTGTTAAACGAGTCCATTCCCCAGCCCAGTGTCCTCATGGCCTCTGCAAATCTTTCTATAGCTGTTTTGCCAACCTTTGAAAGAATGTCTATACCGGCTGCCAATACACCCAGTAAAGCAAGCAGACCCGCGGATCCAATAAAGGCCGCCACAGGCATATTGCCAAACGCAATTACTATACCGCCAAGTATTGCCATTGCTGCGTCAATACCTATGAAAAACCATTTAAGCAAATCGACGTTGATGTCTTTTATTTCCATAAGAACGTCGCCAAACACTTTTACTATCTTTTCAATAGAGAACGCCATGGCCATGAATACTACGGTACTGGATAAAGCGCCAATAAACCCGCCTCCGAATTTACCCATCAGTATTGCTATGGCTCCAAGTGTTGCTAATAATACTTCGATAACCACAAATGCCGTCCAAATGGTTCCGGAATTACCAGTCTTATTAATTATAGAGACAACCGTTCCAAACAATCCAACGAGAACAGAAAGTGCTGTAACAAGGGACGTTAATCCGGCTACTTTTGTTTTGCCTGTGTTAGAACTCCTTGACAGTATTATCGCTATGGCGCCTAACGACAACAACATTACTTCAATTATTGCGATAGCCGCAACAACCGTACCTGGTTTATCAATGTTTGCAAGCAATATGGCCATCATTTCTCCAAAGGCTTTCACCAGGACAAAGACGCCAATGCACATTCCAAGCAATCCGCTTACACCGTTATCAGATCCTGTTGAATTTTTGGCAAGCAGTACACCGATTATACCAAGACCGGCGACCATTGCTACTATTATAGCTATTGCTTCAACGATAACCAACGGATTATCCCAGTTCTCCAATAAAACTTTAATCATTTTATCAAATGCGAGAACCAAAACGAACACGCCGATGCACATTTGAAGAAGACCATTAACGCCTCCATCGCCAACCTTTGTATTCTTAGCAATCTGCACAGCGATTATCCCAAGACCGGCAACCATTGCTCCGATGATGACGAAAGCACCGATAACGACTGGTAGTGCGAAGGAATTTATAGTATTGCACATCATCCATAGTGCAGCTGCTATAACAGCAACAGCACCGGCAAGCATGAGCGCCTGCTTTCCGCCGTCGGTATCGTTCTTGCTGAGTCTGTTAATTAGAATAACCGCACTTACCATGGAACCCAAGACAATAACAAAAGGTATCATAGCTTTGGTAGCTTTATCAACGTCTATAGTGGAAAGCAACGCAACAGCTGCAGCTACCATCAACAATGATCCAGCTATCTTTAATACCGTCGTACCTATGGTGTCTTGTTTCTTACCCTTTTGTTTTATGTAATCCTGTATATTAAGCAAGATCCCTTGAAATGCTTTCGAAATGCCGGAAAGGTCAATATCCTGCGCCATTTTTTCAAACGACGCGCCAAAACTCATTGCTCCCTTTCCGAAACTTTTTATTCCGTTTGCAATGTTTAAAAATCCGTACACCATTAGCCCTTTAAGAGCTGTAGAAATCAATTTGCCAAAGTCTATTTTTTCTGCTTCCTTTGTAAATTCTCCAAGCTTGTCAAATACTGTCGTTAATCCGCCTTCTTTTGCTATATCTGGCGCGCCCTCAGTACCAATGCTTGTGAGCTCTTTCCAGGCGTTAATCAGGTTGTCTTTTAAAGTAACAAACAGATCGACCACACTACTAAACCCATCTAATTTTGTTTTTAGTATATCAATAAAACCTGTGGCTTTTTCTGCTCCATTCGTGTCTGCTGTTTCTCCGCCTATTCCAAATATAGCTTTCCAAAAATCAACAATTTTATTCCTAACACCGTCAAACCATTGCAATATTGGTTCAAAGGCTTTCATACGTGCTTTCAATTCGTCGAAAAAAGTACCACTCTCGCTTTGCTGGCCTTCCGCAAAGAAACCTTTAAACATACCGCTTGCTGATTTTATCAAATCAACAAAAATCCCAAGTATGTTTGAAAGGGACAACTCTGGATGTTCTTCTATAAAAGCACTTACTATCTCCGATAACTTTGTGAATTTGTCTACTATAAACTCTATACCAATTCCAGCTTTATCGCTGATCCATCCGCCGATCTCGCGGAGCTTGTTACCGAAATTCTCAAGCGTCAGCTCAGGATGAGCCTTTCTGAATCAATTTCGGTTTTGATGTATTCAAACTGTTTGGCAATCCATCCGAGAACGTTATCTTTGCCTTGCTTAAATTCGTCACTGGAGAACCAGCCTATAAGATCGCTGATTCTATCTATTATAAAGCCTATTGCCTTTCCTATCACATTCTTTGCTGTTGTAAGCAAATCTATGATAAAAGAAATAACGTTATTGTGTCTTAGCTTTCCTTCGATAAAAGAAAAGAAGCTTTCGAAAGTATTCTTCTTACCGGTACGTTCTAAGAAATCATCGTATGCGTCTAAAAAGCCATTCAATCCGTCAGCAACATTCTTTATAAATTCGCCAAACGGCCCAAACGCTTTCGTTACATTATCTACAAAACTGCCGTATACATCGTTTTTGTCCAAATCTTTTGCAAGATTCTCAAACATTATTCCAAATACAGATCCAAACCTTCCAGCAACATCAATAAGCGGCTTGAACATGCCGAGTATGTTTCCGGCGATTTCAACGACTGCTCCTGCAAACTTACTTGCAATCTTTATGGCTGATGACCAGCCTTTTACAATGTTTTTAAGGCGCATCATGGCAATAGTCGTATGCTCTGTTGCTTTATCCGCTTTCTCAGAAGCTTTTTCGTTATTGTCTGCTGCTTTCTTGGCGGCATCAGAAGCGATTTTGTTTGACTTAACCACTTTTCCGTTTGAATCTATCGCCTTGTTATTGGCTTTAGCGGTAGCTCTTGCGTTATAAACCGCATGGTGTGTGGTTTTATCCCAAATACCGGTTTGTTTTATGCCGTATTGTTTCTGCAATTTTTTGAGGGCGTTCTCGGTTTCGGGTCCCCATATACCGTCGGCTACGGCCTTATCGGTCATATAACCGGTCTTGATCAGCTCTTCCTGAAGCGCTTTAATATCCTTTTTGGCAGAATTCTTGTCAATCTTTTTATTAATATTATCAAGATTGAACAAAGCCATTTTACCATTTTTCTGCGCTGCTTTGGTAGCCTCGTCCCAAGTACCAGTCTGCTTTACGCCGAGTTCCTTCTGAAATTTCTTCAAAGCTGCTTCGGTCTTTGGACCAAATATCCCGTCAACCACAAGCTTTTCAGAATCGCTCAAATACTTGTTGAGCTCTTTCTGCAGTTTCTTA
>RHMF01001117.1_pt1 | contig 14324 bp, 15 predicted proteins | sample 5365151 | NCBI WGS metagenome assembly RHMF01 (sample SAMN10266501, study PRJNA497801) | feces metagenome | isolation source: feces | host: Bos taurus | place: China: Prairie of Fairy Mountain | collected 2017-08-14 | reverse complement strand
TTATAGATCGTGGTCGGGGTGGTGACTCTCTTCAGCAGGGTGAAGACTTCATTCTTCTTCAGGTTGCCCTTGAAGTAACCCTTCGCACGGGCGTCATCCTCGGTGATGTTGGCGAAGATGGACTTGATCCGGGAGAACGGAGAGCGCTTAACGCTACTCATAACGACGTTGACCCAGGTCTTGTCGCGCTCGATAAACTCGGGCTGGGTATTGAGGGTGCGGGCATCCGGGAACAGGTAGTCGATGTTCTCGATACCGTACTCCTCGGCGTGTGCCAGGAAGGAATCCTTCAGGGTGCCATACTTCTTGGCATCAGAGAAGATCGCCATCTCCTCGTCATGTGTAAGGGTGTCGCCGTGCTCCATGTAATCAGCGCCAGACTCGAAAGCGTTGTACTTCATATCGTCGTAATCTCCTTCATCATATAAGTCGGAATGTTCCACCTCGTCGTCCTCTTCGTCGTCGGAAGAGGCGCCTTCGTCGAGTTCGTCGGCGTGCTCTACGGCATAGCCGATCATTGCATAAACAGCATTCTTCTGATCATCGGTCAGAGTATCGAATACTTCTTCGATGGTCATGTCTTTGGCGTTAGCCATCTTTGTGTCCTCCTTAGACTCGTCCTTAGCCTCTTCGGCATCTTCGGCCTCTCCAGCCTCTGCAGCTTCTTCAGCGTGCTCGATCACGCTATCATCCGAATGGGCCAGTACAAAGTCTTCGCCGGTATAGATCCAGGCTTCTCCGATCTCCGTATCGTCCTCGTCGCTGTGCTGCAGCGCAACAAAATCGATATACGCTCCGGGATTTGCACCCGAATATACCAGGCTGACCTCTCTGATGGCGCCATGCATCACGTCGCCGTTTCTGGTCTGCTTAAGGTTGTTCGCATAGATCGATAACTTACTAATGTCTCCGTGTTCGACTATCGCCTTCGCCTGCTGACCATCTTCGGTAGAGTTGAAGTAGCCGTAGCCGTAAACGCCTTCTTTCCGGTTCTCAAGGTTCACATGCCCGAGCACATTATGCATGTCGGCGTGCTGATGCTGCCACACAAGCGGTACTCTGGCGCCATCCTGATCGGCGAAAGCGTTCGCGCGAATAGTTCGACCATCGGAGCACTTTAGATCATTCCTGGTTACCCAACCAGAAAAGTCACACTTAGCTCCCATTTTGATTTCCTCCAAGCATCTTATTCTTCTTCGTCCTCATCCAGCTCATCCAACTCGTCGTACCAGTTTGGCCCTTCGTCTTCTTCGGCCGGTTCTTCTTCCATCGGTGCTTCTTCCTCAGGATAACCTTCTTCCATCGGCGCTTCTTCCTCAGGATAACCTTCCTCGGCGGGCATTCCCTCCATCGGGGCTTCTTCGGCTCCCGTAGTCATGGGCGCCTCTGTGTCGAAGTCGGCGCTGGGCATGTTCTTATTGCTAAGTTCGTCCGCTCGTGCACCGTCCGCAGGTTTGTAACCGAGAATAGCTCTGAACTCGTTGGACGACATAATCTCATTGCGAGTCATCTTATCCGCCAAGTCGGCTAGCTGGTCGACAGGTGTAAGCTTGAATGGGTCTCTAAAGAATTTAACCGCCTGTCCCTGAGATCGCGCAGTCTTGGTTAAGAACTTACGAGATAGCTCATCGGTAATCGCGGACAGGATGGGTTCTATCGTACGGTTGTAATAATTCAGCATCGTCTTCTCATCGGCAGTTCCCTCAAACACGTCCTTCGTGATCCCCAATTGCCCGTATAGTGTGTTCATCAGGTATTCAATCTGGCTGAGGAGGTTGTTCTCCAGAGAGCGATTCAGCTGAGTTATGTGCTCCGTACCGTCAGTGTATGCGATTCCATATTTGGAGCCGCTTAACTGCATCTCAATATCTTTGCGCCTCTGCTCGGCCTGTTGGCGCCGGGCTTCTGTTTTAATAATGTAGGGAAGCTGAATGATCATATCGAGTTTCCCAACACCGACCTGCTCGTCGATAGAATCCATAAGTGCCATCTTGTGGATTAGGCGCTGTATCGTCGAGTTAGGTTCATTCATGACCGAATAGAACGGGTTTTCCACAATAGCGGTAATAGCTTTGGGAAATATAACGTCCTCGCGCAGGCCGGTCTGATCGTTGTAGAGGTTAACCTTGACAAAGTCGGGAAACCACTCAACAACCTTTCCTACGCGCATATCAGTAATGCGATAGTTTGACGTCACTCTTGGGCTATGCGAAGCGCCGGTAGGAACAATGGCGATTACACCTTCGTCCATCAGCGACATTACCGCGTCTTGCCGGAATGCTCTACCGGTCTGATCTTTATTGGCTTCGACGGTAAGACAATAATTAAGCCCAGACTGAATTGTTCCGACGTAATGCTGGTTTTCATCCAAGCGTACGTGCTCCAAATCAATCTGAGCTGCATCTACTGCTATTCGATTAAGAATTGCCGTGACCATCGAGCGGTCGTTGAAGTGCCGCGCCTTTATGCGATCGGGACGCAACATGCTTCCGCGGCCGTAGTCATATCGTGTCGGTTCGCGTCCACGAAAAGCGTTGTAGGCGTGCTGTAGCCTATCCAAAAAGCCCATCCGTTTACCTCCAATTAGCGCTTCTTGCGGCGCTTCTCAGCCCGTTCTTTTGCGTAGTCACGCTGGTACTGAACCGACGCGCCAGAAGTTATGATCTCGTTAGACCGTTTTTTCTTAGCAGCAGATCTAGCGGCATCGTATCGATCCTGCGCTTTAGCGTCTCTTTCGGCAATTCCGTCGGCGTGGCTACTGCGGCGAACGTGCGCTTCAGCCTGGCCAAGCGTGGTTTTCTTGTATGCTTTGTCCGCCCTGGCCGCGCGTTTCCTCTCGCTACTAGCGTGGTAATCGTTCTTGGCCGCCTCGTTTTCGTGTCCGGAGGCCTCTCTACGTAGACTATTGACAGTCTTCTTGAGAGCTCGGCCTTCACTACTAAACTTTTCGCGCCACGACAACTGCTGATACTTGCGATTAGCAGACGCCGCTTTGGCCCGGGTTTCATGCATGGCCCTTTCGTCGGCACGAGCGCTGGCGTTAGCTTTGACAGCCTCCGATCTGGCCTTGTCACGCTTGTCTTTCTGTCCGCCGCCGAACATCCATCGGACGAGCTTGTTCTTACTTGCTTGGTCCACCAGATCATTTGCGAGGTGGTCGACCATTGCGTCTTTCACAGAGCCCATGGCCTTCTTCCCCTTTTTGCTAAGGAGGAAGGCGTTGTGCGCTGCTTCAGTGTAGAAATATCGCGTCTTACCGTTTACTTTTTCTTTGTAAAGCCACTTGTGCTTTTTCCAGTCATGCTGAAGTTCGTCTCGTTTCGGTCCGCGTTCTACAATCGGATAGTCTACGAACGTTTTCATACTCATTTTGAATTTCCTCACGAGCGCGCTTTGACCGAAGCTAGAGAATTAGACTTCGGCTTACAGTTGTCAGTTCGAATCATCTTGAACGGCGCCTTACTCTGAAGCGCGGAGTCGTTCATGATCTTGCCGTTCGTGCAATCGCGGAAGACCAAACCTTGCTTTTCGATGCTCCACACAATGGTGCGGTTTCCGAACTGCATGATACCTCTAGCGCCACGTTTCAGGCGAGATAACTTAGCCACCAAGCGACTGAAGTTCTTCTCTTCAGCAACTCGAGCGCCCTCGAACATGGACGCTATAGACTTGATGTCGCCAGCATTGGTGTCAGAGGGCGTAACATCATAGCCTCGGCGTCGCAGCTCATACGCTACGCAGTTGCTGCCGTCGTATTTGCTCGAGCCGCAGGCATGCATGTCGCTGTCGGCGGAATGGTCGCCCTTAAGTTTCGGAAGCTTATCAACACTACCGAGAGATGAGGCGTTGTCAGGCTTGCTCGAAGCACCAGAGCCCTTTCCGGAGCCGCCCTTGCCAGAGCCTCCTCCGCCACCGCCTCCGCCTCCGCCAGAGCCCTTCTTCTTGCCCTCGTCGTCGCTAGGCTGAACGGCGTGCTTGTCCGAAGACACTGGCGTGGCCTTTGGCTTTGCCGCGGATCGCTTGTCCGCTTCAGCCTGTTTATTTGCTTCCGCCTTAGCCCGAACTGCGTTAGCAAAGTTGTTGATCGCGTTACTAAGCGGATCGGGACGCTCTTCCTCTTTCTTTTTGGCCCGATGCTCTGCCAATTTCGAGAATATGTTAGCGATTACGTTCGAGCCTGTAGCCTCAGTTTTGGGGTTCGCGCCAGCATTAACGTCAGACTTACCTCCGAATAGGCGAGCTAGTATGCCGACACCTTTATTGTGGTTTGTCGGCGTATTAGCGGCCGTGGTGTTAGTCGGACGCGTTGGCTGCGCTTCTCTCTGCTCTGGCGGTCTGTAGCGGTTCCTTGTCGCCGGGGCAGCAATGTCTCTGCCGACAATGCCTATTTTACCGTTTGCCAGCTGGACTCGGTCACCCGGCTTTGCCTCTCGGTTTAAATAGGCCTGGTATGCCTCTTGCGAATAGAAGTATCGCCATTTGTCTTTTGGACTCTTGGGATGTTTGTTTTCAACACGAACAATGTATTTGTGTTTCTTTCGCGCACCGCCGGCGTGTTCAAGCGTGTCGTCGGTTTCGATGTCGAGCTCAACACGATGAATGCAGTAAGATCCCACCATTTTGAACTCCTTACTCGAATGCATCTTTGTTCACCTTGTATGCAACGTATGCGTCCATCAGAGCGGACACGTTATCAATCTTCTGCTCGTAACGTTTTTTGAGCAGCTTCCTGTTACCATTTGTATCTTCAAGAGTAATGCAGTTACCCATTGTGTAAGTCATCAACTGCTCGTCGAACAGAAGCATACGGTCCTCGGATAACGTCTTAAGCTCGCCCAGAGGCACTGACTCGGTTTTAGCACCCTGAATGACTTTCTCCATGCCGTAAGGTCCGTTCTCACGCTCCCATCTCTCAATGAACTCGCGAGCATTATACGGGTCAAAGCCAAAGCATCGCACGTCGTAATCGTACTCGGTTATCATTCGATCGAGATCGTCGTAAACAGCCATCATGTCGAGGACAGAGCCGTCAAGAACGCAAAGGCTGCCTTCCTGGATGAACTCTTCATACTTGAAACGCATAGCGCCAGGAAGCTTAGCGAGGGTTCTGCTGGAAATGTAGCTGCGAACCTTAACGCCATAGCAACCGTTTGAGAGCGGGAACAGGAATGTAAACGCGCAGAAGTCATCGCCCTGCGAAAGGTCGGCTCCCAGCGCGCACGGCATAGACCAGTAGTCTCGCTTCTTGTGCGGAAGGGTCTCTTCGTAAGTGAAGAAATAAGTGTAACCCTCCATCGGGATGCCAAAGCGCTTAGCTAAAATATCGTTTCTGGCGGCCGGCGCTTTCTCGGCTCGTTCGACGTCCAGCTGATATGTCTCATAGCTAACAGTCTTGCCGAGGTTCGGATTGGCCTTAAGCCACATGTCTGGGTTTCCGACTTCGCTAATGTCATCGAGCTTGTAATACCAAATAGAGACGTGAGGATTGATATACTCACCCTTGAGAATATCCATCAACTCCATCTTAATGGTATCACCAGAACTATTGCGGACCGTACCTTCCGAACTGATGGCCACGATCAAGTAGTCATCCTGCTTAGAAGCGCCCTGCTCGATGGCACCAACGACATCCTCGCGAATATCGCCGGAAAGCCATTCGTCGACCGTGGCAATCTTGGCGCGCAAACCCTGAAGCTTGTCGATACTCATAGGCCTGACCTCAAGCAGAGAACCAGTAAGAAAGTTTTCAATACCTTTCTTTGTCGACGCGAGCTTCACGCGATTCGCTTTGTTGCCAGTGGTGTTTTGCAGCGAGCCGTCTGTCAGGAATTTGAACAGTGGGCCGCGTGCTCTTGTGATCGCGGTTCGAATCGGCGACATGACCTCGTCCGCCTGCCGCATGGTGGGGGCAGTGGCAATCTGATGGGTCGTCGATGTGTCTACATTCAAGAAATATGACTGAATGCAAGCACCATACATCGACTTAGCGGCGCCTCGAGCGACGATCAAATACTGTTTGTTGGTCAGCCTCTTCTTAACCCGACGGCGCACATAGCGACCACCGGGCCCGTCCAGATTCGGCTGATAGATGCTCCTTTCTACAAAGTAGTACCAGCCAAATATCTGCTCAGCCCATAGCTTAAACGAGTCGAGCAGATTAAGATCGGTACCGTCGGTCAATGTCATCTCGTTTTCGCAGTACCGCACCCAACCTTCAACCGCCTGGTCATCGTAGTAGATTCCAGGATTATCGATGAGCTGGTCTATGCGGTTCATCTCCATCGAGATTTCTCTATTGACTGGTATTTCCCCTGCTATTACGGCATCTCGAAACTGCCCGTAATAGATCGGGACTGCCGTGTTCGATAGCATAGTTTAGTCCTTTACAGCGTGCGTTTGCGTCAGTTTCGCGGCCTATTAGACGCCAAAGTATCAGCGTTATTAGCAAGCATATCGCCCGTAAGAGAGTCGATTTCCGAGAATGTATTCGCAAGTCTATCGGCAATAGCTTTGCCGCTAGCAGCAGCCTGTCTAGCATCCCCGCTTGACACCGGCTGTTTCATAGCGCTTTGGACTGGCTTCGTCTCAGTGGCCGTTTTACCACTTTCGCGATTAGCTTTAGCGGGTGGTTCGGGTCCGATCGGTTTATCGTACTGATGCGGGTTAACGGGTGCAGTTGTCCTTTTAAACCCGGGAGGTAGTTCAGGTCCGATCGGTTTATCGTACTGATGCCGATCGGCAGTCGCCTTTCTACTCATATACGGATTGTTATCAATCTTAGTGGCGTTTCGCCAATCTCCGGAAACATCGCCGCCCTGTTTCTTCTGGTATTCATCCTTTGCGGCTCTGGCTTCGTCTCGTTCTCTGGCTTTCGAGTCTACCTTTTCGGCCATGCGATCAAGGAAGTCGCCGGGTCCTTTGTCGGGTTTCGCCTTAGCTTCGGGCTGAGCGTTCGAATCGCCGTCGTCTGCCTTTTTGCCGGCCGAGGACTCGCCTTTAGAATCGGCGTTACCACCATTTTGATTCTTTCCCTTGCCCTTCTTACCGCCTCCAGCGTTAGAGTCGGAGTCGGAATTAGAGTCGGAAGAACTGCTCTTACCGGCTAACTTGTCCTTGGCGTCGAGGAATTTGGTAAGCTCCTCACCAACAAGATTCTTGCCGTTCGCACGAGTGCCGTTAGCCATGGCTTTAATGTTCTGCATCATGTCATAGCCCTTGACTACTTTGTCAGCAATGTCTATGCCAGTCTGAGCATAGCCAAGAACCATATCGGCCATCTTCTTGGGCTTCTCGAGCTGTTCGCGTGTCAGGTCTGAAACCTTGTTTTCAAGTTCGAGTCGCTCCTTAAGCGCTTTAAGCTCTGCGTTAGTGAGCTTGTCCATGTTCTTAAGGCGCTTACGAGGGTCGGTCTTGTAAGAATCAAGCTCTTTCTGCCTCTTCTCAGCGGCCTTCTGCTCTTTACGAGCCTGACGAGCTTTCGCAGCCGCCTCTCGTTTTTCAGGAGACGGAATGTGTCGCTTGACCATGTCGGCTGTGGCATTTACCGCGTTTTGAATGTGGCGCTTGCCTGCTGCGGTCAGCGATCCGTCTTTATTCTGGTACCTTCGAACGCCCCATCTCTGGCCTTTAACGCCGTGGTGCTCGAGGTAATAATTGCTACGAGTCACCCCGTAGTATGTTGTCATTTCCATAGTTTGGGGCTCCTTTATGCGTGTGCCGAGTTCCGGTTAATTAGCGTACTGTATAGTCATCGACGGACGAACGCCTGTATTACTTACATGCTTTCTACGCAAATATTCGTATCCTTCAGCCGGGGTCATTCGTCCAAGCGTGTTATTAAACGTTATGTTTGATGCCCAGCGCATGCCCCGCTGTGTACTGTACTCATTCAAACGACTAAGCGGTGTAGTCATAAACGCGGCGTTATTTTGCATCCAGCCTTGGCCGCCAAGCCAAGAATCAAGCCGATCCTGACGACGCATCTTTTTGTAGTCTTCCTGAGAAACACTTTTAACCTTAGCTATCTTTTCAGACCGTGCTTTTTCATTCTGCGCGGCTGCATACCGCCAAACATCTGCTTTGGCCGTTTTACCTTTTGCGTCGAGCTTGGCAACCTTACGATTAGTCCATTTATTAGCCCGATCGTACATCATGTTGATACGGCTTACATTCTTCGCTTTCTGGCGTTCAAAGTTCGCCGCTCTCTTGGCTTCATGTTTCTTACCAGCCTCCGTAAGTGAGCCATCTTCATTACGGTAGCGTCTAACGCCCCAGCGCTGACCTTTTACGCCATGGTGGATTAAATACGCGTTACTCATGTTCACCCTCCCCACTTAACCCATTCTTCTGGTGAGATATTCAAAGAATCTCTAAGCTCTTGCGCAGTGGGATATTCTAATTCGCGTAGCTTTCGAACTTTAGCTTTATACTGCGTCGGATTGTTAGACGTCGCGCGGTATGCGCCGGAGGCCGCAATCGCACGTTTCCTAGTTGCGTACCTATCAGCGGCACGTATACCATCTACCGTTAAACGTCGATCGGTTTTAAATTCTCGCACGTGCGGTACTTTGTATACTCCAATGCCGCCAATGCTAGCCATAATCGGAGCGGCAATCATGGAGCCATATGTGATCGCCTTGTATTTTCTAACCGCAGAGCGCTCTTTGTCGAGCTCGTCAACGGTCATGTCCCTAAGGCGCGTTTGCTCTGCTAAATAAAGACCTTTATTAAAGCTCTGTCTCGTAACTGCACGCAAGTAATTTCGTTCTGCTTTATCGTGTTTGTCGCCGCTGTCGGCTTGTGCGTCTAGTTTTTTATTAGCACGTCTAAGGATGCGGGCGTCTGTTCGGCTAGTCCTGGCATACCCGCGTTCCAACGCGTTTATTTCTTTTTGACGGTACCGTTCGAGCTTTGCTTCGTGTTTCTTCCCGGCAGGTGTCAACGATCCGTCTTCATTACGGTAACGTCTAACGCCCCAGCGCTGGCCCTTTACGCCGTGGTGATAGAGTTCATTGGAATATGTCGTTGGTCTCATATACAGTTCCTCGTCACGCCATCGCAGAGCGCATCATGTAAGCATTAGAATAGGCGTTCTGACGCTGCTCTTCGGTGACGCGCTGACCGGTCTTGAATTCACGATCGAGACGCCCCTTGCTGAACATTTGCATAACAGATCGCTCGCCGCGGTTCTTTGTGAGTCCGGCTTTCTCGGAGTCCATCTCGCCGATCGTCATCCGCATGACCTTAGCTCGCTCAGAGGCATAAAGACCTTGACGATAAAGTTTCTTCTGCTTCAGGTCTTCGAGCTTGTACTGCTGCTTCGTTACACGAGCCTTCCTAAACAGAGACCCGCCTCTAGCCGCAGCTCTACTCATTTTGATTTGTGCTTTGGCGATCTGCTTGTCGTCTTTCTTGGTCTGCTTGCGGTTCATCCGATCAAGCTGCCTAAGCTCTCTTTTTCTGTATCGCTTCAGCTCTCGTGCTGCTCCTTCCGGCGTTCGCGTGCCGTCTGGATTCTGGAATCGCCTAACACCCCATTTCTGGCCTTTGATGCCGAAGTGCATAAGGTAATTCTGCCTCGCGTCGGAGTGCTTAACGCGTACTAGCCCATTCTCGCGGGCATATGTAATGTCGTCTTTCATAGCCTGTATCTCAGCGGCACTATACTTATAGCCATCATCTCTCGCGTATGGTTCGTAGCGATAGTATTTATCGTTTATGACCAAATCCTGCAAATCCACAGCAACCTGATCGCTGGTTGTCCACTTCCAATCACCATAACGACTAATCACGTCGTCCGCGTGATCACCGAGCAAATCTCTAGCGACGCGCTTTGACTCAGCTCGCATAGCGTTTAACTTTTTGAAGTGATCGTCATGAAATTTATTCGGATTCACGCCGTTTGCGAGCATATAATATGTATATGAGTTTTCGTTTCCTTGGTCAGCGTCGTCGTAGCGGTACGCTTCAAACACCTTCTGCACGTCTTTATCGTCGTCCGTAAAACCGCGGCGTCTAGTAGACCCGACGCTTGCATACATGCAATACTCATCAAGATTTGGCTCGTATTTAGTTTCTATTTCTTTCGCAAGTCCGTCCAAATACGCGTTAGTCTTTTTGGCCGTGGCGTCAAAGACTTCGTCGGCGCCACCTTGTGCGACCTTACGCAAAATCTCTCGATACTCGTCAGAACGTGTTCCTTCCCGCGAACGCGCTAGCGTCGCCAACATCTCCGCATTCTCAGCTGTGGCTTTCTTGCGAGTGACGGATTCGCGTTTACGTCCAGCGGCAGTTCTTGAACCGTCTGGATTCTGGAATCGCCTCACGCCCCACTTCTGACCTTTGATTCCGTGATGGTAAAGTTCGTTTGTGTAGCTCATCTCTCCACCTCACGCTTTGGTCCAGCTGTTGGCGTTCTGCCGCTCGAACTGTTTGTTTAGATCGGCTTCCATCTTTCGTGCATCGGCCTGAGCACGGCGAGTTGCCTCGGAGTACTCATTTTGATTTTTCTTGCGCTGGCGCCTAGCCTCTTCGTGCTGTCGACGGAGTTTACTGAGCGCGGCTTCAGCTTTGCGGCTAGCCTCGCTACTGGCGGTAGAAATCGCAGACTCCAGAGCTTTGGCGGCTTCTTCATACTTCTTTTCAGCCTTGTTCAGATCTTCAGCTGCACGATTGAGATTATCGTAGTAGGCCTGAAGCTCCTGTTGAGTGTAGAAGTATCGATAGCGACCGCTTTTGGTTTTTACTTTCCCGACGTATTTGTGGTCGCGCCGGTGTACGAGGTAGTTGCTCCACTGTTCGCTCATGTCGATCCCCCCCCCTTAATACGGAATGTGCTCGAGATCGGTATGAGTGTAGATGCGCCACTCGTACTCCTTGATCTTCTCTTCCAGTGATGTGCCAACTCCTCCGCCGGGGTTATCGAACTGCATACGTACCTTGAGCGGTATGTAATTCTTTACGAGGCTAAGAAGAACCTTGTCGTCAGCTCCAACAAAGTCTTCCCATTGCTCGTCTGCCCCATCGATCACAAAGCCGCCTTTCGGGCCGACTCCTATCTGAGTGAGGTAGGCCAAGTAGCCGTTAATGGCCATTATTAAATCCAGGTCAAAGGCGTCGCCATTCTCAGCACCGCCGATAACCTGCTTCGTATCATTTAAGATGCTTGACATGGTGTAGCCTCCTGGTTAGTTAGCGGCGGGACTTCTTGCGGTTCACGCGAGCCTGAGCACGGCCGAGGAGAGAGTTTTCGTAAGTTTTCTGTTCTCGGGCTGCTGCGGAGCGGAGAATCGAAGCTCCTTCACCAATCTCGTTGGCTATGGCCGTGCTTCGATCTGCAAAGCCTCGTGCCGCACGCGCTTTAGACTCGTTGCCCTTTCGTGAAGCCGACGCGGCGGAAGCCCTGTCAACCTCAGCTACCCGACGAGCTCTATTAGCCTCATTCTGGGAGTTGGTGGCCGTTTTGGCATAGCTTCGGGCTTTGTCCTGATGCTGGCCGCCGATGATATTGCGCACCGTTTCGCTCTTATTAGCAGCGTTGACCACCGCTCCTGCCGCACGATCGGCTACGGCTTCTCTGGCATTGCTAAGGGCTTTGGATGCTCTAGAGCCGAGAGACTCTCCGCTGCTTTTTTGGGTTGTCTGCTTGCTTTTGGCCTGCTGGGCGACACGCCTCTTTTTATTATTCCTGCGAATATCGTCAGTTTTGACCCGTTTTTCGGCGCGACCGAGAAGAGTTTTATCATACTTCTCCTGCCCTTCGGCCGCGATCCTTTGCCAATCAGCAGCCTCAGCCCGTGCTTTTCGCGCCTGGCGATTTAACCCGTGTTCTCTGTCGATCGCGTCGTTAGCTCTTTCTTCATGCCCATGACGATATGCTGATATCGCCTTGGCGCGCTCGCGCTGAGCTAGATTCTGTTTGCCACGCGCTTCCGCATTATACTGATTGGCTGTATTTTTGTATCGGTTAAGGGCGAGCTTCTCCATTCCGCCAATCCGATCGCTTACGAATTCGCTCCTTCTAGCTGCCCCAACAACCGCTCTAGCGCCGGTATTAAGCGCGCCTTCTTTGAGATTGCGGAGACCCTGCTTAGCCTTATCGGCTAGGGAGCTTGCGCAAGTCCCTTTTTATAAGCGTCTATTTCCGCCTGTGTGTAGAAGTATCTCCAGCGGCCATTAGGAAGCTTTATCTTGTCGATGTACCGAGCCTTCTCGCCTTTCTTAAGCCAGTGAATTAAGTAGTTGTGTTGGTCTCTACTCATTTTGATTTCCCTTTTCTTTTAGAAGCGCGCCGGCCGTTCTCATAGGTTCTTCCGTCGCGTTGTCCAAAGAACCAATTGTCGGGGTGACCGGCCGTCACAATCTCAGCATCGCTATTGACGTATAGCGGGTCATGCTGTCCCTGCCGTCTAGCCTTTTCGCGCTGTGCTTTCATGCGCTCGAGATCGCCTTTGGCATCCGCCAGCAGATTGTTCTTTGGGTTCTTACTCCGCATCGCGAGCGCTCTGTTAGTCGCGTGCGTTCGGGTTGCTTTATCGACGTACTGGTTGCGCTTTTCGTTAGTGGCCTTGCGTTTCTTGCTAATCCGGAGACGTTCTTCTGCCTTTCCTAAAGCGCTCTGTCTATGACGTGCCATCTCCTGGTTAGCTTCGTTACCGTTTCCGGTCTTGCGCGCAGCTTCGGCTTTCTCTTTGTGACCGCCGCCAAAATACTCTCTGGCTTTAGAACTAACTTTCGACGCGGCTACCGTTGCTCTGGCGGGAAGAGCGCTAACATCTTCTTTAAGATTATTAGCCGCTCTTTTAAGCGCGTATGTGGCTTTGCCGGCAGCTTCGGTCGCGGCTTTCTTACGTCTAGCATCGCGGCCTGCCTCGCTGCGGTATCTTCGAATGGCATTAACGTTCATGATGTTACCAGCGTGGATTCTGGCTTGCCTGCGCTTGGCTTCAAAGGCTGCCGCGTTGCCCTTTCCTTTGACTAGTGTCTTCGCGCCGGCGTTCTTAGCGCCTTCCTCGATGCCCCGGAGCAATTTTTTAGCTTTGGCGATGTACTGCGGAGCTTTCTCGGAAAGGCCCGTATCATACAGAAAGTCGTCAACGCTCTCTTTGACTGTCGTGGCGGCATGCAAAGTGGCGCCGATCGGAGTCTTCCAGTAACGATCTCTTGCCGCTATCGCCTTGTCATAAGCTTCGTTAGCCTCTTCGTCTCTGCCCTGTAGATAGAGCTCATTGCCGCGATCCCACTCGCGCTTGAACTCATCGGCTTCTTTGCCGCCAAGGGCGCCGTAGGCCTTCTTCTTTAGTTCGTTTGCCTTGCCGGAGAGCCGCTGCTTAAGCTTGTATGCCTCAAGCTCAGCCTGAGAGTAGAAGTATCTCCAGCGGCCGTTGGCGAGTTTGATCTTGTCCACGTACTTAGCTTTCTCGCCTTTCTTAAGCCAGTGGATTAAATAGTTGCGCTGATCGGGGTACATAGTTAGATTTTCTCCGTGAATTAAAGCGTCGCCTATGCCGTAGTCACCTCCAAGGGCACGTATCGTTAGGGCGTCTTTCTGCCGGCGGAAGAATAAGCTGGCTGGCGTCGCCGTAGTGGATCGCGTTGTGAGTTGCGTGGCAAGTTGTGATCAAATACTCTGGATCAATGAGAATATCGGAGTGCTTGTCGATGTCGTCAATGGTAATGATGTTTAGGTGATGGATGATCAGCCGAGAGCCGGCGAGAGGGTGATCCGGATCGCCGAGGTCACATCCGTTGTCGCGAATGATTACGTCGCGGCGAGCGTCCTTCCATTCTTTGGAGTGGTAAAATATCTGATTGAGCCAGCGGTCGAATCCAAAGGTAGTTTCGCCGACTGGGCGCGAGAACTTCAGGTATTCGAAGCGCTCCTCGAAGGTTGGAAGCTGGATTAGCTCGGAATACCGCTTAATACTCATCGTCTGCAGTCGGAGTTGCTGAGTAAGAGCGCATTGCTTCGAGCGCGCCCTTGTAGAGCTCCTCGCTGCTCTTCAAAGACTGCAGCGCTTCGATCTGCGCTTCGAGTTTTGCGGCCTGACGCTCAAGAATCTCCTTCTCAAGGCGCTCTCTGGTCGTTCCGAGCTTGAGATAGTGCACAATTACAGAGGGAGAGGCCGTTCCATCCCTCAGTTGCTTCTCCGCAGCGTCCACAGCGAGCGCGATCATCTGATTCTCACGGGCTTCCACGGTAGTTGCCGGGCGGAATTCGGGAGTATCAGGACGGTCATGGTACACTTTTGGCATGGTTTCTCTCCTTTCTGTTGTAGTTTCGTGGTACTTTTGGCGGCCCCTAAACTCCGGCGTGCGGGCAGAGT
>RHMF01000746.1_pt1 | contig 14324 bp, 21 predicted proteins | sample 5365151 | NCBI WGS metagenome assembly RHMF01 (sample SAMN10266501, study PRJNA497801) | feces metagenome | isolation source: feces | host: Bos taurus | place: China: Prairie of Fairy Mountain | collected 2017-08-14 | reverse complement strand
AACTGAAACCGTGTCCGTTTTGCGGCAGAAAGATCAGAATCGTTGTTTGTGATGGTGAAGGTAACATTCATGATGAAGATTATGAAAATGATCCTTGGAGTGGACTGGGGTATCAGCTATATCATGAAATAACAGATGATCCAACTGAACTTTGCCCGATAGCAGGACATGAAGGTGAAGGAACCATGGGTGTTTGGATCTATGACACCAAAGAAGAAGCCATTGAAGCATGGAACAGGAGGGCTGGCGATGCAGATTAGTCAACTTTTCATCCTTGCTCTCGCCATGATCTCCGCTCGCGTTGCCTACGGGCTGTACCGAAAAAGAAGCATGTGGCATTGGATCGTGGGGTACTGGGTGGTATTGACGGTGAAGAACATAATTGATTTGCTGATATGTGTACGATGAAAACGTGCTTGATATGCGGCAGGGCATACTTTGGCTTTGCATCGCCGGTTTGCCCGCCGTGTGAGAAAGGAAAAGAAGATGAACAGACAGCAGCGACGGGCGGCGGCACGGCGGCAAACGGTGAGCCTGCCCAAGTCACAGGAGAAACTGGTTGCCGGGCTTTACAAAAACGGCATAACGGATAAGGACTTAAAGGCCGAATGGTACAAGGGGCTTGAGGCCGGACGCGCCGAGGGCATTTACAGTTGCTATGCGGCGGCGATCCTCGCGGCGCAGGATGAATTTGGATTCGGCAAAAAGCGGCTGATGCGGCTGATCCGAAAGCTTGACGAGCATGTGTGCAATACGCTTTCCAGCAAGGAGGCCATTGACACGGTGTTTGACAAAACGTTTATCCGGCTGTCGTTTTCCGATCCGTTCGGTCATGTGGAGGAATCATAATGCGCAAGGAGTTTGAGCGTCAGACGCGCCGATGCAGCTGCGGCGGGAACATGCCGCACAGGTATTCGTTTGATTTCGTGCGCGGGCTGTTCCGGGCGCAATGCATTTGCGAAAAGTGCGGGCGCAAGACCGAGGCCAAATACGCCCACAAACAGCACGTAGCCATTACGGCGGCGTATGCGGCAAGCAAAACATACGCCAGCTTGATTGATTGAGGGAGGGGATATTTACGAGCGAAAACCGTATTGCATGGGAAAGAATCGATTTTAGGCGTTTGCGTAATCTGATCAACCGGCTTCCGGCGGCGAAGTTTCGTGTGATGCAGGCCATGAGCGAGGCCACCAGGCGCACGGCGGTGCTGTCCGGCATGCCGCGCGGCGGCGGCGTAGGTAACCCCACGGAGCGCGGGGCGATGCGCGTGGATATGGCAAAGGGCGCGCTGCGGGAGATCGAAAACGAGATTGAGGCCGCGCGGGCGGTGCTTAAGCCGAGGATTGACGCGCTGGAAACGCCGCTGTGCAAGATGGTCATGACAATGCGGTACATGGAGGGGCATTCGGTGCGCGATATTGCGTACAGCCTGAATTACAGCGAACAGCATATTTTCCGTATCGTTGCCCGGACGGAAAAAAAGCTGAACAAAGATGAGAGTTATGAGAGTTTATAAGGTGCTAAAATGATAGCGTCGAAAAGCGGGCGGCAGGGTTTGTCGCCCGCTTTCATTGTCCATATCATAGGAGAGCGCGACCGGGCAGGAATTGCCCATTTTGTATAGCGCGCGGGATTTCCCTTTTGCTGGCGGGGGCGAAAGGACGACAAGAAAAGAAGGAGGTGCAACGTTGGCAAACGAACAGAATTTGCGGCCTTTTACAAGTGATCAAAGCCGTGAAGCAGCCAAGAGGAACGGCAGCAAGGGCGGCAAGAAAACGGCAGCCAATAAAAAGGCGCGCAAGACCTTCCGCGAAGGTTTGCTCATGGTACTCAATGAAAAGTACACAGACAAAGACGGAAACACCTCCGAGGAAACAACGCAGGAAGCGATTATCGCCGGGATTATCAGGCGAGCAATGAACGGCGATGCAAAGGCGTTTGAATTGATCCGCGACACCATTGGCGAAAAGCCGGTGGAAAAAATCGCAAACGTAACGCCCAAGGCCGAAACGATTGCAAGCGTAGAGGCGGCATTGTTTGGGGCTGATGAGAAGTGACGCGGGAGGATTACATCCGGGTATTGCGTGACGAGCCGGTGCGGATTGCGCACATGGCGGGGTTTGACAAGCTGGGGGCGCTGCATAACGAGTGGCTTAAAGAGATGTTGTATGGGCAGGAGGACATGACGCTGCTGGCGCATCGATTGTCGTACAAAACGACGGCGGTATCGGTGGCGCTGGCGATGTACGTTTGCTTTCTACCGAAGATTTCAACGCTGTTTCTAAGAAAGACGGATACAGACGTTAAAGAAATCATTCACCAGACGCACAAAATCCTTTTAAGCGATGAAATGCGGCATGTGGCGCGCGTCGTGATGGGCGCGCCGTATGAGATCATCACGGCGACGGCGACGGAAATTAACACCAGCTACAACGCAAGCCCGCGCGGACAATCGCAGCTGCTTGGCATGGGTATCGGCGGAAGCATGACGGGTAAGCATTACGACCGTATATTTACGGACGATATTGTAAACCTGACCGACCGCCGCAGCCGTGCCGAGCGCGAGCGGACAAAGGCGACGTACATGGAATTGCAGAACATCCGCACCCACGGAGGCCGGATCATCAACACCGGCACGCCGTGGCACAAGGAGGATGCGATTGCAACGCTGATGCCGAACGTGGAAAAATACGATTGTTATACCACGGGCATTATGACGGATAGTTTGATCGAAGAGAAGCGGCGGAGCATGGCTCCGTCGCTTTTTGCGGCGAACTATGAATTGCAGCACATTGCAGCGGAAAACGCGCTGTTTGACAAGTACCCGGCCTTTACACCCGATGCATCGCAGCTGCGCGACGGCATAGCGCACATTGACGCGGCCTACGGCGGCGAGGATTATACGGCGCTGACGTGCGGAAAGCGCAGGGGCGACACGCTGTATTTGTACGGCAGGCTGTGGCAAAAGCACGTTGATACGGTGCTGGATGCGGCGCTGGCAAAATGTGCGGAGCTTATGTGCGAGCCGGTGTATTGCGAAAACAACGGCGACAAGGGGTATCTTGGGCGCGAGATTCGAGGTCGCGGCGTGACGGTGCGCGTTTACCCCGAAAAAATGAACAAATACGCAAAGATTTCGTCCTACCTGCGAAAATGGTGGGGGAATATTGTGTTTTTGGAGGGGACAGACCCCGAATACATTGCGCAGATCATGGATTATACCGAGGACGCGGAGCATGATGACGCGCCCGACAGCGCGGCGTGCGTGTGCCGTGCATTGGATATGAGAGGATGATATATCATGTTTACGGCATACACGTTTCAAGATTGGGAAGCGACGGCGGAAAATGAAAAAAGGGCGCTGATCGAACGGATCATCAGCCGGTACAAGCAAAGCGATGATTTCAAGCGCGCGCAGATGGCGACGCGCTATTTTAATGCCGAAAATGACGCGGTAAACGGCAAAGTGATGCTGAAACCGCAGGTTTTCACTGCCGAAAACGGCGGCGCATTGTCGCAAAAGGAGATCATCGGCAACCGCATTGTGTCGAACTTCCTTTTTCGCTTTGTGACGCAGCAGAACCAGTATTTGCTGGGCAACGGCGTAACGCTGTCGGACGGCGAGGAAAAGAAAAAGCTGGGGCTTGGGTTTGACAAGCAGCTTGAGCAGATGGGCGAAAGGGCGCTATTGCACGGCGTTTGCTGGGCGTATTGGAATAACGACCATGTGGAGGTTATTCCGGCGGTGAACGGCGATGGCGCGGGGTTTGTGGCGCTGCTTGACGAGCGCACCGGCGCGCCGATGCTGGGCGTGCAGTTTTGGCAGCTGACGAGCAAAAGGCCGCTGCATGTGAGGCTGTTTGAAATGGACGGCGTGACCGAGTATGTGAAGGGCAAAGACGACAAGCAGCTGGTCGAGGCTGCTCCCAAGCGCGCATACAAGGTGACGCGCATTGTGGACGGTGCGGGCGAAGAAGTGATCGCCGCGGAAAATTACGGCGGTGTGCTTCCGATTGTGCCGTTCTTCGCCAACGGCGAGCGCCGGAGCGAGTTTACCGACGCGATCAAGAGCAAGATCGATTTGTACGACCGCATCACATCGGATTTTGGTGACAACCTTGACCGCACAAACGATGTGTATTGGGTGCTGAATAACTTCGGCGGAAGCATGAAAGAAGCGCAGCGGATGATTGCGCAGATCAACGAGATCAGGGCGATTTGCAATGTATCGGACGGTATGGGCAACGCCAGCACCGCCGAACCGTATGCGTTTGAAGTGCCGTATGCCGCGCGACAGACGGCGCTTGAGCTGTTGCGCAAGGAATTGTACAGCGATTACATGGCGCTGAACATGGACGAGCTGACGGGCGGAAGCCTGACGAACGTTGCGATTGAAACCGCGATGACGAATTTGAACCTGAAATGCGACCGTTACGAATGGCAGGCGTTCCAGTTTGTGCAATCGCTTTTGCAGCTGGCGGGCGTGACGACCGAGGAGATCACCTTCAAGCGGCAGAGCATTGCCAACAAGAGCGAGGTTGTGCAGGACATTGCCGCCATGCGTGAGGACATCGATCAGGAAACGGCGCTGAAACTGAACCCGTACATCATGCAGGAGGAAATCGAGCAGATCATCATGAACACCGCCGCGCAGCAGCTGACCGGCCTGCCCACGGTGCAGGAGCTTGAGCGGATCACGGAGGAGTAACGCATGGACGCGTACGAGCGCAGCAATCGCATAGAGGCCGCCGCGCTTTCGCGCGTGACGGCGATTTACGCAAAAGCCCTTACAACTGCCCTCAAAAACAAACGCGCGTTCCTGCGCAAAATAAAGGACATTGACGAGGGGCGCATCAAGCCCCCGCAATATTACGTTGACCGGGACGAGGTTGACAAATGGCGCGCGGGCTTTGTAAAGCAGCTGATCCGGCAGGAGGGAATTATCGACGGGATTGTCGAGGAACTGAACCGCGCGGGCGCCCAGGCGGCGGAGGTCATCCATTCGAGCCTTGTTGACATATACGCAGAAAACCGCGCGGAGGCTGCGGAGGTTTACGCAGGAGCGCCCGAAGCTGTGCGGGCGAACATTTCCTTTGCCATGCCGAAACGCCGCGAGATCGAAATTTTGATGCAAAAGAACGAAAGCCCATTTTCAAAGCTTGCGTATGAGAACATGGGTAAAAACCCCGTGATCCGCAAACGGCTGCAAGCAGAGCTTGCGCAGGCGGCGATATTGGGCGAAAGCCAAAGAAAATTGATTGGGCGAATCCGCAAAGTGACCGGGCAGGCCGAATACCAGGCGCGGCGCGTAGCGCAGACCGAGCGCACCCGCGTGCAATCGCAGGCGCGGTGGCAAGTGGGGCAGGAAGCGGCGGAAATGGGCGTGCGCGTGGTCAATGAATGGTCGGCGCGCATGGTCAACACCCGCGACACGCACGCGGCGCTTGACGGCATGAAAAAGCCGCAGGGTGAGCCGTTTGTAACGATCAAGGGCAACAAACTGCATTACCCCGGCGACCCGGAAGCACCGGCGAGCGAGGTTATTAATTGCCATTGCGTGCTTGTGCCGGATGTGGAGGCGATATCGTGAGCGTAAAGTTTACCGACCATTCGGCGGATGTTTTACAGCAGTTCGACCGAAACAAGGCCAAGGCTGCAAATGCCGTTGGCATTAAGGCGGTCGGATTGATTGTGCGCAACATGCAAAGCGGATATGGCAGGCCAATCCGACAGACAGGCGACCTGATGCGTGATGTTTCGTATGATGTTGTTGACGATAACGCCGTAAACGTAGGCAATACGCTGGATTATTCGCTTTTTGTGCATGAAGGTACGCGCAAGATGGCGGCGCGTCATTACATAACGGACGCGCTCACGACCGAAAGCGGAAAGACCGAAATTAAAGAAACATATGTCGAGAACCTATCCGAGGGCTTTGAGTAATCAAGGCCTTTTTTGATTGGCAACACCAGCCACGGGCAAAGCACCGCCCGGGGCTGTTTGCAATATATACATCTGCGGCGAAGAATTGCCGCCAAAGAAAAGGAGAGATGTGTCATGGCACTTACCCGTAAACTACTGAAATCCCTTGGCCTTGAGGATGAGAAAATCGAATCCATCATCGAGGCGCACGGCGAAACCGTCGAAGGGCTTAAGCAAAAGCTCGAAAAGGCGGAGGCCGATGCTGCGAAGGTCGCAGAACTGACCACGCAGCTGAACAATGCCAATGAAAAATTGGCAAAAAGCGGCGATGCAGCCAAGGTACAGGCTGATTTCGACGCGTACAAGGAAGAAATCGCCAAGGAAAAGGCAACCGCGAGCAAGCGCGCCGCTGCGGATGCGCTGCTGAAAGAGGCCGGTTACGCACGCGAATCGGTACGCGGCCTGATCCTCAGGACGATTGACCTTGACAAATGGGAGGCCGACGACAAGGGCGGTATTAAGGATGCGGATGCATTCAAAGATAGCGTTAAGGCCGATTACGCCGACCTTGTTTCCACCACCCAGACCACCGGCACGCCCCCGGCAAATCCCCCGACGGGCGGCAAGGTCACAATGACCAAAGCAGAGATTGGCAAAATCACCGACCCCGTAGAACGCAGGGCGGCGATTGCGGCGAATCTCGATCAATTTAACGAATAAAGGAGGCCAAATAATATGGCTGCTACTACCAATACTATTCTCACTTCCGATGTGGCGCGCGTGCGCGTTATCGATTTCAATTATCAGTTCACCGGCTCTTTGCAGACGTTTTTTGAGGTGCTGGGCGTAACCCGCAAGATCGCCGTGCAGGAAGGCGCTGCGCTTAAGGCGCTTAAGGTTACCGGCACGCTTCAGAGCGGAGTGGTTGCCGAGGGCGATCTTATTCCCCTGTCCAAGTATGCGACCGATGAAGTAACCCTGGGCGAAGCGAAGCTTGGCAAGTGGCGCAAGTCTACCACCGCCGAAGCGATCCTCAAGGGCGGCTATGAGCAGGCCGTGGGCGCGACCACCGATAAGATGGTCAAGGATATTCAGAAGAAGATTCGCGGCGACCTGTTCACCTTCCTTGGGACTGGCACGGGCAGGGCTTCTGGCGATTCCCTGCAGACCGCGCTGGCGAACGGCTGGGGTCAGCTGCAGGTGCTGTTTGAAGATGACGCGGTCGAAACCGTGTATTTCCTCAACCCCCTCGACATTGCCGACTACCTTGGCACCGCGCAGGTGACCGTGCAGACCGCTTTCGGCATGAACTACATTGAAAACTTCCTCGGCCTCGGCACGGTGATTATGTCCGCGAATGTTGCCAAGGGTACGTATTACGCGACCGCCAAGGAAAACATTATCGCCTATTACGTGAACGTGGCTGCGGGCGAAATCAAGTCTGCGTTCCAGCTGACCACCGACGAAACCGGCTACATCGGCATTCATGAATATGCCGATAACGACCACGCTTGCGTCAACGACCTTGTCATGAGCGGCGTGACCTTCTTCCCCGAGCGCATTGACGGCATTGTGGTCGGCTCTATCAGCGGAAGTCCTGTGTAACGGAGGTACAGCATGAAAGTTAGCATCGCCGCCGTGATGCGGCATGTACGCAATTATTTTGAGCGTGGCTTCATTGATGGCGAATTTACCGTTTCCGGCGGCGTGCTGACCCCCATGCCCCGCGCGCCATACGTTGCTATTTCTGGCAGCGTATGGCACGACGGCGTTTTTCGCGTGGATCAGCTGCGCGAACACCCGGAAGAAACCTTCACCGGCAGGGTATGGGCGCTGCATCCGCCCGATGATTTTGTGCAGCTGTGTGAAGAAATCGCAGCGTATGACGAAAAAACCCCCGCTGGCGCGCTTCAGAGTGAAACCTTTGGCGAATACAGCTACACGCGCGCGGTCGGCCAGACCGGCGTTATCGGCTGGCAAACGGCGTTTGCGGCGCGGTTGTGGCCTTACCGGCGCATGTTCACGGAGGTGGATGTGTAATGGCGCTGGATGATTACATGGTCGACTTTTGCATGCTGGACAAGCGCACCGTTGAGGATGGATACGGCGGCGTTACGACCGAGTATGCCGAGGGCGCGCGGTTTAAGGCGGGCATTACAACCAACCAAAGCAACGAGGCGCGGATCGCGTATCAGCAGGGATTGAAGGTCATTTATACGCTGGTGTTCAAGCCGACGATTGCGCTGGAAAACGGCGACCGGGTGAAGCGGCTTTCGGACGGATTGGTGCTGCGGATCACAAGCAAATCCCGCGACATGACAACGCCCGCAAACGCGCAGCTGCAAATGTCGCAAGTGACGGCGGAGGTGATTGAGCCGTGAGCATGGATGCATTCCACCGGGCGTTATTTGCGTTTTGGCGCAATTTGGACGTAAACGGCAAAACATACCCGGTGTGGCTTCAAGGGCATGTGCCGGATACCGCGCAGCTGCCGTATATAACATTTAATGTTTCTAAGGGCGCGGCCTTTGGCGAAACCCCGCTTTCCGCAACGCTATGGCTGCAATCGGAAACCGGCGACAGCAAAAACGCCGAGCGCGCCGCGTTTTTCGACGCTGCCTCCGCCGCCATTCCCGAAAAGGGCGCACGCCTTGCATGGGAGGGCGGCTTTTGCATGCTTTACCGCTCGTCGGGCGATTTTCTGTCGCTGATGGATGACGAGGAAGATCCTTCCGTCATCGGCGGGCGCGTAGGGTATGAAGTGACTTTTTATGACATGTAAGGAAGTGATGAAATATGTTGACGGGACTGGATAGCAAAAGCTTCGAACGCCTGCAGCTGAATGCGGGCGTTTTTCTGCGGGATTTTGACTATTCTAACATTAAATCGACGAGCGAACTGAAAACGGCGCTGGCTGAGGCGATGAAGGACGACACGCACCGTTTGGGTGCGACGCGCGGCGGCGGCAATTTCCAAGCCGTACCGACCACGCGCGAAATCGAAGCGGACGGCAAGCGCTATGCGTTTAAGGGCTCGACGGTGTATGACTATTGGGATATCCGCATGAGCGGCACGCTGCTGGAATTTGTAAAGGGCACGCTTAAGGCGCTGCTTGCAACGGCGGACGAGGAAACGGTCGGCACGGGCATTACGAAGTTCACCCTTCGCACCCAGCCCAAGGACGAGGATTATATGAACCTTGTGTGGGTGGGTGACACCAGCCAGGGCTATTTGATGATTGGCCTTAAAAACGCGCTGAACACCGTGGGCATGAATTTTACCTTTACCGACAAGGGCGAAGGCACGTTGCCGTTTGAATTCCATGCAAGCCAGGACAAGGTGGAAGATTACGACACCGCGCCGGTGGATATTTTCCTGCTTGAGCCTGAGGCATCGTAAAAAACTGACGGCAAACAGCGCCGCCTGAGTTAATTGGACGGCTTTCACAATGTGGGAGCCGTCCTTTTTCAGATTAAAGGAGGAAAAATGAAACTTTCCGAAATGACCGGCGACCAGCTGGCAACGTGCTTGTGCATTATTTCGCCGTGCGCGGAGCGAATCGCCGAGGACGATGAAATTGTGGATGTGATCAAAGGCTGCATGAGCGTGCGCGAGGTCGGGGGAGAAAAGCTAAAGTATTTGGACAGCCCGCGCGCGGTGCTGCGCATGATCCCGGTATTGCTTACCAAACACAAGCGCGACACGTTCACGATTCTTGGCGCGATGAACGGCAAAACGGCGGATGAAATCGCGCAGCAAAACGGCCTTAAAATGCTTGCCGAAATCAAGGCGGTATTTGACGCTGATATGCTGAGTTTTTTTATTTCGTCCGGCAGCGGGGCGTAAACGAGGCGCTGTCGGCGGTGTTGCGGTATCGCCCGATTACGCTGCAAAGCTTTTACGCGGCGGTTGAGCATGATGCGCGCGAGCGCTTTTGGCAAATGTACACGGCGGACACGCTGTACCTGATTGCGCGCAACGCATACGCGGCGCGGGGCATGGAATACCCGCTTGAGGCGTTCAGCACGCACGAAAGCCGGAAGAACACGCCGCAGGACACGCGTTCCGCGTATGAAATTGCAGATGATATTGCATCGCACCTCACGGGAGGTAACACATGAAATTATTTGAGCTATTCGCCACGATCAGACTCGATGACAAAGAGTTTACCGATGGCGTAAAACGATCAACGGCGGCGGGCAAGCAGCTTGGCAGCAGCATGGAGGGCGTTTCCGTCAAGGCCGTGGCGCTGGGTACGGCGCTGTATAACGCGGGCGTACAGGCGGCAAAGATGGCGGGCAGCCTTGTCAAGTCGTCCATCGAGGCCGCCGCCACCGTGCAGGCCGAAACCGCGCAGTTTAATTCCGCCTTTGGCGAAATGGCGGGCGTTGCGACCAAAGCGCTTAAAAACGTAGAGGGCGAAACGGGCATTTTGTACACCCGCTTGCGCAGTGTTGGCACCAAGGCTTTTTCGCAGCTGAAAGGCGCTGGCCTTGGCGCGGCGGACGCAATGTCAGCGATGGAGGAATATACCACCCTCGCGGCGGACGCGGCGGCGTATTACGATATCAGCCTTGAAGAAGCGGACGCGAAACTGCGTTCGTTCATGCGCGGCAACACGGAGGCCGGTGACGCGATTGGCCTGTTTACATCCGAGGCGCAGCGCAACGAGCGCGCCGTGGAAAAATACGGCAAAAAGTGGACTGAGCTTGCCGAATCACAAAAGCAACTGCTTATGCTTGATATCACGCGCAGCATCTATGAACAATCCGGCGCAATCGGTCAGGCGGCGAAGGAAGCCGACAGCTGGGCGAATGTCATGGGCAATATGAGAAGCGCATGGACAAATGCAATTGCTGCCTTTGGTGCGCCGATTCAAGCGTCTGTAACCCCGGCAATACAGGGGATTATCGACAAATTGAACAGCGAAGACACAAAACTTGTTCTTGAGCAGTTTGGCTTGAAAATTGCCGATGGCATTACCGCGCTGTATGACGGCGAAGACAGCCCCATCAAGCAAACGATTAAGTTTGTCGGCGACGTGGCGGATGCGTTTTCGTCCGATACGGGTTCAAGCGTTCTTACTGCGGTCGGTGCAGTTGGCGGCGCTATTTTTGCATGGTCTCATCCGCTTTTAACAGTTATTGCACTAACTGGCACATTAATTGCAAATTGGGAAAATGTCAAAAATGCAATTGATAAGGCTGTGCAATCTGTCGGAAACTGGGCTATGCGCGTGCGTGAGGCGCTTGGAATCACGACGACCGGCGACCCGGACAACCCAAATAATCCTTACGGTAACAATTACCATGGATCGGGCGCGCCCAAAGGCAGCACGACTTTTGAAATCGGCGAAATAACACATGGTGGCGGTGGCGAAGGCCGTGGATTTGGCGATGTGCCAATTGAAACCGTTTATAATGCGCCATCAAATGAAGATAATGAGGTTTCTTACGGCGACTTTTTCAGCAACGCCAAGGGCTTACCGTATGTGCCGTATGATAATTACCTGACGCTGCTGCATCGCGGCGAACAGGTGGTGCAGGCCAACCGCGCCACGCAAAACCGTACCGGCAGCGCGGATATTTCCGGGCTGTATGGCGCGATCCTCGCGGCTGTGCGCGAAGGCGTGAGCAATATCGCCGTAAACATGGACGGTAAAAAGGTCGGCACAATTGTAAGCCGTCATCAATCTGCGCAAATCGACAACGATATTCGTTCGGGGAGGTATAGTTTGGCATGATGACACGATACGGCGCATGGCTGGACGGCATCGGGCTGCATGATATCGATCCCCGGCTGTATATCATGGATATTGAGGAAAGCTACCCGGATGTGAGCGTCATTACCGCATCAAACGCGGGGCGTGAAGGGCTGCGCGTGACCAACCGCAGGCGGCAAAGCCTGACGGTGACGGTTCGTTTTATGGTGCATGAATACAACACCGCCGCCCGCAAAGGTGTTTTTCAAAAGATCGCCGCATGGGCGCAGGGCAAATACTTGACCGTCAGCGACCGCCCCGGGCAACGGCTGCGCGTGCATTGTGACAGCGTGCCCACGGCGCAATCGTCGCTGAAATGGACGGGTACACAATCCATCACCTTCACAGCATACGAAAAGCCGTATTGGGAGGAAGAAACCGCGCTCACGGCGGTTAAATCCGGCACGTCGGGCAGTTTCACCATGACGCCTCCCGGCACGGCAGAAAAATGTTATTTATCGTTTACGGCGGTCAATAACGGCACGTCGGCATTAACGGCGCTTACGGTAAATGCTGGCGATACGGCGATGAAGCTTGAGGGCATGAACATCCAAACCGGCGGCACGGTAACGGTTGAATACGACGACGAGGGCGTATTGCATGTGCCGGTGTCCGCACGTACCGCCGACAGCAGCGATGATTTGATGCTGTTGTGTGGCAAGGAAAACAATGTTTCCTTTACCGCCGATCAGGCGGTATCCATTACATTTACGACGCGGGGGCGGTATGAATGATGACGAGATCTCCCCGGCTGCTGGATGAGAATTTGCGCGAGGTAACGCGGCTTTCCCCCAGCAGCCTTTCCGCGGGCATCCCGGAAAGCGGGTACGCTACGGTGTCGATGGTTTTGCCGGAAGATGCGCCGGTGAAAATGCGCGATTTTGTGGAAGTATACCGCAATGATGAAAGCCTTGGCGTTTACAGGGTGGCGAACATCGGGCATGTATACGAGGACAGCATCGAAGTGAGCCTTGTGCATGGCTTAAAAACGCTTGAGGACAGCGTACTCATCGGGCAAGGTAAATTATCAACCAATGTCAAAACGGCGCTCACAACGCTGCTTTCCGCGCAAAAAACGCAGCGCTGGACGCTTGGTACGGTGGAAGCGGGAACAATTGACGAGGCCATTGAGTACGACAACGCCAATATTTGGGACGGCATCCAAACAATCATTGGCATGCTGCCGGATTACCGCATTGTTACCGATCAAAGCGTGATCCCGTGGGTATTGCATGTATTGAAAAAGCCGGAGGACATCGGCTGCGAAGGTCGGCTTTCGCGCAATATTGCCAGCTTGCGCATCGCATACGACGACAGCGAGCTTTGTACGGCGTTGTACCTTGACGGCACCAGCCGGTATTGGCACGCCGATACATACGACACATGGGGCGAGGTCGCGCGCAGCTTTTCCACCGGCAGCGATTTGAACGACGATGCGACGGACGCGGAAATTGAAGCGTACCTTGAAAAAACGGTGGCGGAGTATTTTGACAAACACAAAAACCCCACCGTATCCATCGAGATCGACGGTCACGATTTGTCGGGTATTACGGGCGAAAGCATGGACGCATTTAAAACTGGGTACATGTGCCGGTTGGCGCTGCCGGATTACGATACTACCGTCGTCGAGCGCGTTGTAAACATCGAATATGCGGATCTTTTGCATGAGCCGGATCACCCGCTTTTGCAATTGTCCAACCGCACCCAGGATGCAACCGCCCGCGTGGCGGGGCTGATGGTGAGCGTGCAAAAAATCGAAAAAACGGTGGAAAAGACCGTGCAAAACCTTGACGGCACAATGGCGGGGCTGCGCGCGTTTTACGATGAATTTTTACTTGAAAACGAGAATTGGAAGCACACCATTTCCGAAGTATCGGTGCAGCTTGACGCGATCGAAACCACCCTTGAGCTAAAAGCGGAACGGTCGGAAGTGACGGCGCTTGATGTGCGTTTGAGCAGCGCGGAGCTGAACCTTGACGGTTTGAATGCTGAAATTGAACTGAAAGTAAGCCTTAACGGCGTTATTTCCGCGATCAACTTGTCGACCGAAGAAGCGCGCATTAAAGCGGCGAAAATCGTGCTTGATGGTTATGTAACAACCAGCAAGCTTAGCTCCGAACTTGCCAGCATTACCAACCAAATTTCCACCAGCATTATCACCAGCAGCATTTCCGCTGCAAATGCCAAGTTTACCAATATCGAATTTGGCGACGCGCCGCTTCGGCTTCGTACGCAGGACTTTGTAACGGCGGTAAAGCTTCCTACTTGGTCAACCGATTATATAACGTACATGGATGAAAACATGGATTTGGTGCAGCAAAAGGTCGTTACTGCTATTTATCAGGGAAGCGTAACAAGCGAATCGCTGGTATATTGCGGCACGAATTAAGGAGGAAACATGGAAGAATTTATCCGTGAAGTTGATTTAATTCTTTCCGCCCTTGACGAAATATCTGTCAAGGGCGAGCAAAACCATCAGTACATGGTGCTTGCGATGCAAAAACTGCACGGCATGCGCGATGTGATGAAAAGCCGCATGATCGAGGAGGCGAAGCGCAATGCAGCTGAAAACAAGCAAAGGTAACGAGTACACCGTCGATTGGATTGATACCGTATCCGTCAGCGGCGTTTTTATGCAAAT
>RHMF01002255.1_pt1 | contig 14327 bp, 11 predicted proteins | sample 5365151 | NCBI WGS metagenome assembly RHMF01 (sample SAMN10266501, study PRJNA497801) | feces metagenome | isolation source: feces | host: Bos taurus | place: China: Prairie of Fairy Mountain | collected 2017-08-14 | reverse complement strand
CGGCACCTTAAAGATCCTGCTGGACGGCCAGACCGTTGCTGAGGGCGAGGTTGTGATCGGCGGCCAGCGCTACCGCAAGACAATTTCCCTGGGTGCGTATGGCGAGCATCGTGTGCAGGTCCAGTTTACGCCCGACCCCAATCAGGATCTGGGTGAGGATACGGTGCTGAGCAGTACAAAGGATATTTACGCGGACATCACCATCCTGTACAATAAGGGCAATTATCACACTTCCACCATTTATGTATCTCCCGATGGCCTGCCCAACGGTGCCGGCACCCGGGAATTCCCCTACGATATTTACACGGCAGTTGCCAATGTGGTGCCCGGCCAGACCATCGTGCTGATGGAGGGTACCTATAAAATGGAAGGCACGCTGAAGATCCAGCGTGGCATGAACGGCACCGCCGATGCGCCCATCCGCATGATCGCCGATCCCCAGGCGGCGACCCGGCCTGTGCTGGACTTCCAGAGAGAAACCTCCGGCATCGTCCATGGCGGCGATTACTGGTACTTCTACGGCTTCGATGTGACAAATTCCGCCGACGGCCAGAAGGGCTTCCAGGTTTCCGGTGACCACAATGTGCTTGATCAAATCTACGCCTATTACAACGGCAACACCGGCATTCAGATCAGCCGCTATTCCGGCAACGACCAGTTTGCTGACTGGCCCAGCTACAATCTGATCCTCAACTGCACCTCTTACTGCAACTATGACAAAGGCTTTGAGGATGCTGACGGTTTTGCTGCCAAGCTGACCATCGGCGAGGGCAATGTATTTGACGGTTGCGTCGCCTACAACAATGCTGACGACGGCTGGGACCTGTACGCCAAGGTGGAAACCGGCCCCATCGGCTCTGTTACCATCCGCAACTGCGTGGCCTATAGTAACGGCTTCGTGCCCGGTGTGGAAGGCACTGGCAACGGAAACGGCTTCAAGCTGGGCGGCGAGAGTCTGACCGGCAAGCATGTGTTGGAAAACTGCTATGCCTTCTTCAATCTGCACAAGGGTATCGATTCCAATTCCTGCCCTGATATTATCGTCCGCAACTGCGTCAGCTATAATAACGGCAGCTACAATGTGGCCTTCTATACCAACAATGCCCAAAATACCGACTTTGTGGCCGAAGGCATCGTTTCCTTCCGTGACAGCAACAGTCCTTATGACTATAACGGCGGCGACAACCTCAAGGGCAAGGGCACCCAGGAAGATAGCAAGTACCTGGGTAACTCCAACTACTACTGGCAGGGAGATGCTTGCGTCAACGGCGCAGGTAAGAAAATCACGGCGGATATGTTCGTCAGCCTGAGCTTCTCCGGTCAGATCGCTCGCAATGCCGACGGCACTATCAACATGGAGGGTTTCCTGGTACTGAAGGACTCCGCCCCCAATGATACCGGTGCTAATATGGGCGGCGCGGCCTCCGGCGACAATACGCTGGATGAAGAGGGTCAGCACGAATATGGCAGCCAGTGGATCAACTTGGATCCCTATTACCACTGGCGCGAGTGCGAATGCGGTGCCAAGGCGGATATGACCGAGCATACCTTCGCCTGGATCGTGGATAAGGAGCCTACCCCCAGCGAAACCGGCTTAAAGCACGAGGAATGCACCGAGTGTGGCTTCAAGCGGGCGGCGGTGACCACCTATTATGAGGAGCCGAAGCCTACCGATCCCACCCAAACACAGCCCAACGCCACCCAACCCAACGGCACTCAGCCAAACGATAATGATGTTGAGTTGCCTGCCAACAATAGCGGCCTGATCATTGTCATCGTAATCGTGGCAGTGCTGGCTATTGGTGCGGCAGCGGTGATCGTGCTGAAGAAAAAGAAATAACGCAATCGCCTCATTGAGCCCAGGCTTTCGCCTGGGCTCTTTTTTTGCGGCACACGCAAGCACAGCCGGGGGTGCAGCTGCAGCAGAAAAATATTGACGAAACTGGGAAAATGCAGTATGATAGGCAACAAGATAGATTTTTTGACGGGTCAGATGGACAAAACGGATGACCCAATGCAGGAAAATGGGCAGGTGCACCAAATTATGCAGCAACAAATTGTAGACCTTTACCAATATTGGGGAGAAAACCGGCCCGCTGGCGCTGTGGGCGAATTGACTTGTTATGTACAATCTGTCCCCCAGGGCATCAGCGCCTGCCGCCTGCGGCCTGCAGTGCTGATCATTCCCGGCGGCGGCTATGGCCACGTGTCACAGCGGGAAGGGGAGAGCGTGGCGCTGCGGTTTTTGAGCCGGGGTTATCACGCGTTTGTGCTTGATTACTCCGTTGCACCTGTACGGTTTCCTGCCCAGCTGCGGGAAGCAGCGATGGCAATGGCATATATCCGCAAAAATGCGGCTGATTTGGGTGTCAATGCCTCAATGGTGGCAGCTGTGGGCTTCTCCGCCGGCGGGCATCTTTGCGGTATGCTGGGTACGCTGTTCGATAGCGCTGAGGTGGCGCCCTTTGGCTGCGTGCGCCCGGATGCGCTGGGATTGTGCTATCCGGTGGCTCTAAGCTGGGGCGCGACCCACCAGGGCAGTTTTGACAACCTGTGCGGTGAGGATCTTGCTCTGCGGCAGCGACTGAGTTTGGACCGCCTGGTGCGTTCCGATATGCCGCCCGTGTATTTGTGGCATACCCGCAGCGATGAAAGTGTGCCCTGTCGCAACAGTTTGGTGCTGGCCCAAACCATCGAGGAAGCAGGTGTGAAGCTTGCGATGCGGCTGTATCTGCAGGGTCGCCACGGCCTGTCCACTGCTGACGAACAGGTCTACCCGGCGGGCCAAGTGCCGCCAATGAGCCCGGATCTGCCCCATTGGCCCGAGGAAATGATGGGATTTTTCCAGGAGATCGGCCTAAAAATCACAGATCAGGAGCAAAGCCTATGAATACCATCCTATTTGTGGGAGAACATTCCCGTACCTTTGAAGTCCAATGGCACAGCCACAACGCCTGGGAACTGGTCTACTGCACCGGCGGCGCTGGCACCTTCCATTTTGAGGCCGGCAGCACCATCGACTACCGGAAGGGACAGGTGGTGGCCATTCCGCCCCACGAGCGCCACGCCAACTACAGCCGGGAAGGTTTTACCAACCTGCATATCCGCCTGGTGGATCCTGCCTTTCCCTATAAAACCGCCTTCCGGGTGGAGGATGATGCCCAGGAACATCTGAAAAATGCATTTACGGAGGCACGCTACTATCTACTGGCGGACATCCAAAAGCGGGAGCTGGTGCTGGCCGCCCTGGGTGAGTTGATCTGCAGCTATATGATCGTTTACCGCAGCAATAACGAATTTTCCAAGCCGGTCGAGCAGATCCGCAGCCTGATCATCAATAACTATGCCAGCTGCGACTTTGCGCTGGATGAGGCTATCCGCCAAATGCCTTTCCACTATGACTACTTGCGCAAGCTGTTCAAAAAGGAAATGGGCATTACGCCCCTGGAATATATGACAAGCCTGCGAATGAAAAAAGCCGAAGTGATGCTGACTACTATGTGGTCCAGCGATTATTCTGTGGCGGAGATCGGTCAGCTGTGCGGTTATGAGGATGCGCTATACTTCTCACGGGTGTTCAAAAAGCATTTCGGGTGTTCGCCCTCGGCCTTTGCCAAAAACAGAGATTAAATATCGGAGGAGTGACTCTGATCATAGCAAAAACGGATATGGAGAGCCGGAACTGACTGGCCCCATATCCGTTTTATGAATATTGTGTGTCGGAATTGCTATGGCATTTGGCAACTTGACAAGATATAATTGTATTAGTATAAGCGAAGTTGTACAAATTGCCAAGAAGGAGCGAAAAACTTGAAACTTTGTATCCGTGCCCACGACCTGGGCGTCAAGGGAACCCAGGATATTTTGGCTCGGCTTCATCAGCTGGGGATCGATGGTGTGCAGATGGTTTGCTACAAGGCCTATGAGGATGTGCCCTATGCTCCCGGCGCTATGGATGCTGAAAAGGCCGCTGCCATCGGGCAGGCCTTTGCCGATGCAGGCAAGTGCATTCCGTTGGTGGGTGCCTATTTCAATCCTGTTCACCCCAACCGGGAAAAGGCAGAGCGCTGCGAAACCATCTTTGCCCAGTATTTGCAGTACTGCAAGGCGATGGGTTGCCTGTATGTGGGCAGCGAGACCGGCTCTTGCCAGGGTGACCCCTGGACCTACCATCCGGAAAGCCGCACCGATGCCTCCCTGGAGCTGGCGGCGCAGACCTTTAGCAGACTCTGCGATGTAGCGGCGGAGCAGGGGAGTATGGTGGCCGTGGAGGGTGCGGTGGATCATGTCTGCTGGAATGTGCAGCGGCTGGCGCAGATGCGCCGTATGCTGGGCAAACCCACCAAGGTGATTTTCGACCTGTTCAACTATATGGACGGAGAAAATCAGCACAATTATCTGCAGATTCTGGAAGAAGGATTGAAGACCTTCGCTGGCGAGATCCTGCTGTTCCATATGAAGGATTGCAAATTCAGCCAAACTGGGAAACCCCAGCAAGTGCCGCTAGGCACCGGCGATCTAGATATGGAAGCCATCCTTCGCCGCATCAAGGCCTATGATGCCAATGCAGTGCTGACTCTGGAGGGAACTACCGGCGCGGATATTCCCCACGCCGTACACACTATAAAATCTATTTGGGAGCGTGTTTGATATGAAATTCGATGTTCGTTATGCCAATCACCCCGAAGATTCTAAGCGCTATGACACGCAGGAGCTGCGCAAGCATTATCACATTTCTAACCTGTTCGAGAAGGACTCTATCAATCAACCTGACCTATTCCCACCAGGATCGCATCATCGCCGGCGGCATTATGCCCGTGGACGAAGCGCTGGTGCTGGAAAGCTGCAAGGAGCTGGCCGCTCCCTACTTCCTGGCCAGAAGAGAGCTGGGCGCCATCAATGTGGGCGGTGACGGTATCATCGTCCTGGACGGCGTGGAGTATCCCGTGGGTCACAAGGATGGTATCTATGTCGGTATGGGCACCAAGGAGCTGGTGTTCAAGTCTGTCGATAAGGCCAATCCTGCCAAGTTCTATATCAATTCCTGCCCCGCCCACCGCACCTGCCCCACGGTCCACATTCCTATGGACAAGGCTCGGTACAACCACCTGGGCGGCCAGGCTACTGTTAACGAGCGCATCCTGCGTCAGTACATCCATCCTGCTGTCTGCGAAAGCTGCCAGCTGAGTATGGGTATGACTGCACTGCTGCCCGGCAATGTTTGGAACACGATGCCCAGCCATACCCACGAGCGCCGTATGGAAGTTTACTTCTATTTTGACATCGCTCCCGACCAGGCCGTCTTCCATATGATGGGCCAAGGCAAGGAGACCCGTCACATCGTGATGCACAACGAGGACGAGGAAGCTGTCATTTCTCCCTCCTGGAGTATCCACTCCGGTGTTGGCACCGCCAACTACACCTTCATTTGGGGTATGTGCGGCGAGAACCAGGACTTCGACGATATGGACGGCATTCCCACTGCCGAGCTGCTGTAATATGTCAGATCAAACCTACCTCTTCGTCCATTTTCGGGAGAAATCCACCCCCGACGGGGAGCAGGTCTATTTTGGCCTTAGCCAGGACGGCTTCCATTGGGAATGTGTGAACGATGGAAAGCCGGTGCTGTGGTCCACCTTGGGTGAGCAGGGTGTCCGGGACTGCACCATTATACGGGGCAAGGATGGTATCTACCGCATCTTTGCCACAGATCTGAGCCTGGCTCACAATTTCAAAACAAAATACCACGCCCACTGGCCCACCGTTGCCCGCAATGGCAGCAAAAGCCTGGCTATGTGGGAATCTAAGGACTTGGTGAATTGGTCGGCGCAGCGGCTCATCACTCTGGGTAATGAGAATTTTGGCTGTCTGTGGGCGCCGGATGTGTTCTACGATCCCCAGCGAGACGACTATGTGCTGCACTGGTCCTCCAGCCACAAAGATCTTGCCCATATGGGAATCTTTTTCAGCCGCACAAAGGATTTTCAGTCTTTTTCTGAACCGAATCTGCTGTATGAAAAGGAAGATGCCGGCATCATAGATTCCGCCATCTATTTGGAAAACGGCAAGTATTATCTGTTCGTCAAATGTGACCATAATCCGGAAAATATTTTGCTGCTGAAAGCGGATGCTGCCGAGGGCCCCTACACCCGTGTGGAAGCATTTGATAACAGTATGCTTGCCATCGAGCCGGGTCTTTACGAAGGCGCGACGGCGGTGCAGTTGGAAGACGGCCGCTGGTGCTTGTTCCTTGACTATTACGGCGTGCCCGGTGAAGGACAGGGTTATGTGCCCTTTGTGGCAGACAGCCTGGAAAGTGGAAAATTTGTCCGGTCGGATGCAGCCTTTTCCTTCCCCTATGGCTATAAGCACGGCACACTGATCCCCATTACTTTGGAAGAATACGCAACCATAAAGGAGAGATATTTATGAAACGCTCTGAAATTAACAAGGCCCTGAAAGAACTGGAAGCTATGTGCGAAAAGCACCACTGCTATCTGCCTCCTTTCTGCCATTTTACGCCTGACGAGTGGCAGAACATCGGTCACGAGTATGACGAAGTCCGCGACTGTATGCTGGGCTGGGATATTACCGACTATGGCCTGGGCAATTTCGATAAGTTCGGCTTCAGCCTCATCACCATCCGCAACGGCAACCGGGCTATGGAGGACAAGTATCCCAAGGTCTACGCCGAAAAGCTGCTGTATCTGAAGGAAGGCCAGTACGCCCCCAACCATTTCCACTGGTTCAAGACCGAGGATATTATCAACCGTGGCGGCGGCAATGTGCTGATCCGTGTCTATAATAGCCTGCCCGACGAAGAAATCGATTACGAGTCCGATGTGACGGTCCATACCGACGGCCGCACCTATACTGTGCCTGCCGGCACCCAGATCCGTCTGACCCCCGGCGAGAGCATCCACGTGCAGCAGTTTTTGTACCACGATTTTGCTGTGGAAGAGGGCACCGGTCCCGTGCTGCTGGGCGAAGTGAGTCAGTGCAACGATGATAATACCGATAACCGGTTCAATCCCCCGGTCGGACGCTTCCCCACCATCGAGGAGGACGAAGCCCCCTACCGCCTGCTGTGTAACGAATACCCCAAGGCAAAGTAAATTGGTTTGAAATTCAAGCGGAGAAAGGAAAATTTCTATGATCGATGTGGTTGCGTTGGGCGAATTGCTCATTGATTTCACCTGTATCAGCACGGATGGCGACGGCTATCCCACAATGGCTGCCCACCCCGGCGGCGCGCCGGCCAATTTCCTGGCGGCACTGGCAAAATTCGGCGCCAAAACCGCCTTGCTGGGCAAGGTGGGCAATGATGCCTTTGGCAAGCTGCTGACGACCACGCTGCAAAATGCCGGCATTGAAACGGGGGGTCTGGTGGTGGCTGACGATGTGTTCACCACCCTGGCATTTGTGACGCTGGACGGGCAGGGCGATCGGGAATTCTCCTTTGCCCGCAAACCCGGTGCCGATACCTGTATTCGATTTGAAGAACTGGAACTTTCTCTCATTGACCAGGCGCGGGTGTTCCATTTCGGCACCCTGTCGCTGACAGACGAGCCTGCCCGCTCTGCTACATACAAGGCCGTTGCCTATGCCAAGCAGCGCGGCAAACTGATCACTTATGATCCCAATCTGCGCAAACCTTTGTGGAAGGACCTGGGCACCTGCCGGGAGCAGATGCTTTGGGGCCTACAGCAGGCCGATGTAGTGAAGATTAGCGACGAAGAGGTGGAATTCCTCTTTGGTATGGGCGTGCAAGAAGGCGCAACCCATATTTTGGAGCAGTATGGTGTCAAACTGATCTTTGTGACCTGCGGCGCGGATGGCTGCTGGTTCCAAAATGCGGTAGCTTGTGGCCATGTGCCCAGCCTCAGCGGCATCAAAGTGATGGATACCACCGGTGCCGGCGACATTTTTGGCGGCAGCGCTGTGTGGAAGCTGCTGCAGTTGGGAATTGCTCCCGAAAAACTGGACGAAATGCAGCTACGAGAGATAGTCAGCTTTGCCTGCACCGCAGCAGGCCTGTCCACCACCCGCTCCGGTGGCATTTCCAGCGTGCCGGAATATGCGGATGTGTTGCAGGAAATGAGGCAGTAATATGAAAAATAAGTATTTGGGCATCGAATTTGGCTCTACCCGGATCAAAGCCGTTGCCATTGACAACGCCCACAACCCTGTGTCCTCCGGTGACTATACCTGGAAGAGTACATTTGAAAACGGTGTTTGGACCTATGATCTGGCTGAGGTTTGGATCGGCCTCAAAACGGCGCTGTGCGGCATCGAAAACCGGGAAAGCGTTGCTGCGGTGGGCATTTCAGGTATGATGCACGGTTATTTGGCCTTCGACAAGGATTGGAATTTGCTTGTTCCTTTCCGCACCTGGCAGAATACCATCACCGGACAGGCAGCAGCCCAGCTGACGGAATTATTCGGCTTCAATATTCCCCAGCGCTGGAGCATCGCCCATCTGTACCAGGCGGTGCTGAATAAAGAGGAGCATATTTCCAAGGTCGCCCATATCACCACTTTGGCTGGCTTCGTGCATTATATGCTGACCGGTGTCAATGCCATCGGCATCGGCGAAGCCTCCGGTATGTTCCCCATTGACAGTGAAAAGAACTGCTATGATGAGGAAATGCTGTGCAAGTTTGAGCGATTGACCCAGGATCAACCCTGGAACATCCGAGATATTCTTCCAGCCGTGCTGATGGCTGGCGACAACGCAGGCAGCTTGACCGAAAGCGGTGCAGCGCAGATCGATCATCTGCTGCCCGTGGGTACGCCTTTCGCTCCTGCGGAGGGCGATGCCGGCACCGGTATGACCGCAACCAATGCGGTAGCGCCAAGAACCGGCAATGTGTCTGCCGGAACCTCCATCTTCTCTATGGTGGTGCTAGAGCGCCCCTTGCAGAAGGTATACGAGGAGATCGACCTGGTCACCACCCCCACTGGCAAGGCTGTGGCTATGGTCCACTGCAATAACTGTACCAATGATTCCAACGCCTGGGTAGGCGTGCTGAAGGAAACCGCAAATCTCTTCGGCGCTACCCCCGACAATGGCGAAGTATATACAAAACTGTATGAAACTGCTTTGCAGGGCGATGCCGATTGCGGCGGCATTTTGGTCTGCAACTATATGGCAGGCGAGGGCGTGACCCATTTGGACGAAGGCCGTCCTATGGTGGTGCGCCGACCCGATAGCAAGTTTACGCTGGCCAACTTCTTCCGGGCAAGTCTCTATTCCACAATGGCTACCTTGAAGTTGGGTATGGATATTCTAGCCAAGGAGAATGTGGCGATCGACAGCCTGACCGGCCACGGCGGCCTGTTCAAGACACCAGTAGTGGGCCAAAGATTCCTGGCCGCAGCCTGCAACGCAAGCGTCACCTGTATGCAGACCGCCGGCGAGGGTGGCCCCTACGGTATGGCGCTGCTGGCAGCCTATATGGCAAATAGGGGCGCGGAATCCCTGGAAGCGTATTTAAATACCCGGGTATTTGCCAACGCCACCAGCACCACGCTGGCACCGGACCAAAACAATGTAGACGGCTTTAATGTCTATATTGAAAATTATAAGCGGCTTTTGGAAGTGGAACGCAAGGCCGTGGAAGTCATCTGAGGAGGACAAAATATGAAGTATAATTTTTGGTTTGTAGTTGGTTCTCAGGACCTTTATGGTGAGGAGGTCTTGAAGACCGTTGCCCAGCGCGCCGCCGAGATGGCTTCTGAAATGAGCAAGTCCCTGCCTTATCCCTTGATTTACAAGGTTACTGCGATGTCCAATGCCCAGATCACCCAGATCATCAAGGAAGCCAATTACGACGATTCCTGTGCTGGCATCATCACCTGGTGCCATACCTTCTCTCCCAGCAAGATGTGGATCAACGGCCTTCATAATCTGCAGAAGCCCTACTGCCACTTTGCCACGCAGTATAATCAGGAAATTCCCAACGATGAGATCGATATGGACTTTATGAACCTGAACCAGGCTGCTCACGGCGACCGGGAACACGGTTTCATTGCTGCCCGCCTCAGAATGCCCCGAAAGGTGATCGCCGGCTACTGGCAGAATCCCAATGTACTGGCACGGCTGGGCAGCTGGATGAAGTCCGCCGTCGGTGTGGCAGTTTCCAAGAATCTGAAGGTTATGCGTTTCGGCGATAATATGCGCGAGGTTGCTGTTACCGAGGGCGACAAGGTAGAAGTGCAGACAAAGCTTGGTTGGCAGGTGAACACTTGGGCTGTGGGCGATTTGGTCAAGGAAATGGCCAAGGTCACCGAGCTGGAAGTGGATGCACTGATGGCCGAGTATACGGAAAAATACGACATCAACACGGAGAATGTCGCTGCCATTCGCTATCAGGCCCGTGAAGAGATCGCGATGAAGAAGATGATGGACGCAAACGGCTGCACAGCCTACACCAACACCTTCCAGGATCTTTACGGTATGGAGCAGCTGCCGGGTTTGGCTTCCCAGCACCTGATGGCTCAGGGCTATGGCTACGGCGGCGAAGGCGATTGGAAGGTTGCCGCTATGACCGCCATTATGAAGGCTATGGGCGAAAATGGTAACGGCGCTTCCGCCTTTATGGAAGACTATACCTATCACCTGGCCGAAGGCCAGGAATATAGCCTGGGCGCGCATATGCTGGAAGTTTGTCCCAGCTTGGCGGATCCCAACAAGCGCCCCAAGATCGAAACCCATCATCTGGGCATCGGTATGAATGAAAAGGACCCTGCCCGTCTGGTGTTTGAGGGCAAGGAAGGACAGGCAATCGTGGTGTCCCTCATCGATATGGGCGGTCGTCTGCGTTTGATCGTGCAGGATATCGTTTGTGTCAAGCCCATTATGACGATGCCCAATCTGCCTGTCGCCCGGGTTATGTGGCAGGCAATGCCGAACCTGACCGATGGTGTAGAACTGTGGATCACTGCCGGCGGTGCCCATCACACCGTCCTGTCCTACGATGTTACCGCTCAGCAGATGAAGGATTGGGCCAAGATGATGGATATCGAATTTGTCCACATTACCAAGGATTCCACCGTGGATGCGCTGGAAAAAGAACTGTTCTTGATGGATTTGGCCTGGAAGCTGATATAAAATTTCTGTCATTGCGAAGCACGAAGTGCCGTGGCAATCCCCTGGACATTCCGGAAACCTTGGGGGATTGCTATGCCAGTGTGCTTACAGCTACGCGCTAAGTGCCGCCTACGGCGGTTGCGCTACGCACGCGGCCTGCGGGCCGTGTGGCGCGCAATGACATATCTTAAGGAGCGCATTATGTTAGAAGAACTCAAAGAATTGGTATGTAAAGCAAATCTTCAGTTGCCGAAATACGGCCTGGTGACCTTCACCTGGGGCAATGTTTCCGGTGTGGACCGGGAGAAGGGGCTAATGGTCATCAAGCCTTCCGGTGTGGAATATGACAATATGACCGCTGAGGATATGGTTGTGGTTAGTCTTGCCACCGGCGAAAGAGTGGAAGGTAAGTGGAAGCCTTCTTCCGATACCGATACCCACATTGCTTTGTATAACGCCTTCCCCAATTTGGGCGGCATTGTCCACACCCATTCTAAGTGGGCAACCGCCTGGGCCCAGGCCGGCCGGGGCGTGCCTGCCTACGGAACGACCCACGGCGATTATTTCTATGGTGAGATCCCCTGCACCCGGAGGATGACCCCCGAAGAAATTGCTGGGCGCTATGAGCTGGAAACCGGCAATGTGATCGTGGAGACCTTCCGTGTGCGCAACATTGATGCAGATGCTGTGCCGGCGGTTTTGGTAAGCAGCCACGGTCCCTTTACCTGGGGAAAAGACCCGATGAACGCTGTCCACAATGCGGTGGTGCTGGAAGAGCTGGCCTGTATGGCCTTCCATACGGAAACATTGAATCCAGGCATCGCTCCTATGCAGCAAGAACTGCTGGACAAGCATTACCTGCGTAAGCACGGCAAAAATGCCTATTACGGCCAAAACTGACATTTTCCATTTTTCTCCTTTTTTTGGGCGACCCGCCGCTGCTGTCAAAGGCGGCGGCGGGTCCGTCACATTCTCTACAGAAAGGAAAAATGCTATGACGAAGAACGAATATTTGCAGACTATCGACGAAGTGATTTCCTCTGGACCCTATGCTGCCAGCTGGCAATCCCTGTCGAACCACAAGACCCCCGACTGGTATCGCAGGGGCAAGCTGGGTATTTTTGTCCACTGGGGCATCTACTCCGTGCCTGCCTTTGGCAATGAGTGGTATTCTCGAAATATGTACAATGCTGCTACGCGGGAATTTGCCCACCATCAGAAAACCTTTGGTCATCAGAAGGACTTTGGTTACAAGGACTTTATCCCCCTGTTCAAGGGTGAGAACTTTGACCCGCAGCAGTGGGTGCGCCTGTTTAAGGAGGCCGGCGCCCGCTATGTGCTACCCGTTGCGGAACATCACGATGGCTTTGCTATGTATGATACGGAATTTAACCGCTGGAATTCGGTGCAGATGGGCCCCAAAACCGATGTGATGGGGCGCATCAAGGCTGCCTGTGAAGCCGAGGGGCTGCAGTTCTGTGCCTCCTCCCACCGGGCAGAGCATTTCTTCTTTATGAATTTGGGCCGTACCTTTGACAGCGATGTGAATGACGAAGCCTATGCTGATTTCTATGGCCCTGCGGTCTATCGCCCGGAATTGGGTGTGAAAGACTTGGACCAGGCAACGGAAGCCCCTGCATCCGAAGGCCCTACGGAGCAGTGGCTCGTTGACTGGATGGTGCGCACCTGTGAATTTATCGACAAGTATCAGCCGAAAGTGCTGTATTTTGACTGGTGGATCCAAAATTATGCCTTTAAGCCTTACTTAAAGAAGATCGCTGCCTACTATTACAACCGGGCGGCCCAGTGGGGTGTGGAGGTCAGCATCAACTATAAGAAGGAGGCATTTCCTCCCGGGGTGGCCACCTTCGATGTGGAGCGGGGCGCATTGACGGACATTTCCCCTGTGCCTTGGCAGACCTGTACCGCCATCGGCAAACATTCCTGGGGTTACACTACCAATAATGCGTTCAAGAACTCCCGACAGATTATTTGTGACCTTATTGATATCGTCAGCAAAAACGGTATGCTGCTGCTCAATGTGGGTCCCAAGGCCGATGGTACCATCACCCAGGAAGAAACCAAAGTCCTGCGTGACCTGGGCGCCTGGCTGAAGATCAACGGCGAGGGTATTTATGACACCGTGCCCTGGAAGTGGTTCGGTGAGGGCTCTGTCAATGCCCAGGATGGTTTCTTTATGGACAACGAAGAAAAGGCCTTTACTGCCGAAGATTTCCGCTTTACCTATGGCGGCGGTAATGTCTATGCCTTCTGGATGCGCCCGGAGGGGAAAACGGCTACCATCCGCACCCTGGCATCCAAGTGGCTCCACGATTTCGGCGTGGAAGCCGTGTCGGTGCTGGGCAGCGAAGGCGTGATTCAGGCAAAGCGGGATAACGATGGCCTGCATATCTCTTTGCCGGAGGATGTAAGCACAGAGCTTCCCATTTGCTTCAAGATCCAGCTTATGTAAAGGAGGGCGTGTATGCACCTGCTGAAGATCGAGCCGGGTTGCTATCCCGGTCAGGCAGATCCCTTTATCCTGAAAAGCGGTGGCCGCTATTATATCTATGTCACCGGCCACGATGCTATCTATGCCTATCATTCCGATGATCTGACCAGTGGCTGGCGCTACTATGGCCCTGTGTTACAGGTGCCGGGTATGCACGCGTTTTGGGCGCCCAGCGTGATCGAGCTGGAGGGCAAATTCTATATGTACAATTCCTTGGATGGGGCGGATGTGGTGCCCGACCAAGGGGGACACGAGGGAGCGATGCACGTCAGCGTGGCGGATAATCCCCTGGGCCCGTTCCAGGTGGTCAAGTGCATTTTGCCGCCCTTCTCCATCGATTCCCATATCGTGCAAAATGAAGCCGGACTCTTTCTGTTTTATTCTGCCAATCGATTTGAAGGGGAACGGATCGGCACTTGTATTTATGTGGATAAAATGTTGGATCCGTTTACCCCGGCAGGCAACCCTGTGCTGGTGGTGGAACCGACGATGGACGAGGATATCTACTGGCACGATCGCTACCAAAAGGGCCAGCACTGGCACACCATTGAGGGTGCGTTCTACTTCAGGGAGGGAGACTGGCAGTATGTGATGTACTCGGGCAACTGCTTCGAGCAGCCGACCTACTATGTGGGCTACGCCCGGGCCAAGACCGACGAAACGGATTTGACCAAAATCAAATTTGAAAAATGCCCGGATGATACTACCTACCACCCGGTGCTG
>RHMF01001161.1_pt1 | contig 14327 bp, 25 predicted proteins | sample 5365151 | NCBI WGS metagenome assembly RHMF01 (sample SAMN10266501, study PRJNA497801) | feces metagenome | isolation source: feces | host: Bos taurus | place: China: Prairie of Fairy Mountain | collected 2017-08-14 | reverse complement strand
CTGCACGGAACAGAATGTACCGGTCAGCCGCGTGAGCTCGATGAAAGAGCTGGGGACAGCTTGTAACATCGAAGTTGGTGCGGCAGCGGCAGCAGCGATTAAGTAATACGCCTATTTGTTAAAAATCGTAAGCTCTGCTTGCGATTTTAATAAATAATAAATTCTCAATATGAAGGAAGGAGGTGCATGTATGCCTACTATCAACCAGTTAGTTCGTAAGAGCAGAAAGAGCATGCAGGAGAAGTCCAAAGCACCAGCACTTAAGAATTGCCCGCAGAAACGTGGCGTTTGCACTCGTGTTTACACGTCTACGCCGAAAAAGCCGAACTCGGCTCTGCGTAAAGTAGCTCGTGTTCGTTTGACGAACAGCATCGAAGTTACTGCATATATTCCGGGCATTGGTCATAATCTTCAGGAGCATAGTGTTGTTCTGATCCGTGGCGGTCGTGTTAAGGACCTGCCGGGTGTTCGTTACCACATCATCCGTGGTTCTCTCGATACTGCAGGTGTGCAGGATCGTGCTCAGGGCCGCTCCAAGTATGGTGCGAAACGCGCTAAGAAGAAATAATACAGCTTCGCAAATGAAGACTATGATAAGGAGGTAAAACAATGCCAAGAAAAGGTGCCGTACCTAAGCGTGACGTACTGCCGGATCCGGTGTACCACAGCAAGACGGTTACAAAATTCATCAACAAGGTAATGCTCTCCGGTAAGAAGAGCGTTGCTGAACGCGTCGTATATGATGCATTTGAGACGATCCGCGCTAAGACGGGCAAGGATCCTCTGGAAGTTTTTGAGACGGCTCTGAAGAACGTTATGCCGGTTCTCGAAGTTCGCGCTCGCCGCGTCGGTGGTGCTAACTACCAGGTTCCGGTTGAAGTTCGTCCGGATCGTCGTATGACTCTCGGTATTCGCTGGATCGTGAATTATGCACGTCTCCGTGGCGAAAAGACTATGGACGAGCGTCTCTCCGGTGAACTCATGGATGCTGCCAACAACACTGGCGCAGCAATCAAGAAGAAGGAAGATACGCATAAGATGGCCGAAGCCAATAAGGCATTCGCTCATTATCGTTGGTAATCTTTTCTATTATATAAGGAGCGATATTAAAAGTGGCAAGAGAGTATTCCCTTGAAAAAACTCGTAATATCGGTATCATGGCTCACATCGATGCCGGTAAGACGACTACTACTGAGCGTATCCTCTTCTACACCGGTGTAAACCACAAGATCGGTGAAGTTCACGACGGTGCTGCTACCATGGACTGGATGGTTCAGGAGCAGGAACGCGGCATCACGATTACGTCTGCTGCTACCACCTGTCATTGGAAAGACCATCGTATCAACATCATTGATACTCCGGGTCACGTGGACTTTACGGTAGAAGTTGAACGTTCCCTGCGCGTACTCGATGGTACCGTAGCAGTTCTGACTGCTCGCGGTGGCGTTGAGCCTCAGACTGAAACCGTATGGCGTCAGGCTGAGCGTTACAATGTTCCTCGTATGGCTTATGTCAACAAGATGGACATCACGGGCGCAGATTTCTACAATGTTATCAACATGATGCATGAACGTCTCCAGGCCAATGCAGTAGCTATCCAGCTGCCGATCGGTGCTGAAGATACCTTCCAGGGCATCATCGACCTCGTTAAGAACGAAGCCATCGTTTATGAAGACGACCTCGGCAAAGTTGCTGACGAAGTTGCTATTCCTGATGACATGAAGGAAAAAGCTGAAGAGTATCGCGAAAAGCTGCTCGAAGCTCTCTCCGAACTCGATGACGAGTTTATGGAAAAATATCTCGGTGGCGAAGAAATCACTGAAGAAGAGATTAAGAAAGTCATCCGTAAGGGCACCGTTGAGTGCAAGCTCGTTCCGGTAACCTGCGGTACTTCCTATCGCAACAAGGGCGTACAGCCCCTGCTCGATGCCATCGTTGATTATATGCCGGCTCCGGTAGATATTCCGCCTATCAAGGGCATCAACCCGGATTCCGGTGAAGAAGACCATCGTCCTTCCAGCGACGAAGAGCCGTTCTCCGCTCTGGCCTTCAAGATCATGACCGACCCCTATGTTGGTAAGCTGGCATTCTTCCGCGTTTACTCCGGTGTGCTCGATGCTGGTTCCTACGTGTACAACTCCACGAAGGGCAAGAAAGAGCGTATCGGCCGTATCCTGCAGATGCACGCTAACAACCGTAAGGAAATCGAAAAGGTTTACAGCGGTGATATCGCTGCTGCTGTTGGTCTTAAAGACACCACGACTGGTGACACGCTGTGCGACGAAGCACATCCCATCATCCTCGAATCCATGGAATTCCCGGATCCCGTTATCTCCGTTGCTGTTGAACCGGCTACGAAGAACGACCAGGAAAAGATGGGCGTAGCTCTCCAGAAACTGGCTGAAGAAGATCCGACCTTCCGTGTACGTACCGATCAGGAAACTGGTCAGTGCATCATCTCCGGTATGGGTGAGCTTCACCTCCAGATTATCGTTGACCGTATGCTCCGCGAATTCAAAGTGGACTGCAAGGTTGGCGAACCGCAGGTTGCTTATCGTGAAACGATCCGCAAGACGGTTAAGTCCGAAGGTAAGTTCGTACGCCAGTCCGGTGGTCATGGTCAGTACGGTCATTGCTGGCTCGAACTCATTCCGCAGGAACCGGGTGAAGGCTTCAGCTTTGAAAATAAAGTTGTCGGTGGTGCAATTCCGAAGGAATTCATCAACCCGATCGAAGCCGGCGTAAAGCAGGCTATGGAAACTGGTGTTGTTGCCGGTTATCCGATGGTGGACATCAAAGCTATCGTTTACGATGGTTCGTTCCACGAAGTTGACTCCTCTGAAGCAGCGTTCAAGGTTGCCGGTTCCATGGCATTCAAGAGCGGTGCAGAGAAGGCAAATCCGGTTCTGCTTGAACCGTATGTTAAGGTCGAAGTCGTCGTTCCTGAAGAATACATGGGCGATGTCATCGGCGACCTGAACTCCCGTCGCGGCCGTATCGATGGTATGGAAGCACGCAACGGTGCTCAGGTAATCAACGGGTTCGTGCCCCTTTCCGAAATGTTCGGTTACTCCACGGATCTCCGTTCCAAAACTCAGGGCCGAGGGAACTACAGCATGGAAGTAGCTTACTATGATGAAGTTCCTAAGAATATAGCCGAAAAGGTTATTGCTAAAAACAAAGGCGAATAAGGGAGGAAAAAACACAAATGGCTAAAGAAAAGTTTGAGAGAACTAAACCGCATGTTAACATCGGCACCATTGGTCACGTTGACCATGGCAAGACGACGCTGACGGCTGCAATCACGAAGTGCCTGGCTGAAAAAGGCATGGCAAAATTCGAAGATTACGCTGATATCGATAAGGCTCCGGAAGAGCGTGAACGCGGTATCACCATCAACACGGCACACGTTGAGTATGAGACGGAAAAACGTCACTATGCACACGTTGACTGCCCGGGCCATGCTGACTATGTAAAGAACATGATCACTGGCGCTGCTCAGATGGATGGTGCTATCCTGGTAGTTTCCGCTGCTGATGGCCCGATGCCCCAGACTCGTGAGCACATCCTGCTCGCTCGTCAGGTAGGCGTTCCTGCAATCGTTGTATTCCTGAACAAGGTTGACCAGGTTGACGATCCTGAACTGCTCGAACTGGTTGAAATGGAAGTTCGCGAGCTGCTCTCCAGCTACGAATTCCCTGGCGATGACATCCCTGTTGTTGCTGGTTCCGCTCTGAAGGCTCTGGAAGGCGATGCTGACATGCAGGCTAAGATCTATGAGCTGATGGATGCTGTTGACGAATACATCCCGACTCCGACCCGTGACACGGACAAGCCGTTCCTGATGCCGGTCGAAGACGTATTCACGATCACTGGTCGTGGTACCGTTGCTACGGGCCGTGTAGAACGTGGCGAACTGAAGCTGAACGACACGGTTGAAATCGTTGGTCTCCAGGAAGAACCGAAATCCACGGTTGTAACTGGTATCGAAATGTTCCGTAAGATGCTCGACAGCGCTGTTGCTGGCGATAACATCGGTGCTCTGCTCCGCGGTATCGACCGTAAGGAAATCGAACGCGGTCAGGTTCTGGCTAAGCCGGGTTCCATCAACCCGCACACGAAGTTCAAAGGTCAGGTTTACGTTCTGACTAAGGAAGAAGGCGGCCGTCATACTCCGTTCTTCACGAACTATCGTCCGCAGTTCTACTTCCGTACGACTGACGTTACGGGCGTAGTTACCCTGCCGGCTGGCACGGAAATGGTTATGCCTGGCGATAACATCGAGATGGATGTTGAACTCATCACTCCGATCGCTATCGAAAAAGGTCTGCGTTTCGCTATCCGCGAAGGTGGCCACACTGTTGGTGCAGGCCGCGTAACTGACGTAGAAGCCTAATTTACAGTTATTAAACCTATAAAATAAGAGCGGCGCTCGCGTCGCTCTTATTTAAAGGTTTGAAATAATATGGTACCCCCCAACGCGATGACGTGGCAGATGGCTCGGCGTTGTCCGAGGGAACTGTTACGGAGAAATGTTTGGGCCAAGAGTCCGGACGATAAGGAGGAAAACAAATTGTCTAAGAACCAAAAGATTAGAATCCGGTTGAAGGCTTATGATCACAAAGCCCTCGATCAGAGCGCAGTAAAGATTGTGGATACTGCAAAGAAGACTGGTGCTATGGTTTCCGGTCCGATTCCACTCCCGACGGAGAAAAATATCTACACGATTTTGCGTTCCCCGCATGTCAATAAGGATTCCCGCGAACAGTTCGAAATGAGAACTCATAAGCGTCTTATCGACATCCTGCAGCCGACGAACAAGACGGTAGATGCGCTGATGCGTCTCGACCTTCCGGCTGGTGTAGACATCGAAATCAAATTATAATCCGAGGAGGTGGAATGAATGTCTAAAGCAATTTTAGGTAGAAAACTGGGCATGACTCAGATCTTCACGGAAGAGGGCAAGGTTGTCCCCGTTACTGTTGTAGAATCTGGCAACAACATCGTTATCCAGAACAAGACGGTTGAAAACGACGGTTACAATGCTGTTCAGCTTGGCTTCGGTGAAGTAAAAGAACATAAGGTAAACAAACCGATGAAGGGCCATTTCGACAAAGCTGGTGTTAAGCCGGTTAAGTTTATCCGCGAAATGCGTCTTCAGGATGCTTCTGAATACAAAGTCGGTGATTCCATCGGCGTTGACATATTTAGCGAAGGCGAATTAGTCGATGTTACTGGTACTTCCAAGGGTAAAGGTTTTGCCGGCGGTATCAAACGTCACAACTTTGCTCGTGGTCCCATGGGCCATGGTTCCAAATCCCATCGTGAACCGGGTTCCACTGGTGCGATGATTTCCGGTCCTGGCGGACGCGTGCTGAAAGGCAAGAAGCTGCCTGGCCGTATGGGTGGCGAACGTGTTACGGTTCAGCGCCTCACGGTTGTCCGTGTAGATGCAGACCGCAACCTGATCCTCATCAAGGGCGCTATTCCGGGCCCGAAGAAGAGCTTCGTTGTGATTAAGAACACCGTTAAACCGGGCAAAAACTAATTGGAAGGAGGAAAACCTAAATTATGGCTACAGTAGCAGTTTATGACATCACCAACAAGCAGGTTGGCGATATCGAACTCAATGACAATATCTTCGGCGTAGAGATGAACGCAGGTCTTCTCCATCAGGCCGTTGTTATGCAGCTCGCAGCACAGCGTCTCGGCACGCATGCTACGAAGACGAGAAGCTTCGTCCGCGGTGGCGGTCGTAAGCCTTGGAAGCAGAAGGGCACCGGCCGTGCTCGTGCTGGTTCCACGCGCAGCCCGCTGTGGGTAGGCGGCGGTACGGTATTTGGTCCGCATCCGCGCAAGTATGCTTTCAGCATGCCCCGCAAGCAGCGTCGTCTGGCTATCAAGTGCGCTCTTTCCGACAAAGTGAAGAATGGCGAACTGGTAGTTCTCGACAGCCTCGAATTCGAAGCTGCCAAGACCAAGCAGGTTGTTAAGATGATGAGCGATTTCTCCGTTGAGAAGAAGGCTCTCCTCATCACTGCTGATGAAGCAGAAAACGTAGAAAAGTCTGCACGCAATATTCCGGGTGTTAAGGCAATCAGCATGATGGGCCTCAATGTTCATGATATCCTGAATCATGACAAGCTGTTCATCACGAAGGATGCCGTTACCCGTATCGAGGAGGTATTCGCATAATGGAAGCACGTGATATCCTGATCCGTCCGCTGATTACGGAAAGAACGACTCAGCTCATGGCTGAAGGCAAATACGTCTTCGTTGTTGCGAAAGCAGCCAACAAGATTGAAATTGCTAAAGCAGTTGCTGAAATCTTCAACGTAAAAGTTGAAAAGGTCAATACGGTTAACGTACTTGGCAAAACGAAGCGCATGGGCCGCAACGTTGGCAAGCGCGCTGATTATAAGAAAGCTATCGTTAAACTCGCTGCAGGCAGCAGCATTGAGCTTTTCGAAGCGTAAACCCTTGCAAGGAGGAAATTTAAGTGGCAGTAAAGAGTTTTAAACCTTACTCTGCAGGTCGCCGTTTCATGACCGTCGCTTCCTTCGACGAAATTACGGCAAGCAAACCTGAAAAATCCCTGACTGAGCGCCTGGTGAAAAAAGGCGGCCGCAACCAGCAGGGCAAACTGACCGTTCGCCATCAGGGCGGCGGCCACAAGCGTCTGTATCGTGTAATCGACTTCAAACGCAACAAGGATGGTATCCCGGCTCGCGTCGCTACCATCGAATATGACCCGAACCGCAGCGCTCGTATCGCTCTCCTCAACTACGTTGATGGTGAAAAGCGTTACATCCTCGCTCCGAACGGTCTGAAAGTCGGCGATAAAGTTGTATCCGGCCCGGATTCCGATATCAAGGTTGGTAATGCCCTGCCTTTGAAGAACATCCCCGTTGGTACGACCATTCATAACGTAGAGCTGAAGATTGGCAAGGGTGCCCAGCTGGTTCGCAGTGCTGGTACTTCCGCTCAGCTCATGGCAAAGGAAGGCGATTACGCACTCCTCCGTATGCCGTCTGGCGAACTTCGCAAGGTGCATATCAACTGCCGTGCTACCATCGGTGAAGTTGGCAACCTGGAGCATGAAAACATTACGATTGGTAAGGCTGGCCGTAACCGTTGGCTGGGCGTTCGTCCGGAGAACCGCGGTACTGCTATGAACCCGAACGACCATCCGCATGGTGGTGGTGAAGGCCGCAGCCCTGTTGGCCGCAAGAACCCTGTTACCAAGTGGGGCAAATGCGCTATGGGTGCCAAGACTCGTCGCAAGAAAGCTTCCGATCGTCTCATCGTCAGAGGCCGCACGAAATAATGATAGAATCGGGCAGGCAGCTTAACGCCGCCTGACGGAAGGAGGATACACTTTGTCAAGATCGATTAAAAAGGGACCTTTCGTTGCAGAAAGCCTCATGAAGAAAATCACGGCTCTCAACGAAGCTAACGATAAAAAAGTTGTAAAGACCTGGTCCAGAAGCTCCACGATTTTCCCGGACTTCGTAGGTCATACGATTGCTGTTCATGATGGCCGCAAGCATGTTCCCGTTTATGTAACGGAAGACATGGTTGGCCACAAACTCGGTGAGTTCGCTCCCACCCGTACCTTCAAGGGTCATGCTGGTGAAGAGCGCAAGACCGGACTCAAGTAATTTTGCGAAAGGAGAATCCTTGTGGAATCTAAAGCAGTAGCTAAGTTCGTTCGCATCACTCCGCGCAAAGTTCGTGTTGTCCTGGATCTCATCCGTGGCAAGAACGTCGCAGAGGCCTTTGCGATTCTGAAATTCACGCCGAAAGCTGGCGCTGTAGTAGTAGAAAAAGTTCTGCGTTCTGCTGTAGCAAACGCTGAGAACAATTATGATATGGACGTTGACAAGCTCGTCATCAAGACGGCTTTCGCTGATGACGGCCCAACGATGAAACGCATCCATCCGCGTTCCCGTGGGCAGGCCTTCAAGATTTTGAAGCGCACGTCCCATGTAACCATCGTCGTAGACGAGAAGAACTAAGAAGGAGGGAAACGGATTGGGTCAGAAAGTAAATCCGCATGGTATTCGTCTTGGCATCGTCAAGACTTGGGATGCTAAGTGGTATGCAGACAAAGATTTTGCAGATAACCTGCATGAAGATATTAAAATCCGCGATTATCTGAAGCAGAGCCTTCAGGCAGCTGGTGTTTCTCGCGTTGAGACGGAGCGTAGCAAGAACCGTCTCAAGATCACGATTCACACGGCTAAACCGGGTATGGTAATCGGTCGCGGTGGTTCCGGTATCGAACAGATCAAAGAAGGTCTGAAGAAGTACACGGAAAAGAAGGTTGACATCAATATCGCTGAAATCAAGCAGCCGGATATGGATGCAACGCTCGTTGCTGAGAACATTGCTCAGCAGCTCGAACGCCGTATTGCTTTCCGCCGTGCTATGAAGCAGGCTGTTGGCCGTACGATGCGTCTGGGCGCCAAGGGTATCAAGGTTGCTCTGAGCGGCCGTCTTGGCGGTGCCGAAATTGCTCGTAAGGAAGCTTATCGTGAAGGCAGCATTCCTCTGCACACGCTTCGCGCTGATATCGACTACGGTACGGCAGAAGCACATACGACTTATGGCCGTATCGGCGTAAAAGTATGGATCTTCAAGGGTGAAGTTCTTCCGGAAAGAAAGCAGCGTCAGGCTGTAGCTGAAGGGAGCGAAGCTTAATGTTATTACCAAAGAGAGTTAAATATCGTAAGCAGTTCCGTGGCCGTATGAAGGGTAAAGCTCATCGCGGCAACACCGTTAGCCATGGTGAATATGGTCTGGTTGCTCTGGAACCTGCTTGGATCACGAACCGTCAGATCGAGGCTGCTCGTATCGCTATGACCCGTTACATCAAACGTGGCGGTCAGGTTTGGATCAAGATTTTCCCGGATAAGCCGGTAACGGCAAAACCGGCTGAAACCCGCATGGGTTCCGGTAAAGGTTCGCCTGAGTACTGGGTAGCAGTAGTTAAACCGGGCCGCGTTCTGTTCGAAATGGACGGCGTATCCCGTGAAGTTGCTCAGGAAGCTATGCGTCTTGCAGGCCACAAGCTGCCGATCAAGACGAAGTTCGTTGTTAAAGAAGATGTAAAAGCAGAGGGCGGTGAAGTAAATGAAGGTTAATGAAATCCGTGAAATGAGCGCTGATGAGCTTAACCAGAAACTTACTTCGCTCAAAGAGGAACTGTTCAACCTCCGTTTCCAGCTCGCTACTGGCCAGCTCGAGAACCCGATGCGTATCAAAGAAGTAAAGAAGACGATCGCCCGCATTAAGACGATCCAGCGCGAAGCCGAACTGAAGGCCTAATCGCACACTGATATGCAGAAGGAAGGAGGCTCCCTAATGAGCGAAAGAAACGTACGTAAGATTAAAGTCGGCAAAGTCATTTCCGACAAAATGGATAAAACGGTTGTTGTAGCAGTTGAAGAGCTCGAGCAGCACAAGCTCTACAAGAAGCCGGTTAAGAGAACTGTAAAGTTCCATGCTCACGATGAGAAGAACGATGCTCACGTAGGCGATAAGGTTTCCCTGATGGAAACTCGCCCGCTGTCCAAGACGAAGCGTTGGAGAGTTGTCGAAGTCATCGAACGCGCTAAATAAGCCAAAATAAAGAAGAAGGAGGTCCAACAATGATCCAACAGCAAACAATCCTGCAGGTTGGCGACAACACTGGTGCAAAAGAAATCATGTGCATCCGCGTTCTCGGTGGTTCTTACCGTAAGTACGCCAACATTGGTGACATTATCGTAGCTGCAGTTAAATCCGCTGCTCCGGGTGGCACGGTTAAGAAGGGCGATGTCGTTAAGGCAGTTGTCGTTCGCAGCGTGAAAGGCCTGCGTCGTGCAGACGGTTCCTATATCCGTTTCGATGAAAACGCCGCAGTTATCATCAAAGAAGACAAGACTCCGAAAGGTACGCGTATCTTCGGACCGGTAGCTAGAGAACTTCGCGATAAAGACTTCATGAAGATCGTTTCCCTGGCTCCTGAAGTACTTTAATTGTGAGGAGGTGCGATTTTGGCATTCGTTAAGATGAACGTTAAGAAGGGCGATACGGTCGTTGTATTGTCCGGCAAAGATAAAGGCAAGCAGGGCAAGGTTATCACTGCTATGCCCAAGCACGGTAAGGTTGTTGTGGAAGGCGTTAACAAAGTTAAGCGTCACACGAAACCCAACCAGAAGGCTCCCCAGGGCGGTATCCTGGTAAAGGAAATGCCCATGCACGCTTGCAAAGTTATGCTGGTTTGCCCGGCATGCTCCAAAGCAACCCGCGTTGCTCATAAAGAAGTCAATGGCAAGATGGTTCGCGCCTGCAAGAAGTGCGGCGAAGTTATCGACCAGACGAAATAATTTGGAAAGGAGGAGCATAAGTGGATAGATTACAGGAAAAATATCAGAACGAAGTCTGCAAGGCTATGACCGAAAAGTTCGGTTACAAGAACGTAATGCAGCTTCCGAAAGTTGAAAAGATTATCATCAACATGGGCGTAGGCGAAGCCGTTGGTAACCCCAAGGCTCTGGACTCTGCTGTAGCTGATCTGACGATCATCTCCGGCCAGAAGCCGCTCCTGACCCGTGCAAAGAAATCCCTCGCTGCCTGGAAACTGCGTGAAGGCATGCCCATCGGCTGCAAAGTAACCCTTCGCGGTCAGCGCATGTACCAGTTCCTCGATAAGTTCATGAACGTTGCCCTGCCGCGCGTACGTGACTTCCGCGGTGTAAGCGACAAGGCTTTTGATGGTCGCGGTAACTACGCTATCGGCCTGAAAGAGCAGCTCATCTTCCCGGAGATCGAATACGACAAGATCGACAAGCTCCGCGGTATGAACATTGTTATCGTTACGACGGCACAGACGGATGAAGAAGCCAGAGAGCTCCTGAAACTCATGGGTATGCCGTTCAAAGCATAAGGAGGTAAGGAAACTTGGCTAAGAAAGCTATGGTAGAAAAGTGGAGCAAAGAACCGAAGTTCTCCACTCGCGGTTACAACCGTTGCAAAATTTGCGGCCGTCCGCATGGTTATATGCGTAAGTTCGATATGTGCCGTATCTGCTTCCGTGAGCAGAGCTACAAAGGCGCTATCCCTGGCGTAACCAAAGCCAGCTGGTAAGATTGATTTAAGTAAAAGGAGGATATCGATTCAATGGCAATGACTGATCCTATTGCAGATATGCTGACTCGTTTGCGCAATGCAAACAGTGTATACCACGAAAGTGTTGAAATCCCGGGTTCCAAAATCAAAACGGCTATCGCTGAAGTTTTGAAGGAAGAGGGTTTCATCAAGGACTACACCTTCACTGAAGATGGCAAGCAGGGCATGATCTCTGTTTCCCTCAAATACGGCCCGAACCGTGAGAAGGTTATTTCCGGTATTAAACGTATTTCCAAGCCCGGTCTCCGTCAGTACGCAAAGAAGAGCGAACTTCCCCGCGTTCTGGGCGGCCTCGGCATTGCAATCATCTCCACTTCCAAGGGCATCATGAGCGACAAGCAGGCTCGTAAAGCTGGCCTTGGCGGCGAAGTTGTTGCATACGTTTGGTAATCGAAAAGTAGTCAGGAGGTGTACAGATGTCAAGAATTGGTAATGCACCGATTGAAATCCCAGCTGGCGTAACCGTCACTGTTGGCGATGACAATTTGGTAAGTGTTAAAGGCCCGAAAGGTGAACTTTCCCGCCAGATTAGCTCGGAAATGAAAATAACCGTTGAAGGTAACGTTCTGAAAGTAGAACGTCCCTCCGACGATAAGACCCACAGATCTCTCCATGGTCTTTCCCGTACGCTCATCAACAACATGGTTGTTGGTGTTACGGAAGGTTTCTCCAAGAACCTCGAAATCAATGGTGTCGGCTACCGTGCTCAGCTTAAGGGCAACGCGCTGAACCTGTCCCTTGGTTTCTCCCATCCGGTAGTTGTTGAGCCGCCGCAGGGCATCAAGTTCGAATGCCCCTCTGCTAACGCTATCACGGTTTCTGGTATCGACAAAGAAGTTGTTGGCCAGATCGCCGCTGAAATCCGCAGCTTCCGTGAACCGGAGCCGTACAAAGGCAAGGGTATCAAATACGCTGGCGAACATATCCGTCGTAAAGAAGGTAAAGCTGGCGCTAAGGGCAAGAAATAAGGTACTGATTCGAGAAAGGAGTGAATCTCTGTGCTGGTTAAAGCAGATAAAAATAAGGCACGTCAGAAACGTCATCTGCGTGTCCGCAACCATATCGCAGGTACGGCAGCTCGTCCGCGCCTCAACGTATATCGCAGCCTGGCAAACATTTATGCTCAGGTCATTGATGATGAAAAGGGCGTAACGCTCGTTTCCGCAAGCACTCAGGACAAGGGTTTTGAAAACTACGGCGGCAACATCGAAGCAGCTAAGGCTATCGGTGCTGAAGTTGCTAAGCGTGCTCTCGAAAAGGGTATCAGCGAAGTTGTTTTCGACCGTGGCGGTTATGTGTACCATGGCCGTGTGGCTGCTCTGGCTGAAGCTGCTCGTGAAGCAGGTCTGAAGTTCTAAATCATCAATACTGAAGGAGGTAAATGAATGGCTAGAAATATGGACAACGAAACTCCAGAGTTCGAGGAGAAAGTTGTATACATAAATCGAGTTGCGAAAGTCGTCAAGGGCGGCCGCCGCTTCTCGTTCAGTGCTCTCGTTGTTGTTGGCAACAAGAAGGGCAAAGTTGGCGTAGGTCTCGGCAAAGCTGCTGAAGTTCCCGAAGCTATCCGCAAAGGCGTTGAAGATGCAAAGAAGAACCTCGTTGAGGTTGCTCTCTTCGATGGCCGTACGATTCCTCATGAGATGCTGGGCATCTTTGGTGCTGGTAAGGTTATGCTGAAGCCGGCTGCCAAAGGTACCGGTGTTATCGCTGGCGGCCCGGCTCGTGCCGTACTTGAGCTCGCCGGCATCCATGACATTCTGACCAAGTCCCTGGGTTCTTCCAACCCGAACAACATGGTACGCGCTACGATGGAAGGCCTCAAGGCCCTCAAGCGTGCTGAAACGGTTGCTGAACTCCGTGGCAAGACGGTTCAGGAAATCTTAGGTTAAGGAGGGCGCGACAATGGCAAAAATTAAAGTAACTCTTAAAAGAAGCCTTATCGGCCGTCCCGAAACGCAGCGCAAGACTGTTCGTTCTCTTGGCCTGCGCAAGATCAACTCTGTTGTTGAACTGCCGGACAACCCGGCTATCCGCGGTCAGCTCCACAAAGTTGAGCATCTGATTACCGTAGAAAAAATCGCAGAATAAGATAAGACAGGAGGTGCACGCAGATGAAATTACATGAATTACAGCCAGCAGCTGGTTCCCGCAAGGTTCGCAACCGTGTAGGTCGCGGTCTGGGTTCCGGTAACGGCAAGACTTCCGGTAAAGGTATGAAAGGCCAGAACTCCCGCAGCGGCGGTGGCGTTCGCACGGGTTTCGAAGGTGGCCAGATGCCTCTGTACCGTCGTCTCCCGAAGCGCGGCTTCAAGAATATCTGGGCTAAGACCTTCGCTGAAGTGAATGTTGAATCCCTGAACCGCTTCGAAGATGGCACGACGGTTGATCCCGTTGTTCTCGTTGAAGCAGGTATCCTGAAGAACGTTCAGGATGGCATCCGTATTCTCGGCAACGGCGAACTCACGAAGAAGCTGACGGTTCGCGCTAACGGCTTCACGAAGTCCGCTGAAGAGAAAATCACCGCTGCAGGCGGCCAGATCGAGAAGATTGAGGTGAAGTAAGGTGCTTTCAGCCCTTGGCAACGTATGGAAAATTCCGGAGCTTAGGCAGAAAATAACCTTTACTTTGATTATGTTTGCCATCTTCCGGATGGGGACGCATATCCCCGTTCCGGGGGTTGACCCGACAGCGATTGAGCAGTTGTTCGCAAACGGCAACCTCTTTGGTCTGTTAGATCTCTTTTCTGGTGGTGCTTTCAGTAAGTTCTCCATCTTCGCGATGTCCATTACTCCTTACATCAATGCGGCGATTATCATTCAGCTGCTGAATGTGGTAATCCCCACACTGGAGCAGTGGTCGAAGGAAGGTCAGGAAGGACACAAAAAGACCACCCAGGTTACCCGCTACCTCACGGTAGTATTGGCTTTCCTTCAGGCAATTGGCATGTCCATCGGCCTGAAGGCAGCTATCTTAAATCCAAACCCCGTCAACATCCTGATCATTGCGATCACCTTGACGGCGGGTACGGTGTTCCTGATGTGGCTCGGTGAGCAGATTACGGCCAACGGCGTTGGTAACGGTATTTCCCTTATCATCTTTGCCGGTATCGTAGCAGCTCTGCCGAAAAACATCGGCACCATTTATCATTA
>RHMF01000745.1_pt1 | contig 14327 bp, 4 predicted proteins | sample 5365151 | NCBI WGS metagenome assembly RHMF01 (sample SAMN10266501, study PRJNA497801) | feces metagenome | isolation source: feces | host: Bos taurus | place: China: Prairie of Fairy Mountain | collected 2017-08-14 | reverse complement strand
ATTTGCTTAAATTGTTTTTGCAAAGGTAGGTTATGCTTTTAGAGTTTTGCATAATATTTTTGATTGATGCTACAAAGGTAAAAATAATTCTTTGAATTAAAAATAAAAAGCGAAGTTTCTTTGTTTTGAAACTCCGCCTTTTGCTTTATTTGACTTGTTGCTTATCTAACAACTATCATCTTCTTAACTTGTTTTTCATCTTTGTAGTACATTGTGTAATAGTATGTACCTTCTGCTAAATTAAGGTTTTCTATCTTTATTTCGCTTCTACCTTGTGGGTAGTGTGAGCTTGTTTGATATACTACTTGTCCCAAGTTATTTGTTATTACCAATTCCACATTACCTGCTTCTGGTAGAGTAAATCCTATTGAAGTTTGGTTGTCAAATGGATTTGGTTGGTTTTGTTCTAATTCGAAACCTGATGTTGCAACTTCGTCTTCCAATCCAACATAAGACTTAACTACTACTATGTTTGTAGAGTCGTTTCTATGGTCTGCATCGTATGGATATTCAATCCAAGCAATCAAGTTGTATTGTCCGTCAGCGCTCTTTGGTATTCTTTGGTCAAAGTTCATGTAACGTACTAATGATGGATTTGGTTCGTCGTATTCCCAAGTGAATGTTTGAGTAATCTTGTTAGCAAAGTCACCATTTTGAACAAGGTGTGCTCTTACTTGTGTTGTTCCTCCTATTGTTCCTCCATTGTGTGCTATCAATTGAACTTTACAATCTGAGGCTGCTGTTTGTTCTACAAAGATAGTGTCTGCAACTCCATCTCTATATCCCATATAAAGCACGCTTGTTGTGTCGTTTGCTCTATCGTTTTCATCTGCTGCTGAAACGTATGCAGTGATTGAGTAGTATGGTCCATTTGCTCTTGGAAGTTCTACTTCAAACTTATGGTGTGCAAGTGTTCCTGAAGGTACTATATTGCCTAATCTATATGTTTCTTCAACTACGTTTGCAATGTCTCCATTGTAGTAATATCCTACTGTCACGTTTCCAATTCCCACTGAACTTCTGTTCATGAATGTTAATTGTACAGAGATATTATTTGTGTTTGCATCGTCTATTGTAACATATTTTGCTTCTAAGTCTCTTGTTGCACTTGTTCCTTCTAGACGTTTGTATAATGTGTCGTTGTCATGATAGAAGTCTCCTTCTTGTCCTGTCCAACATTTTAAGTTTACTGCTCCAAATGATGCTCTAAATCTTTCGTTGAAACGGTAGATGTATTCGTCTCCATTATACAATGGTGGTGTGAAGTAAACTGTTTCTGTTACGGTTGCTCCTCCTGACACTTTGTATCCTACAGGTAATTCTGATACTGGGTCTAATCCGTAGTTCTTTATGTGAATTGCAACTTCAATGTTATCGTTTGAAACAATTTGTTCTCCTGGTGCAGTGATTGCTACTACTCCCACGTCTTTTTGTAATGGTCCTATCACTACTGATACGCAGCAAGAGTCATTATCAGTGTAAACGTCTGTTGGGTTTAATCTTGTGAATGAACATAGGTTAAACGGATCTGGCATTCCTACTGCTAAGTATGTTCCTTGATTGAATGTATAGTGCAATGTATCTTCTGGTGCTAATCCAGCGTTTGTTACGGTTTCACATATTGGAATATACATTCCTTCTGCCATGTAACATACTTCAAAGTTATCTAATACTTGTGCTCCATAGTTCATCACACCTACTCTTGGATAGAAGTTAGAACCATAGTTTGGTAAATCGTTTGGTTCAAGGTTGATACTTACGATACCTGCGTCTTGGTCACGTTTTGCTCTCTTAATTTCAAAGTTGTCAATAGCTACTCCATCATTTCTTGATGTTGCACTCTTGAATACAAAACGGAATTGAAGTTCGTTTCCAAATAAGTGTGTTATTGATTTTAAAGAATACATCACTTCTCTCCATGTTGCAGTTGTTGTAAATCCTTCTTCTGAGTTGTACCAGTTTGTTCCATTAGGGTCATCAACTCCTCCTAATAATACCCATTTTCCTTCCCAGTTTAGGTATTCTATTCTCATTGATGTTCCTGTTGCAAGTGAGGTTCTCATCATAAAGGTCATTGTATCTGGTTTTACAACTCCTATATCGTAAATTGGAGTGTATAGGTAACTTTCATTGTTTGCAGGGTATGTTCCTTCCAATTTAGTTTTCCAGCAGTTAGGTTCAGAGTATGGTGCATTAATCTTACTATTGCTTGGTGCTGGTGTACCAAATTCCCAACAGTTTGTTGGATTTGAGACATTAACATCGTATGCAAAGAAATCATCGTTTCCTTCTGGTTCATCAAAGTTTGTTTCGTATGGTACAACTACTTTTTTGAAGACGTGAACAGTTTTAGTTATTGTATCATTGTCGTGATAGTTGTCGCCTGCTACTGAAACTATTGCTCTTAATGTGCTATTGCCTAATGGTAAATCTACTTGTCCTAAAGTTACTATGTTTGAGGCTCCTATTGGCAAGTTACCATTCCAGTTGTAAACTTGTTCTGGGTCTGAATTTAATTGCCATGTTATAGTAGCTGATGTTAAGTTATCTAAACCTGCGTTCTTTAATTGTACTTTTACCTCATGTTGTGTTTCAGACAAGAATTGTTGAGGCGATACAAAGCTTTGTAATTCAGCATTTACTTGTTCTGCTGTGCGAACTAATATTTTGTAGTCTTCCACTTCTCCTCTTGTTGGAGCAGAACTTCCATCTGTTATTGTTGTTTCGTTTCCGCCTTGTGCTAAGATAACTCTCATTCTTGTTAAACCTGAAATTGTAGTGAATGGAACTGTCAATGGACTTACTATTGATTGTCCTGACCAGATTGTATCACTCATCACGCTTTCTGCTGCATCAAAGACTCCATTTCTATCCCAGTCAATGAATGCTTTAACCCAACCACCTACTACTGTACCTGCTTCCATTGCAGAAGAGTTGTCGGCTTGTACCTCTATTACATCTCCAACTCCTTTGAATAATACTGCTGGTGGAATTTCTTCTGTATAATTTGTGTATTTGTTTCCTGAGGCATTTGAAGTAGATTCCATCGCTCCTACTTTAACTCTTGTTATGTCTAACGATTCCTCGCCTCCTGGTGTTTGGGCTAATGGATACATATTTGCTCCGTTCTTTGGTTTGATTAAGACATAATCACATGTGTCATTCAATGCTGTATAGTCACCATTTGCATCTACCCATGCTCTTACTTTATAAGTTTTTGCTGGGTTTGTCATATCTGCTAATTGATTGAATGAATAGATATGTACTTGATCTGGTTGAATTGTTGCAGTACATGTTTCTGTTACTATTATCTCTTCTGCTGTTGCTGGAGATGTTGGTTTTATGCTATAAGATATATTAAAGTTAGAAAGTGGTGCTGTACCATAGTTTTTAACATCTACTTTAATTGTATCTCCTAAATCCATATATACCCAACCTTCTACTATTGGTTCTACAACAGCTCCCGCTGAAGCATCTACTGCTGCTCTTGGGTCAAGGTAAACTGTTACTGGTGTAAATTCACTCGCACATGGATATGCTCCACTTGCATTTACCATTACATAAAATGTTGTATCAGCAAACAATTGTGTTGTTGTATAATTCTTTGATGAGTTGTATGAAGATGGTGCATAGAATGGTGCTGTTGCATATGGATTAGAGTACCATTTTATTGGTAAATTGTTTACTTGTTCTGCTGATGGGTGTCCCCATGTTGCGTATGGTATGTAGTCGTGTGTTACTGTTGGCGCTGGTGGAGATACTTTAGAGATAACTGTTTTAGATGTTGATAATGTATCGTTATCAAATTTGTTATCGCCAACTACTTTAACTATTGTTACTAAATGTAGTGTATCATCTGTTCCATCTGTTGGATAGATATCTGAAGTAGTGTTGAAAGTATATGTTAATCCCGCTCCTGGTTGTAGGTTATTGAAGGTTACTCCGTTTGTTTGGTCAACATAAGGGAATGTTAATTGTTCAGTTACTATTTGGTCAGGTCTTTCTGTAAAGTAATATTTAACTTCAACAGTGTTATTAGTATTAACCATGTACTCTCCTACGTTCTTAATCTTTGTTTGTACTGAATAGTTGGTTAGATTACAACGTTCTGTAGTTACTATTACTCCATCTATCTTAAGGTCTGTTGATGGTATAGTTAGGAATGATGTGTATGCTGTGTCATTTGTTACTGTTATATCTTCTGGTAATGTTGTGTAAACATATAAGTATAATTCTTCATCATTGTCATAGTTCAATGGAGGTGTAAATGTACCTTGGAATGTAAATGTTGTTGTTTCCAATGAAGCTAACATACCTGTCCAAGTTTCTGTCATTTGTTGAATAATGCTTGTTGAGTCTTGGTGGTATTTTAATACTGCTGTTACATCTACTGAACTGATTGTATAGTTACCAAAGTTCTTTATTTCTACTTCAACTGTTAAAGGTTCACTTTCTATGTATTCATCTCCTTCTACTGGTTGTAGTATTGATGGAATACCTGTATCTGTACTTGTAAATATGTACTCGTATGCTCCTATTGTTGGTTTTGGAGAAATTGGTCTTACATTGTTTTCTATATCGACATTAACATCATCTAATGGTTCTGCAGCTCTTACGATATCTGTTGGCCATCTTAATGATAATATTGAGTCGTTAAGGAATGAGTTTTCTATTGACATTGATAAGTTGTCCATTCCGTTTGCTGCTTGAAGAAGTGCTAATGTTGCTTTATCCCCTCCCCAGTTTGCAAACTTGCTTCCGTTTACTGTATAGTTATTTGTATTACATAAGACAACTTGTGTACCTGGTGCTGCTACGTGAATAGTATAACCTTTTCCTTGGTTGTCAAGGTTGTTGTTTCTTATTCTTATGTTTGCACCGTCTGCTCCTATTGTCAATGCTCTTGATTTAGCGCTATTTGTTGATGTCTTCATGTAAACAGTGTTGTAATACAAGTCAAGGTGTGTTACATTGTTAATAGAAATACCGAATGATTCAAGGTTTGTACTTACATTTGGTCCTACTAAAGAAACTGCATTGTTTGCAATTTTCGCTGCGTTGCTTTGTGTGAATGTAGAGTTAGTTAATTCTATACCTACTCTTTCTGCAGTACCTTTTAGTAAGAATACTCTATTAGACATTACATTTAATGAACCACTGATTTGTGATAATTTAACTGCAGTTAATTGTACTTTTGATGTATCTGTACTAAATACGTTAGAGTTTATTTGTAAGTTGTTTATTTGAGATAGGTTAAGGGCTGATAGTCCAAAGTCATAGAATCTGTTGTTTGCAATATTTAAGCTTGCTATAACATCTTCTGTTTCGATTTGGTTTGCTGAACCATAGAAGTTATTATCTGTAAATGTTATAGAGTTACTCTTCTTTATATTGAATATATTTGGAGTTATAGAGTGTGGTGTTGCAAATGTTGCTTGATTGAATGTGATATCAGAAGAGTTAGAAACTTTTACTATTGCTGTAGCTGTTGTATCTGTTGCAGAGATTGTAAGGTTTTGAAGTGTAATTCCAGATACAGAGTCTAATGATAAAACATATTTTTCTTCTGCATCTGCGTCAGCTGCTGGAGTGTATGTTATTATTGTTTGCTCTGCTGTAGCTTCTCCTCTTATGATAACATAGTTTTCTGTTGATAATCCTGCTATACCTGATATAACTAATTGTTCGTTATATGTTCCTTGTTTTAAGACAGCTTCTATTGGTCCACAAATACCTGATGTTTTTAATACATCTAAGAAATCGTTTACTGTTGCATAATCGTCTGTTGCATCAGGACCTATTGTAACTGTTGTTACTCCTTCTGTGTTTCCTAAACAAGAAGAAAGGATTGTTGTTATTGTATCATTGCTTGTTTCTGCATCGCCTTCTACTGCAACCCAAGCTACGATTTCAATTGCTCCTGAAGAGAATGTGTAGTTTCCTATATTAACTATTGTTGTTGTATTTGAAGCTAAGTTTCCTGTCCAGTTATATGGTGTTTGTGTTGCTCCATTAACAGTCCAATTAATAGTTGCTACTGTTACTGCTGATGAACCAAAGTTCTTTAATTCTACTTCTACTGGTGTTGCAACTCCTGCTAAGATATTAGTTCCTGCAAGTGGTGATTGCATTGATACCAAACCTGCATCTACTGCTGGTGCAGCAGCTACTGTTACTATCACTTCTTCTCTTGGAGATACACAACCAAAGTTGCTTAAATTGAATTGAATATTTGGTCTTCTTTGTGATACAGTTGTTGGTGTACCTGTAAATTCACAAGCATTATTATTTGCGTTACGATAAGATATTGCTGAATTGAAGTCTGTTTCTGTTTGTTTTACTTTAACTTTTCCTGTTGTAGTTGTTGTTTCAAAACATATTTGAACTACTATATTGCTTTGTCCATCGTATTGGAATGGTTGTGCAAATTGTATTGTTTCCCATCCGCTATCAGTTGTAGTTAAAGAGATTGAACCTGAATAAACTTCTTCTAATCCAGCAATCCATGTAGTTAAGTCGTTTTGAGATGTTGTGCCTATTTGTACTTTATATGTACCCATTGTTACATTGGCATTAACATTATCTATATTGAATGCAATACTATTTATACGTCCTTCTGTAACTCCAGCTGCACTAAGTTCACTTGCTTTATATAGATATTGTTCTTTTGCTTTTTTAGTTGTGTAAGCAAATGGTGCTGGGTGAGCAGCAACTGTATTCAATATAGTTCCTGTTCCTACTTGTTTATCTGTTGATTGTTCTATAATTGCTGCTACATAGAATGTGTCTGTTGTATAAAGTATTGGTGTTGTATAGTCGCCTCTTGTTAATTCTGTTTCTGTATATGGGTCATCATACCAAATTAACAAATTTTGACTTGTTGCTGTAAGTGTTGTTTGTTCTGCATAACCTATTGATTGGTCTGCTGCTACTGGTGCAGGAGGTGTCAATAAAGATGTAATTGATGACATTGATGTGTCATTTGCATGTAAAACATCTGTAGATAGGTTAGTGTATGCTTTTAATTCAAATTCTCTTGCTGCTGTAGTTGCAGAAAGGTTAATTGTTGTTCCTAATACAAATTCTACTGTATCGTATGGTGCTATGCTTGAAGTATAAGAATCAGTTATAGTTGAAACTAATGCTCCGTTTTCAAAAACTTGACATACTACAGGGATTGGATCTGTACTTGCTTGAACCCCCATATTAACTATTCTAACCTTTACTTCTTCATCTAATAATGTACAAGCAGATTCTGTTTCTACTCCATTAATAGATACAGCAACTACTCCTGGATTTACTTCAGGAACACCTGTTACGTTTACATTATAAACTGTTTTGTAACCATAACAACCATTGTCCTCTGCTATTACTATTGTTGGGTTAAGTTCTCCTATTGTCATAGGAAGTGTTGCAGAAGAAACATACCAATTAGCTTGAGTATTACCATTTGCTGCTATTCTACTGATACCTGCTTTTCCTGTACAATCTAATGATGTAGAAGCACCTGTCCATATATTAGAAGGAACACCTATTGATGCAGGGAATGTAGCGCCGTTTAATGCAACAGCATCTACTATTACTCCTTGTGCATTTTCAATAAATATACCTAATTTATTTGTTTGAGAAACTGTTCCTGTTCCTATACCTAAAGCTAAATCTGTATCTACAGAATTTTGAGCTTTATTTAATAAAGTTACAGTTTGTCCTGGTGCCAAAACGAAGTCTGCAGGGAAGTCATAAGTTTTTGTTATAGTTGTTCCTAATTCTTGGTTTGCATTAGCTTTGATATATTTCATTTTATATCCAGCCATATTTGCGACTCCATTTCCAACATTTGTAATTTCAAATGCATTGGCTGTAGTAACCCATGCTGGTAATGGATTTGTCAATCCTTCTGCACTTGTACTCTTTGAAAGTTGTACTTCTGTTATCTTAATGTTTGGAACTTCTGATTTTTCAGAGAAGTATAATGTAGTATCTGCGTATAAAACATCTGTTTGTAAAGAGTGTGATTTCAAGAATGGAACTGCGTCATTTAATGTATAGTACCAATAAACAGAGTCATTAGATTGAACGTTTAATGTTGCAGCTGTTCCATAAGGTACGCTTATAGACATATCTGCTCTTGCAGGTATTTGATGACTTGAGAATACTTTTGCTATAGTTGTATCATTAGACTTAATTGTATCTAATGTAAATGAACTCCAAGCTTTCAATTCTAATTCTAAATCTTGTGTTGGAGCAGAGAAATCGTGAGTTTGAGTAAAGTTGAAATCATATTCTACGTTTGGTTGTATTGCATGAGTTACTGTACCTGTTTTAACAGTTGAGTTACCAACTTTATAGTTCATAGTAACAGAGTTTGCAGGTATTGTGTTATCACTTATGTTTTTAAATCTAACAGTAACACTTTCTGTTCCAAATTCACAACCAGAATATGATGGCGTTCCATCAAACATCACATTATATGTTCCATTATTTGGTGTAACAGACATTACATATATATTATTTGTAGGAGGAAGGAATTCTAAAGCTCCTATACAAGGAACATTAGCTCTTGGTCTTCCAAAGAAGTCATCTGTGATTTGAGTAATAGCAACACCTTTTCCACATAAGAATGTACTTGTTGTACTCAAATCATTCCATGCTACAAATAATGGGTTTTCTGTATAGTGAGAGTTAGTTTCATTTGTATAAGTTTGCCAAATTGTAGGGCTATCTACTGTTGAACTTCCATAGTAGAATAAATAAGTAGCATTTTCACCTGGTATCTTATAGTATAAGTTGTTTGAGTAAGCAACAGATTGAGGAGTAGTTGGAGAAGTTTTAACTGCATATCCACTTAGCTCACTTACGAATATATTGTTCTTAGATTGTATATTAGTAATATTTGTTCCTGTATAACCTAAGTTAAAGCCTATTGCATTAGCATCAGTTCCTAATGCATATACATTATTATATGCTAACAATATATTTGTACCAGAAACCAAGTTTACACCATAAAGAGTAATTGGTGCGTAACTGAAAACATGGTTGTTTCTTATACCTATCTTATTGTTTGCTATCTTAGATGTTGTTCCACTTGGAATATCAGATAAGATTATACCACTAACACCTGATAATTTAAATTCATTCTTATTAATGTCAAAGCTCTTACAAGAAGATAACATTATAGCGTAATAATTTGAAGATATGCCTCCCATATCATCTGGGAACATTGTCACAAATTTATTATTACTTACTATCATGTTTTTGTTCAAAGAAGCATTGATTACATTATTAGTAATATTAGTGTTATTAGCAGGTGTGTGCATATTCACTATTTCAAATACAGAATTCACTATTTCTATTCCATCAGACATAGAAAGGTCTGACATACCTTGAATATCAATATATGTTGTTGCTGGTACAGAGAATAAACAATCATCAACCTTAACACGACTTGCTGCACTTAAATTTAAAACAGAAGTTAATCTTTGAGGATAAGAACCTAAATGAGTAATATCATCTGGTTGATTTGTTGTAGAATTTACTCTACTTGCAAACTTACAATCTTTAAATACGATATCAGAAGTATTCAAAGAAGCTGTTACTATTCTTGCATTATTTTCATAAGAATCAGCAGCTCTAAATTCTAAATTTTCAAATACTAAATACTTACAACCAGACAAATCAATGTTAGCAACACTTACATTAGAAGGTTGTAACACTTTCTTTGTTGTTGTTGAACTTGTGAATGTGATTTTATTAGTATTCGATGCTCCATTTATATTTTGAGGGAATACTAATTCTTCTTTCAATTCACTTTCAGGTAAAGCAATCTTTATTGTTGTTGGACCACTAACACCTGAACATTCTAACATTCTAAATGCTTCGTTGAAATTAGAGAACTGTCTATCAGCAGCAACTCCTGTCAAAGCACCAATAGAATATATTCCATTCATAGGACCAGCAGAGACAACAAATTCATATCTTGCTGTATCATTATCTTGATTCCAGTCTATGTTTGGCTCATTAACACTTGTTATGATAGTTAAATATCTATAACCAGGTGTAATATTCATATTATTTGTTACTGTAAACGCAACTGAATCTCCTGATGCTAAGTTACCTGTCCAAGTAGCTGTACCTGAGGTACCATCATCAGCAGAATAATTAACAACTATTTCGTTTAATGTATTAGTACCTTCGTTTCTTAAATAAACTGTCAAAGGAGTATTTGTAGTAGCACAATTACCAGGAGCTACTAATCCTGCTGGAGTATTAGATAAACCCGGGTCAATAGGTAAATGACAATTATCTACGAAATCAAACTTAAAGTTAGGTTTGTAGTTCATTGTTTGACCTGTTTCAGGGAATTGAGTTGTACAAGCATCAACTGGTGCATCTGTTGTCTTTTCATATTTGTAGGTAACATTTTCTCCTGAAGTAGAAATACACTCAACTTTTGTTACACCACCTACGTTAGTCGCATCTCCCCAACAAACTTTAATCAAGATATCACTTACACCATCCCAAATAAAAGGTTCTGAAAACTGCATATAATGCCAACCTATAGGAGGATTTATATAAATTGGTTCATTTATAACATTAGTTAAAGCAGTTGCACTATATTGATATCTTGGATCCATTTGGTAATCAGGGTCAATATTGCCTATATACAACTTAAAGTTAGGCATAGAGAATCCAGCTGCAGCTTGAGTAAGATTAATACTCAATCCACCTATTTCTCCTGATGCATAACCTGCTGCAATCAACTCTTCTCTTGAATATCTAATTTGATATAAAGCTGCTCTCGCATTTGTTTTAAATACCATTTCTTGAGAAGACAAACCTGTTGTTTGTAGTGGTTCGTGTCCAACGTAAGGTCTAATAGCTGTATATGTATTATAATGTCCATAAACATAAGGGTAAGTTAGTTGATTACCTTTCAAGTCCTTTATAATTAATCTCCATCTTGTTTCACTACCAAATCCATTAAAAGGAATTGAGCCCTCATAAATATTTTGATTAGAAGGGTCTTTAGTTAAATTAACTTGATTAGGAGTAGTTTCATCATCATTAAAATATTCTACAACAACGGCATCTGCATCTACTGACATCGCACCTTGTGCATCACGAATATCAAATCTCAAAGGCACGTCCGAACATGTAGGATACATTTCCAAAGAAGGATATTGAATTAGTTGTTTCAATTGAGGAACTCTGACTTCATCACCAGGAACATTTGCTACATACAATCTTATATCATCTAAAAACCAACCTGTAAAATTCGCTGCTGAACCTGTACTTGCAGGTATAATAAATCTAATTTGAACACTTGTCGCAGTTCCCCCTAAAGTACTAAACAAATAAAATATTTCATTTTTCCAATACGATTGATCTAAATCTCCAAGTGGCACAGAAGTATTTCCAGACCAATACATAACTTTATTGAACTTACCATTGAAAGAAATGTAACCAGAACCATAACTCGCATCGTAGCAGTTTGGCATTTGCACCCCTGCTAAGTTAAGAGTTTGCCAAGTTCCATTAGGTTTCTTAACCTCTACTCTACCTCCCTTTTCATTTTCCAAAATAGGAATGTGACTAAACTCTAGACGAGTTGCACAACCAGGAGTAATTGTAAACTCTGGAGACGTAATGATAACTTCCGAAGAAGCTGGTGTCATTCTCAAAGCCTTTGTTCCTGTTGAAGCTATATCGGTTGTTATTCCTACGTTTGAAGTAGAAGAAACTGTCCAGCCTGCAGGAATTCCCTGTTCAAAATCAACATGCGTTAATAATGTTGGACCTTGAGCCAAAGCCGTAAACATTGATAGAAAAATGCTGACAAAAGCAGCTAGTAAAAATTTTTTCATATATAACAAATTTTTATTTTTTCAAAAAACTAGTTTTATCCAATTCTAATAAATCAACTCGCAAATTTACAACAAATTTCTTTTGTTACAAATTTTTCTACTACTTAAAGACACTTTTTAGTCTCATTTTGTTTTTTTTCAGAAAGCATCTTCAAATAATTCAATATTATTTTATATTTTTGCCCTATGAAAAAACTTATATTATCATTTTTTATTTCGGTTTTCGTATTATCAATCGCCTACTCTCAAGAAAGTAGCATATTGCTTTTTGAATACGACACAAGTCCTGCACACAACAACATTGAGGTTTATCTAAATCTAAAAGACGAAAAAGTCAATACAGAAAAGCCTTTCACTTACTACGACAAGAAAAACAACAAACAAGAAATAGCAGAAAAAAATGTCCCAAAAGACCTAAGACTAAAATTAAAAAAGAATAAAAAAATAAACAATGACTCTTATTTCATTGTTTCAAAGGGAATAAAAGAAATAAAACTATCTGCCAATTATAGCGAAAGCTCAAACTTTACAACTTTATTTTTCAAACACGAAAAACAATGGTTTATTATAGAAAGACTACACCTTTACTACAAAGACAACAAAGAGAAAAAATTAGATTTTACAAGAGCAATATGCAGACGTTTTGCAACAAGAGATTTAAAGGTTTTTGAATTTAAAAAATAATAAATAGAGATGAAGAAGATTTTAGTAGCAATCGTATTATTGTGTTCAATAGGTTTATCAAAAAACTCAAATGCACAAAGAATAGAAGAAGCTTGTAACATAATAGCAACAAGCATAGTAGATGCTCAATACAAAGAATTCACAATTGACGGTTCAGCCTATTTGTCTTATATTTGGACCGACAACAAAGGTTCAGAAACAACAATGCAAGTAGACTTAACTCAAGTAACTATTTCAAAAGACATAACTCGTACAGGTTACAAAGTATGGTTAAATTGCCTTGATGGAGTAAATTGCATAGTTGAAAAAGGGAAGATAAAGACAAATGAAAATTATTATAGTGAATTTCCACGCACTTATCTTCCCGCAAAATCTGAAAGCGATATGGATGCAATATTCTATCAATTAGAATATCTCCTAAAGCTTGGCAACGAAATTAGATAATTACAACTTTAGATTTAAAGACCTTATCATTAAATCTTACAATAAGAATGAAGTTTCCCTTTTGTCCAAAAGATGAAAGGGAAATTTTTTGTCCTACTTTCACACTTACCTCTTTTTCATCTATCATTTTACCATTAAGGTCTATCAACTCAAGTTTTACTGCATTCAAGTCTTGTTTAAAAAACACATTAACCTCGTCTATTGCAGGATTAGGATTGATTGCATAAAACTCTTGACAAGTTTGTTCAATCTCTTCCAAAGAAGAAGTAATGCCTTTCCAATAATTAATACTATCAAACACTACCCTATTTGACGTAGTCTGCAAAATTGTAGCATCATCCATTGTCATTCCACTTGGCACATAATTAGTATTTACCTTTCTATCTGTTATCATCGTAAAGAAACTACAAGCAGCCAAGAACGAACCTTGAATAGATGGATGAGAATTATCAGAAGAATGCAACACCATATCAGGATAATTCTCCAAAAGACAAGACCAAGTTGCCCCTACAGGAGAAACCCAAGACGAAAAATCATTTGCCATCAAACAATAATTCGTTCTCAAACGATAAGACATAGATTCATAAGTGCAAAACGGAGGATAATACTGACAATTCACTTGGTCACCATATCTATATCCCCATGTCATATAAAACAAAACCTTTACATCAGGATTATACAACTTTGCAATAGAATCCAAAGTCTTTGCGTATGGATAAACCTCATTATAAAACTGACCATCAGGAAAAGCAACCTCTTGACTTTGTCCTTGCAAAACAACAAAATCCCAATTACCTTGAGCCAAAGTATTTCTCACATTAGAATTTTGAACATGAGTTTGAAAACGAGCACCCCCGGGAGTTATGCTCTCGCAATCAATACTCTCATTCATACTTTGAGCAAGATTAGTCAATAAAGAAGGTAAATCATTTACGTGAGTGTAGCTATTACCTATAAACAACACTCTTTTACTTTCCTGTGAAATAGCAACAGAAAAGCATAATGTACAAATAAAATAAAACAATAAAGATTTTTTCATAACACTATAAATTAATTAAGCGACAAATATAATAGAAAAATAGCAACTACCAAAAAAATATGTAAATTTGCAAACGATTAAACAACAATAAAAACAATAAACCTTATGAAAAAAATTGCCTTATTACTATTTGCATTATCATTGTGTTTAAACCTATCTGCACAAAAATTGTATGATGAAAACGAAAACGCAAAAGAAAAAATAGACACAGCCATAAAGCAAGCACAAAAAGAAAACAAACACGTTTTAATTCAAATGGGTGGAAATTGGTGTAAGTGGTGCTTAAGATTTGACGA
>RHMF01000744.1_pt1 | contig 14328 bp, 14 predicted proteins | sample 5365151 | NCBI WGS metagenome assembly RHMF01 (sample SAMN10266501, study PRJNA497801) | feces metagenome | isolation source: feces | host: Bos taurus | place: China: Prairie of Fairy Mountain | collected 2017-08-14 | reverse complement strand
CCCATCTCACGCTTGTGGGTTGTACGGTTGAGTGCACTCTCACAGAGGGCACTGGTATCACCGATGGTTTCCGTGGCCGATACCATATAGATAGCTAAGATGGAAAGGAAGGCACCCCATTCAAATTCGGGTTTGAAAGGCATGAAATTCGGTAGCGATACGATGCCGACGTTCTGTAAACTGGAGAAATCGACCATCCCCATGCAGATAGCCAGGATATAGCCTGCTATCAGTCCGATGAGTACAGAGAGTGAACGCAGGAAACCTTTGGAAAAAATCTGGAAGCCCAGACAGACGAGCAAGGTAAACGTACCTACTATCCAGTTGTTCACAGAGCCGAAATCAGCAGCTCCCTGTCCGCCAGCAAATGAGTTGGCACCGATCGGTAGCAGTGAGAAACCGATGGCTGTCACCACCGTAGCTGCCACGATGTGGGGGATGAGCTTTGTCCAGTAGTTGGGGAAGAGTCCCAGCAGTCCTTCCACGATGCCACCGAGGATCACCGCGCCCATCAGCACTCCCATACCCTGGGTAGTGGCGATGGCCAGCGAAGCGGAGAGGAACGTGAAACTGATACCCATTACGATAGGCAGACGCGAACCGATGCGCCAGATGGGATACAGCTGAATTAAGGTGCCGATGCCGGCAATAATCATACAGTTCTGTATCAGCGTGGCACTGATGCCCGACTCGATTCCTGCCACATTGGCTAAGATAATAATAGGTGTGATGTTGGCTACAAACATCGCCAATACATGCTGCAATCCGAAGGGGACGGCCTGCATCAAGGGAACCTTGCCATTCACCTGATAAAGATTGTTCTTACTGCTTTCCATAGGAGGTGTTATTTGAGGTTGATTTCATTGTTCTCCAGCGACTCGATGATGGCCAGCGACTCGATGCGGTGGATGCCGTGCTCCTGCAGTACGCGACGTCCATGCTGGAATTCCTTCTCGATGATGAATCCCATGCCAACAATGGTGGCTCCTGCCTGCTGGCACAGGTCGATGATGCCCAATCCGGCATTGCCGTAAGCCAGGAAGTCGTCGACAAACAACACGTTGTCCTCGCTGGTCAGATATTCGCAACTTACTGTCAGAGGGTATTCACGCTGCTTGGTAAACGAACGGACCGTCGACTCATAGAACTCGCCCATCGTCGAAGGCTTTTTCTTCTTGGCAAAGACCACGGGGAGTTCCATCAGATAGCCCAGCATAATGGCAGGTGCAATACCTGATGCCTCGACGGTGATGATTTTGTTGATGTCCTCGTCGGCAAAGCGGCGGATAAACTCGATGGCGATTTGTTTCATCAGGTAGGGGTCCATCTGATGATTGATGAAACGGTCGACTTTCAGGATGCCGCCTTCCAGGCAACGTCCGTCCTGCATGATTCTGTCACGTAATACTTTCATAGTGCTTTGTTTGTTTATTTTTGCAAAATTACGAAATATTTCTTATTTATCCGTTCATTATTACCGATTATTTATTAAATTTGCCGGAAAATAAATGATGTAAATATGAAGAAGATAGTTGTTTTGACTGGTGCGGGAATGTCTGTCGAGAGTGGATTGAAGACTTTCCGCGATGCCGACGGGTTGTGGGAGAATTATCCTGTAGCCAAGGTGGCCACTCACGAAGGATGGTTAGCCGACCCTACTTTGGTAACGAATTTCTACAATATGTTGCGTAAGAAGTGTGTTGGAACACAGCCTAACGAAGGCCATCGGTTGGTGGCTAAGTTGGAGGAGCAGTACGATGTGACGGTTGTCACACAGAATGTCGACAACCTGCATGAGATGGCTGGTTCGTCGAAGGTCATCCATCTGCATGGCGAACTGATGAAGGTCTGTTCCAGTCGTGATGTCGACGATCCTCGCTATCAGATTACGCTGACACCTGAGAATTGCGAGGTGGAACCCGGTACGAAGGCAGGCGACGGTTCGTTGCTCCGTCCGTTCATCGTTTTCTTCGGTGAGGGTGTTCCCATGATCAGTGCAGCTGCTGCTGAGGCTCAAGAGGCCGATATTTTCATCATTATCGGTACCTCTCTGAATGTCTATCCTGCAGCAGGACTTGTGCAGTATGTGCGCCCTGGCGTTCCTGTCTATCTGATAGACCCCAACCCCATCTCTGCGGGTTCTAATGTAAAACAAATTCAGAAGGGGGCCAGCGAGGGAATGAAGGAACTCTCGGCGCTGTTGATGAAATCCGACAAAATTAGTTAAAAAAACGGCTAATTGCAGAGTTTTTTGGGAAAAAGCCGTACTTTTGCGTTCAATTTAACGAAATCACTAACGTAAAACATAACATGGAGTATCAAAAGCGAGGTAGTTCAGCCTACCTGTTTTCTATTGTGCTGGTCGCCGTATTGGGCGGTTTGCTTTTTGGTTATGACACCGCAGTCATCTCGGGTGCAGAGAAGGGGCTTCAGGCATTCTTCAAGGATGCCAAGGACTTTTCCTATACTGACGGATGGCATGGCTTTACATCCGCATCAGCACTGATCGGTTGTATCATCGGCTCTGCCTTGTCGGGTTTGCTGGCAACGCGTCTGGGACGTAAGATGTCCCTGATCATTGCAGGATTGTTGTTCTTTATTTCCGCCCTAGGAAGTATGGATCCTGAATTCCTGTTCTTCAATTATGGTGAGCCTACCTTCTCGTTGCTCATCATGTTCAATATCTATCGCGTCATTGGTGGTATTGGCGTGGGACTGGCTTCTGCCATTTGTCCGATGTATATCAGCGAGATTGCCCCGTCCAACGTTCGAGGCATGCTGGTGTCGTGCAACCAGTTTGCCATTATCTTTGGACAGTTGGTGGTCTACTTCGTCAACTTCTTTATCCTGGGCGACCATATCCAGCCCCTCGTAGAGGAGATGGGAAAAGGTCTGGCTGCTATCAATCCCGCTGCACAGTGGACGGTGACTACAGGTTGGCGCTACATGTTCGGAAGCGAGGCAGTGCCTGCAGGCCTATTTGCCTTGCTCATCTGCTTTGTGCCTGAGACACCTCGTTATTTGGTATCCGTCGGAAAAGACGAGCGAGCCCTGGGAATCCTGACCAAGATCAATGGCAGCGAGCGTGGCGAGTTTATTTTGAAGGCCATTAAGGAGACTTTGGTACAGAAGACGGAGCCTCTGATGTCATATGGCGCTATGTGTATCTTCATCGGTATCATGCTTTCTGTATTCCAGCAGGCAGTCGGTATCAATGCCGTGCTCTACTATGCTCCCCGTATTTTCGGTGATATGGGTATGGAGAATCCGATGGTCATCACGGTCTTCATGGGTATTATCAATATCCTGTTCACGCTGGTGGCTATCTTTACCGTTGAGAAATGGGGCCGTAAGCCTTTGCTCATCTGGGGATCGCTGGGAATGGCAGTAGGAGCCTTCGGTGTGGCAGTTACCTTCGGACATGCAGGTTTGGAGATGGTGACAGCCATCAGCATCATGGTTTACTCAGCCTCCTTCATGTTCTCATGGGGTCCCATCTGCTGGGTTCTTATCGCCGAGATATTCCCCAACACCATCCGTGGTGCTGCTGTGGCCATCGCCGTGGCCTTCCAGTGGATTTTCAACTTCATCGTTTCTTCCACGTTCGTACCCATGTTCAACATGCACTTGACAGAGGGCGATGACTTCGGCCACTGGTTTACCTACGGACTCTATGGTGTGATTTGCGTCATTGCAGCACTCTTTGTTTGGAAGTTGGTTCCTGAGACCAAGGGTAAGACTTTGGAGGACATGACGAAGCTATGGCGCTGGAAAGGCTATGTACCTGGCGAAGGTGTTCATGAAGGTACCGCCTATTCCGATCGCGGTGGAAAAGAAGAATCAAATAGAGAGATAAAGGTATGAAAACGATATTGATTGCAGAAGACAACGACAGCAACTACATGCTGATGACTTATATCCTGAAGAAACATTACGAGTTCACAAGAGCTCGTAATGGTCAGGAATGTGTGGATATGGTGGAGTCGGAAAAGCCCGACATGGTCTTCATGGATCTGAAGATGCCTATTTTGAACGGACTGGAGGCTACGCGGAAGATCAGGGAGAGCAACACAGATATCCCCATCATTGCGCTGACAGCCAATGCCTTTGATACCGATAGGGAAGAGGCGATGGAAGCAGGCTGCAACGATTTCCTGTCAAAGCCTATCAGCAGTCAGAAATGTCTGGAAACGATTGCTAAATTTCTTTAGCGCGTTTATCTTTTGTGAAGGAAAAAGTCCTGCATCAGTTGGCGACACTCATCTTCGAGTACTCCCGTCGTGACTGATGTCTTAGGATGCAGGGCATGAGGGGCATACCGCTGGTAGCCCCTTTTTTCATCAGCGGCTCCGTAGACGATGCGCGACATCTGTGACCATCCCAAGGCACCCGCACACATCGTACAGGGTTCGATGGTGACATAAAGCGTACAATCGGTGAGATATTTCCCTCCCAATTCATTGGCAGCAGCCGTGATGGCCTGCATTTCGGCATGGGCTGTCACATCGTGGAGCGTCTCCGTCAGATTGTGGGCTCTGGCGATGATACGGTTTTGGCAGACCACAATGGCACCAATGGGTATCTCTCCCTCGTCAAAGGCCTGTCGTGCCTCGTCCAGGGCCCGCTTCATATAAAATTCGTCCTTTTGCTGTTGTTCTTGTTCCGTCATAGTGCAAAGGTACGAAATAATTCTTAATTCTTCATTTATTTCTTAATTCTTAACTCTTAACTCTTAATTATTTTGTATCTTTGTCCCCATGGAATGGAAAATCATTCATATGGATGAAACGGACTCTACCAATCACTGGTTTCGAGAGCATGGAAGCGAGCAGGATTTGGTAGTGACAACCGACTATCAGACAGCAGGCAGGGGACAAGGCACGAACGCTTGGGAATCGGAGCGAGGCAAAAACCTGTTGTTCTCCATTCTCTATCATCCTCAACAGATTCCAGCCAACAGGCAGTTTGTGATTTCTATGGCTATTTCGCTGGCCATTGCTGACGCTTTGGGTGAACAGATTGGCGATGTGAGCATCAAATGGCCCAATGACATCTATTGGCGCAATGCCAAGATATGCGGTATCCTCATCGAGAACCGACTGCAGGGTCAGACCATCAAGGACTCCATCATCGGTGTGGGCATCAATGTCAACCAGCGGGTGTTCCACAGCGATGCCCCCAATCCCGTATCGCTCTGGCAGATTCACGGACACGAGACCGACAGAGACGGTTTGCTGCATGACATCCTGGAGCGGTTCTCCGATTATATGACGCGCAGGACTGACGTCACGAAACGTTACGCCACCATGCTCTATCGTCGCAAGGGATTCCACCCCTATTGTGATGATGGAGGCACCTTTATGGCTGCTTTGAAGGGTGTCGAGGAAGACGGCCATCTGCTGCTCACCCGGGAAGACGGGCTGGTAGGTCGATATGCGTTCAAGGAAGTTCAGTTTATTATATAAATAAAGTATTATTATGGCAAGATTTAAGAGAATCCTCCTGAAGTTGTCAGGAGAAAGCCTGATGGGAAAGCAAGGCTATGGCATTGATCCAGAGCGCTTGAGCGACTATGCCCGTCAGATTAAAGAAGTGAGTGAAATGGGCGTACAAATTGGTATTGTCATCGGTGGTGGTAATATCTTCCGTGGTCTGAGTGGCAGTCAGAAAGGTTTTGATCGCGTGAAGGGCGACCAGATGGGCATGTGTGCTACGGTCATCAATTCGCTGGCCTTGAGTTCCGCCTTAGGTGCTATTGGTGTGAAAAACAAGGTGATGACGGCCATCCGTATGGAGCCCATCGGTGAGTTCTATACCAAGTGGAAAGCCATCGAGGCAATGGAGGCAGGTCTGGTCTGCATCTTCTCTGCAGGAACGGGCAATCCTTATTTCACCACCGACACCGGCTCCAGCCTGCGTGGTATCGAGATAGAGGCCGACGTCATGTTGAAGGGAACGCGCGTAGACGGAGTCTATACCGCTGATCCGGAGAAGGATCCAACGGCCACGAAATTCAACGAGATTACCTACAAGGAAGTGCTTGCTCGCGGACTGAAGGTCATGGATCTCACTGCCATCTGCATGTGTCAGGACAACAACCTGCCCATCTATGTCTTCAATATGGACATCGTGGGCAACCTGAAGAAGGTGATGGCAGGTGAGGAAATCGGTACTCTCGTCCATCCGTAATACAAAAGAAGCCTCCTGAAAAGGGAGGCTTTCTTATTCTATTCTTCGCTGAACTCGACGTAATCACCATCCGTATCGTCGAAGATTTTCTTGTTTTCACGCTCTTTGCGGCGATCAATGATGGTCTCGCCTGTTGCTGTTTTGGTGTGGACCTCTACGGGTTCTTCCTCCTTAGCCTCCCTTTCTGCCTCTGCACGAGGTTTGGCTTCTTCTTGAGGAGTGGTATTTCCACTGTAATGATACTGCCGTTGCTGACGTCCTGTCTCGTCACGATATTTTTGTTGTTTTTCGTCAGCAGCTCTCTTGGCCTTGATCTTGGCTTTTTTGATGGACTTGAGGATTGTTCCTCCCGTGAGCAGAAGGAAGAAAATGACAATGAAAATGATGAAAATCAGAAAACCCATATTCTCTTTCATAGTCGTAGGAATTAGTTGGTTTTAGAGTTGCGGTTAGTTGCGATGGATAATATCAGATACCATGCAATGATGGCTGCGAGGCCGCTAATATTCAAAAAAGCGAGCAGCGGTATACAGGTAAGCAGGAAGATGTATTTGACTTCGTTGCCTTTCCATCCCCAATGCTTGAATTTTAAGGCAAACATGGGAATTTCTGAAACGAGTAGCCAGCAACTGAGGAACATTCCTGCAAAGACCATATAATACAAATAAGGTGTAGAGGACAACCATTCACCTGCACCTACCAGCAAAGCTCCCCAGAAGAGAGCATTGGCAGGAGTGGGCAGTCCGATAAATCCCATTGCCTGGCGTTCGTCGAGATTGAACTTGGCCAGTCGTAAGGCAGAGAAGGCTGCCATGATGAAGGCGGCATACGACAGGTAGTGCCAGGGGAGATACTCTATGCCACTCTTCAGGAAGTCGAAGATGATGGCAGAGGGGGCAAATCCGAATGTGATGTCGTCAGCCAGCGAGTCGAGTTCCTTGCCGATAGGAGAGCTAACTCCTAACAAGCGGGCACTCATCCCGTCGAAGAAGTCAAAGACGGCACCAATGACGATGAATAGCAGGGCGATGTCCCATACTCCGCATAAAGCCCAATAGGTAGCGATACAACCTGAGATGAGATTGCAGCATGTAATGGAATTGGGAATGTGCTTTTTGACGTTCATTTATTTCAGTTTTGCTATCACGGTTTGGTCGCCGGTGGTGGGTTGGTTCATAATCACACAGGGTTTGGCGTCGAGTGGGAGATAGACATCCACACGGGAGCCCAGTTTGATAAATCCCAGATGCTCGTCGATATAGCATTCCTCGCCAGGTTTGGCGTAGGTAACGATACGGCGGGCCATGGCTCCGGCTATCTGGCGAACGAGGATATCCTCTCCGTCGGGAGTGGTGATCATGATATCAGCATGCTCATTCTCTTCACTGGCTTTGGGCAGCCATGCTTTGTGGTAGTTGCCATTCTGATGGTGGACAAACTTGACCTTTCCGTCAACGGGAAACCAGTTGGCATGGACATTGAGGGGACTCATGAAGATGCTGATCATCAGGCGCTTGTCGTGAAAATACTCATTCTCTTCGGCTTCCTCAATGACCACAATTTTTCCATCGGCAGGGGCCACTACCAGTTTCTCGGTATCACCATTGAAATAGCGGATAGGACAACGGTAGAAATTAAGAGCCATGGCCCATGCTGTACCGAAAACAATGATGAAAAGCCAGAAGGGGATGGGGTTGTCTATCGTAAACCATAGAAGAAACCCAATGCCAATCAGCAACAACATACTAATCGTCAACTCATTGGTACCCTCGCGATGAATTCTTATTTTTTTTAACTTCTTTATTTTTTGGATTTTTGCTCCCATGCGTAGTAGTGTCGCGTTTTTATTCCATTTGCAAAGGTATAAAATAATTCTTAATTCTTAAATCATAATTCATAATTTTTTTGGTTATTTCAAGTTTTCAGCGTAACTTTACGGCTCAAAAACTACAAAAAGCATCTATATGGAAGACTTTGTACACTTACATGTACATACATATTACTCTATACTAGACGGCCAGTCAAGTATCAAGAAACTGGTCGACAAGGCGATAGGCAACGGCATGCGTGGCCTGGCGATAACGGACCATGGAGACATGTTCGGTATCAAAGAATTTCATGACTATGTGGGCAGCATTAATAAAGGACGCAAGAAAGAAGGCCTGGAACCCTTCAAGCCGATTTTCGGTTGTGAGATGTATGTCTCGCGCTATGGCGGAAAAGAGCTGAGGCGAGGTAAGGAGGACATGGGTGGATACCACCTGATCGTGCTCGCCAAGAATTATCAAGGCTATAAAAATCTGATAAAGCTGGTCAGCAATTCGTGGGTTGACGGCTATTATATGCGTCCTCGTACGGACCGGGCCGACTTGGAGAAATACCACGAAGGACTGATTGTCTGTTCTGCCTGTATTGCCGGAGAGGTCCCCAAGAAGATTCTGGATGGCGATATCGCAGGAGCCCGTGAGGCCATAGAGTGGTATCATGGACTGTTTGGTGAAGACTATTATTTGGAACTGCAGCGCCACGAGGTGACGGATCCCACAATCCGTGCTAACCGCGAGACATTCCCCTTGCAGCAGAAAGCCAACAAGGTTCTGATAGAGCTGGCCCATGAATACGGTATCAAACTTGTCTGTACGAACGACGCCCATTTCGTAGACAAAGAGAATGCCGAGGCACACGACCATTTGCTGTGCCTGTCGACAGGTAAGGATCTGGACGACCCAACGCGTATGCTGTACTCCAAACAGGAATGGTTTAAGACGCGCGAGGAGATGAATGCCATCTTCTCTGACGTTCCCGAGGCCCTTTCCAATACGCTGGAAATACTGGATAAAGTGGAGATATATAGTCTCGACCACGATCCGATTATGCCTTTCTTCCCCATTCCTGAAAGTTTTGGAACGGAAGAGGAATGGCGACAGAAGTTTACCGAGCAGCAACTCTATGACGAATTTACCAGCGATGAGAATGGCGAGAACCAGCTGTCAGCAGAAGAAGGCGATAAGAAGATTAAGAAACTGGGCGGTTACGATAAATTATACCGCATCAAATTCGAGGCCGACTATTTGGCAGAACTGGCCTATGCCGGTGCCAAGAAGAGATATGGCGACCCTTTGACTGACGAGGTCAACGATCGTATTCGCTTTGAGTTGCATATCATGAAAACGATGGGTTTTCCAGGCTACTTCCTCATCGTTCAGGACTTTATCAACTCTGCCCGTGACGAACTGGGTGTGATGGTAGGACCGGGGCGTGGTTCAGCAGCAGGCTCAGTGGTGGCCTATTGTCTGGGTATCACCAAGATCGACCCATTGAAATATGATTTGCTGTTTGAGCGTTTCCTCAACCCAGACCGTATCTCCTTACCTGATATCGATACCGATTTCGACGACGACGGACGAGGCAAGGTGCTGAAATGGGTAGAAGACAAATACGGGCATGAGAATTGTGCGCATATCATTACCTATGCATCGATGGCCACCAAGAACTCTATCAAGGATGTGGCCCGAGTAGAGAAATTGCCCTTGCAGCAGTCGAATGCACTTTGCAAAGCCATTCCCGACCGCCTGCCAGAGGGTAAGAAAATGAATCTGCCCAATGCGATAGCCTGTGTGCCGGAACTGCGAGATGCAGAGACATCGAACGACCCCAAGATGGCCAATACCATCAAGTATGCGAAAATGTTGGAAGGGACGATTCGTGGAACGGGTATTCATGCCTGTGGCTTTATCATTTGCCGTGACCCCATTAGCGACTGGGTGCCTGTATCAACGGCCGACGATCCTGACTTCAAAGACCAGAAGACGAATTGTACGCAATACGACGGACACGTCATTGAATCGACGGGACTGATTAAGATGGACTTCTTGGGACTGAAGACGCTGTCGGAGTTGAAGGAGGCCTGTGCCATCATCAAGCAAACCCGTGGCATCGATGTCGACCTCGATAACATCCCCATCGACGACCCCAAGACCTATGAGTTGTATCAGCAGGGACGCACCATTGGTACTTTCCAGTTTGAGTCGAATGGTATGCAGAAATACTTGCGCGAACTGAAACCTACGGTGTTTGAAGACTTGATAGCCATGAACGCCCTTTATCGTCCGGGCCCCATGGACTATATTCCCGACTTTATCGACCGAAAGCACGGCAGGAAGCCTATCACCTATGATATTCCCGTGATGGAAAAGTATCTGAAAGACACTTACGGCATCACGGTCTATCAGGAGCAGGTGATGTTGTTGTCGCGACTGTTGGCTGACTTCACCCGTGGTGAGAGTGATGCCCTGCGTAAGGCTATGGGTAAGAAGAAAAAGGATATCGTCGACGCCATGAAGCCTAAATTCATTGAGGGTGGCCAGAAGAACGGCCACGACCCCAAGATTTTGGAGAAGATATGGGCCGACTGGGAGAAATTCGCGTCTTATGCCTTCAACAAGTCGCATGCAGCCTGCTATTCATGGGTGGCCTTCCAGACTGCCTATCTCAAGGCCAACTATCCGGCAGAGTTCATGGCAGCCATAATGAGCCGCCGACGTGACCAGATTACGGAAATCACCAAGCTGATGGATGAGTGTAAGCAGATGGGTATCGACACACTGGGGCCTGACGTCAATGAAAGTTACTTGAAGTTTGGTGTCAACAAGAAAGGCGAGATACGTTTTGGACTGGCAGGTGTTAAGGGACTTGGCGACAGTGCAGCAGAGGCCATCATCCGTGAGCGTGAAGAGCATGGTCCCTACAAGAATATCTATGACTTTGCACAGCGTGTACCTTCCTCTAGCGTCAACCGCAAAGCCTATGAGGTACTTGCCTTGAGCGGTGGCTTCGACGGCTTCGGCATCCGTCGTGAAGACTTCTTTGCACAGAACAACAAGGGAGAGGTGTTCCTGGATACTCTATTGCGCTATGGACAGTTATACCAGCAGTCGAAAGCTGAGGCTCAGAACTCGCTCTTCGGCGGTTTCGACGAGATTGAGATTGCTACGCCCGACCTTCCCAAGAGTGAGACCCGTTGGAGTGATATAGAGCGCTTGAACAAGGAGCGTGAGTTGGTGGGTATCTATCTCTCTGCACATCCGCTTGACGAATACAGAATAGTACTCGAAAACCTGTGTAATACCAAGTGTACTGAGTTGGCAGACCGAGGTGTGGCCCTCACAGATCGTGAAGACGTAACGCTAGGCGGTGTCGTTACGGGGATGCAGACGCGTTTCAGTGCCAAGACCAACAAGCCCTGGGGTCTTGTTACCCTCGAGGACTTTGAGGGCTCTGGTGAGTTGATGCTCTTTGGAGAGGACTGGTTGAACCTGAAAGGTAAATTCATTGAGGGGGCTGCCGTCTATGTGACAGGTAAGATGCAGGCGCGTTTCTATAATGGCAAGGAGAAAGAGCTGAAAGTGTCGAATGTTGAGTTGTTGCAGTCTGTCAAGGAAAAAGCCATCGACCGGATTACCATTACGTTGACCACAGACCTATTGGATGAGCAGGTGGTAGCGGAACTGGGTGAACTGATCAATGAAAATCCAGGGAAGACCAAACTCTATTTCCAGTTGGTGGATCGAACGGGTAAGGGGCACGTGTTGATGCGCAGTGCTTCGAAGTATGTGGATGTCAAGAGCTCTCTGGTGAATTTCATCGACCAGACGCCGGCCTTGGATTATAAAATCAACTAAAAGTGTGGCATGCTTTTTGCAGTCAGTCAAATATCAGAACATCATTATTAATATTTAAAACTATCAGACAATGGAAGTAAACATCACATCTGAAAATTTTGAGACCCTGAAGAATGGCGAGCAGCCATTAGTAGTTGACTTTTGGGCAACATGGTGCGGCCCCTGCCGTATGGTAGGTCCAGTCATTTCCGAGTTGGCAGAGGCCTATGACGGCCGTATTACCGTCGGAAAATGTGACGTGGAGGAGGAAGAGGAGTTGGCTGCCGAGTTCGGTATCCGCAATATCCCTACCATCATGTTCTTCAAAGGAGGCCAGATGGTCGATAAGATGGTTGGAGCCCAGCCCAAGGCAAAGATACAAGAGAAGTTTGAAGCGCTGTTGTAAGCATGAAACAAGAAAAGGAGGCAGTCAGAGCCTCCTTTTTTGTTAGAAAGAAACCAATCGGCTTCCGTCTGGTTGTTCTTCAATATTGACGTGAACGGCATCTTCAGGTAACACGTCTTCGATGAGTTCAGGCCATTCTATCAAGCAGAGCGCCCCGCTATAGAAATACTCCTCAAATCCCATATCATAGACCTCTTCCAATTTCTTGATACGATAGAAGTCGAAATGATAGACGGGATTTTGCTGAGCGGTATACTCATTGACAATGGCAAACGTGGGTGAGGTGACGACATCCGTACTACCCAGTTCCTCACAAATGGCTTTGACAAAGGTGGTTTTTCCTGCCCCCATCTTACCGTAGAAGGCAAAGACGCGTGCCTCTCCAATATGCTGGATAAACTCGCGTGCCGCATCACGAATGGTGTCTAAGTTCTGTATTCTGATTTCCATGTTTTATCTGTTTTTTCCTTTTAGTGTGATGATGGGTATCATCATCTCTTCCATCGAGATGCCTCCATGTTGGAAGGTATTCCGATAGTATGTGACATAATAGTTGTAGTTGTTGGGATAGGCGAAGAACTGGTCACCAGTGGCAAACACATAGCTCGTCGAAATGTTGGGCGAGGGAAGGAATGCCTTGCGGGGGTCCTTGATGACGAAGAGGTCTTTGTCGTCATAGGCGAGGTTCTTGCCGAGCTTGTAGCGTAGGTTGGTGTTGGTATTGCGATCACCGACAATCTTCACCGGCGAGTTGGTACGGATAGAGCCGTGGTCGGTCGTGATGATGACCTGGTAGTCTGTCTGTGCCAGTTGGCGCAACAATTGTGACATGATGGAATGTCGGAACCACGAGAGCGTCAGTGAACGATAGGCTGCTTCGTCGTGAGCCAGTTCACGCACCATCTTCGACTCTGTTCTGGCATGCGAAAGCATATCGATGAAGTTGATGACCAGCACATTCAGGTCGTTCTTCTCCAACGAGGGAAACAGGTTCATATAGCGCTCTGCATCATCTGTGGTATTGATTTTGTGATAGGAGAACGTGTCGTGTCTTCTATAGCGGTCGATCTGGGTCTGGATAAGGGGTGCCTCGTTGAGGTTCTTGCCTTCCTCTTCATCCTCGTCTACCCACAGGTCGGGAAACATACGGGCTATCTGGTCGGGCATCAGTCCTGAGAAGATTGCGTTGCGCGCATACTGTGTGGCCGTAGGCAGGATACTGCAGTATAACTGTTCGTCAATCTCAAAGTCAGTAAGTTCTGTTTCTATTGTTTTCCATTGGTCATAACGGAAATTGTCGAGTACGATCAGGAAGACTTTCTTCCCTTCAGAGAGAGTCGGGAAGACCTTTGTCTTGAAAATGTCGGGACTCATGACCATTTCGCGTTTTTCTAGCCAGGACATGTAGTTCTTCTTCACGAATTTGGCAAATCCGATATTGGCTTCTTCCTTTTGCATACGCAACATGTCGCCCATCGCAGAATCGGTAGCCGAGAGTTGAAGCTCCCATCTGACGAGTTGTCGATACAGCTCCATCCAGTCATCCCATGTCCTGCAATCCATCATCTGCATACTGAGTTGTTGGAATTGTTGCTGGTAAGCAGTTTGAGTGACTTCGGCCACGATTTCACGCTTGTGAATGAACTTCTTGAGCGTCAGCAGTATCTGGTTGGGATTAACGGGCTTGATCAGGTAGTCGGCGATATTCTGTCCGACGGCTTGGTTCATGATATCCTCCTCCTCGCTCTTGGTGACCATCACGACGGGAACGGTGGGTTGCAGTTCCTTGATGCGCTGTAGCGTTTCCAGTCCTGTCAGACCGGGCATCATCTCGTCGAGTAGTACGAGGTCAAAGGTATGCTGGCGACATTCCTCGATGGCATCAATACCATTCGTGACGGTCACCACTTCATAGCCTTTTTTCTCCAGAAAAAGGAGATGTGGATGGAGCAGTTCCATTTCATCATCTGCCCAGAGTAATAATCCGTTTGTCATATATCAAATCTAATAATAAAAGTCATCATCAAAGTCAATGGTCTCTGTATTCTGAGGTATCTCATTGGGACCAAAGAG
>RHMF01000743.1_pt1 | contig 14329 bp, 12 predicted proteins | sample 5365151 | NCBI WGS metagenome assembly RHMF01 (sample SAMN10266501, study PRJNA497801) | feces metagenome | isolation source: feces | host: Bos taurus | place: China: Prairie of Fairy Mountain | collected 2017-08-14 | reverse complement strand
AAGTCCTCAAGGAGTGGAGATTCTCTCCTTCTACATGGGGTAAAGAAGAGTAGACGATGGCAGTCGAGATAAAAAGCAAAAGAGCGACCGTATCCAAGGCTCCGTACGAGCTTTATATGGCATTTGTGGACATGCGCAATTTCGTCCAGTTCCTTCCGGAAGACAAGAGGGCTGACGTGACTGCCGATTTCGATTCCATTCATGCCGTTGTACAGGGCTTCAATATCGGGGTGAAGGTCACAGACAGGACCCCTTATTCGAAGATATCGTTTGCTGACGACGGAGCTCCTTTCAAGTTTGAGCTGACCATGCATTTCGATGCTGCGTCAGACCCTTACAAGACCGATTTCCAGATTGTTCTGGATGCAGACCTCAACTTCATGATGAAGACGCTTCTCGGTTCGAAGCTCAAGGATGGTCTGGATAAGGTTGTCGATGGTCTGGTCGCGATGTCAGAAGGAAGGATGCCGGAAGGTATCGATCCGTCAATGTATCCTGAGGGATTTGACCCGTCAAATCTGTAATAATTGATGATAAAGGACTCATTCCGAAAATATCTTGAAGAAGCGATAGGTCGCGACAATGCGCTTGTCGCTTTTTCTGCTTTCGACAAGCCTGCTTCCGTGTCAGTGCGCCGCAATCCGTTCAAGGATGGCTGTACTCTGGAAGGAAGGGGGATTGCGTGGAGCCCATATGGACTGATGCTGGACGAACGTCCTCAGTTCACTCTGGACCCCATGTTCCATGCCGGGGCATATTATGTCCAGGATTCATCGTCCATGTTTGTAGGACATGTGTTCAGGGAGATTCTGAAGACAGTACATGTCCCGTCAGAGCGTCCTCTAAGGGTACTCGACCTTTGCGCAGCTCCGGGAGGCAAGACGACCGACATGGCCGCTTCCCTCAGGGAAAGCCTTGGCGATGGATTCGTCCTTGTGGCGAATGAGATAATGAAGGCCAGAGTCGGCATATTGGCTGACAATGTAGCTTTGTGGGGAGATCCAAATGTGGTCGTTACTTCGGACGATCCCCGTGCCTTTGGTGCGCTTTCAGGCTTCTTCGATATCATTCTGGCTGATGTCCCATGTTCCGGTGAGGGAATGTTCAGGAAAGATGAAGAGGCGCAGGACCAATGGTCGGAAGACAATGTGGCCCTATGCGAGGCTCGTCAGAGACGTATATTGGCGGACGTATGGCCGGCATTGGCGACGGGAGGAGTCCTGATATATTCAACCTGTACATTCAACCGCCACGAAAATGACGGCAATGTCGTCTGGATGTCTTCTGAGCTAGGTGCTGACAGCCTTCTGGATGAGGATATCATCAAGGAATGCCCTGGTGTCATAAAGACTGCCCACGGTTACAGCCTTGTACCAGGGTTTGTCGAAGGGGAAGGGCAATATTGTGCAGCCTTGCGCAAGACCTCGGATGTGTCCTATGTCGAAAGCCGTCGTCCTGTCCGTCAGTCCGGACCATCAAAAGGCCAGGCCATACCTGAGGATGCGGGACGTATGCTCAGGATGAAACCTCATTTCCGGGTGAAGGGAGATACTCTGACCGCCGTTCCGGAGAATGTGGCACCATCTCTTGCCTCCTTGGAGCAGAGTCTTCATGTCATCGCGGCGGGTTGTGCAGTAGGAACGATCAAGGGAAAGATACTTGTTCCTGATGCAGATCTGGCTCTGTCGCTGATGCTGGACAGGGATGCCTTCCCTCAGGCTGAGGTCGACAGGGATACAGCTCTTGCATATCTTCACAGAGATGCAATCGTGCTTCCGGGAGCTGAGAAAGGATATGTCCTGATTGTCCATGAAGGACAGCCTCTGGGCTTTGTAAAGAATTTAGGAAACAGATGCAACAGCCTGCACCCGCAGAGCCGTCGCATAAGAATGAATATAAGATGAGGATTATTATGAGAAAACTGTTTCTGGTGTTTATATCTTCAGTGTTTTGTCTGGCTGTACATGCCCAGCAGAATAGTAATTATGAGCAGAGATACAATCTGCTTGTGTCCAAGCTTGGTCCGGATGGAGTCGGGGTGGAGACTTTGCTGAATAACTGGGAAAGGGAAGACTCTACAGATGTTAAGATGCTGACGGCACGATTCAATTATTATCTGGCAAAATCGGAATCTCAGCAGGTAGTGACAAAGAGCACGAAGAAGTACCTCGGAATGGATCCTATCCTGTCACTTAAGGATACTACAGGAAAGGATGTGTTCTATTTTCAGGAAAATGTATATGACGACGAGCTTTTCGGTCTTGCCGTCAAGGCTGCCGACAAGGCGATACGTATACATCCGGACGACCTTGAGTTCAGGTTCATGAAGGCCAATGCGTATATCGCATATGAGAAGGAGAGTCCTGACATGGCGATTGCATACCTGCTTGACCTGATAAGGATAGATACCGGCCTGAGCAAGCCTTGGAAGTATTCCGGAAAGGCTGCTGACAAGGGCTTCTTCGAGGATGCCATGCAGGAATACTGCTACAGTTTCTATTCCATCGGCTCAGATAAGGCCATGGATGCCTTCAATACGCTTTCGCAGGAAATGTTCCGTCTGCATCCGGACAATTTCAGCTTCCTCAATAATATAGGTACCTACAAGATGGTATCTCAGGAGGATTACAAAGGTGCTCTTAAATGTTATGACAAGGTCCTTAAGAAAAAGCCGGAAGACTATATCGCCATACGAAACGGAGTCCTTGCCTCCCGCAAGCTCAAGGATGTCAAGAGAGAGAAGAAGTATCTCAACATGTTGGTCAAGCATGGCCCTGATGCCGACAAACGCTCTGCCGAAGTGCGTCTTCAGGTGCTTGGAAAGAAATAATAATGGACGCATCATTCTTTATAGCACGACGTCTCCGTTTCAAGGGGCATATCGCTGTGACAGCCATAGCGATAAGTTTTCTTGTCATGATCATAGCCGTGTCCATATCTTCCGGATTCAGGAATGAGATAAGGAAGGGCCTTTCTGCAATATCTGGTGATGTGCAGCTGACTCCTCCCAATCTCAACGTTCTGGACCAGTCAAGACCGATAGAGAGTGATGCCGCATACCTTCCCATCATCAAGGACATAGAGGGAGTCGAGGATATCGTTCCGGTTGTCTACCGTGCCGGTATCGTGAAGAACGGTACTAACATTCATGGCGTCCTCGTCAAGGGAGTTCCTGGCGGTGTTTCGCGTATCGTGCCGCAAGTGCAGAATGACAGTATTGCGCTTGCAGTTGCAGTGCCAAGACGTCTTTGTGAAATTTCCGGTCTGAAGGTGGGGGACAGGATGCTTACATATTTCGTCGGAGAAAAGGTAAGGCTCCGCCAGTTCAATATCGTATCTGTCTATGATGCAGTGGTCGAGACTGATTCAAGGCTGGTCGTATATGCGGAAATGTCTGACCTCCAGCGTCTTGACGGTTGGAAGGAAAACCAGGTTTCTGCTATGGAAATTGCCTTGAAACCTGCATTCAAGACGGAACAGAAGATATCGGAGATGACAGAGGAGATAGGAGCATATGTCAATGCATTTTCAGCCGAGAGTGATTCTCCTGTCATTGCTGTCTCGTCGGTCTCAAGATATCCTCAGCTGTTTGACTGGCTCGACCTGATTGACTTCAATGTGTTCTTCATCCTCTTGCTGATGACAATAGTCGCAGGATTCAACATGATCTCCGGTCTACTCATAATGCTTTTCGAGAACATATCGACAATAGGTCTTCTCAAGTCTCTCGGAATGACTGACCGTGCCATCTCAAAGGTCTTCCTTTCCAGTTCAGCTGTACTGGTACTTAAGGGAATGCTGGCCGGTAACGTGCTGGCGCTTGTCTTCTGTCTCCTGCAGAGCACGACCCATATGCTGAAGTTGAACCCGGAGAATTATTTCGTATCATTCGTACCGGTCCACCTCGATCTTGGCGCGGTACTGCTGGCGGATGCCGCTGCATTCGTCGTAATTATGCTTCTTCTCCTCATACCGACCCTTTTCATCTCAAAGGTCGATCCTGCGGAAACCGTAAGGGTCAGATAGTTATTCTATGGGGCAGATTGTGCAGATGTCGCTGTAGATGCTCATGATGCTCTCTACATATGCGATGGTTTCATGGCCCTGGAATTTGCCAAGCTTTACAGACTCTTCTTCAAGGATGGAATCCTCTCTCATCTGGGGGATAAGCTTTACAATCTCTTCCCACTTCGAACAGTCTGCCTCTTTCGCTGAGGCAAAGTTGATGCAGTCCATGATGCGTCCCTCTCCTGCGTTATATGCAGCAAGAGTGAACTTCACGAGCTCTTCCTGTGAGAATCCGTATCTGCTTATTAGTCTCTGGAGCCTCTTCAGATGGCTTGTGCCGGCGAGAATGTTCTGCTCAGGGTCGAGCAGATCCTCTACTCCATAATATTTTCCGGTCTGTGGCATAACCTGCATCAGACCTACAGCTCCTCTGAAAGAGGTTGAGCCTATCGAGAACTTTGATTCCTGATATACTACTGCTGCAAGCATCCTCCAGTCCCAGCCGAGAGTGGCGGCATACTTCTTAAGCATATTGTCATATGGACTTATTCTGTTTGTGATGACGCCGTTTTCAGCTCTCTTCCCAGGGTTGAATGTGCCGTGATATCTGCTCTTGACCTGTTCGAAGTCAGGGGTTGAGGCGATGTGGCCAAGCCATGTGTTCATCTGCCTGATCTCTGTCTGGTCCATACCATTCAACGCCCAAGCCGAGCAATCGTCCACTTCGCGCAGAATGTTCATCCCTTCCGCTTCCATCGAAGCTTTGTCATGTGTGATGACCATATCCACCTTGCCTTGCTTAAGCGAGTCAAGGTAGTTTTCTCCTTTCTTTGCTGCCACAATCCTTATCGAGCAGTGGTTGTCTTCTGCAAATCGGTTCAGCAGCTCGTAGTTGAATCCTGTCTCAAGACCATGAGATCCATACATGTCGTCTCCCAGATCTATTACACATGTCATTTCCTTTCCTGCTAAAGCGTTCTCGGCATGAGCTCCGCTAAGCATTCTGCCGCGCTCGCAAAGCGGCGTCAGGCAGATGATGAGAAATGTCACTGATACGTTTCTTAACCTTCTTTGTGTCTTTTCCTTTAAATTAATCATCGTCTTAAATTTGTGGCGCGCTGCATACCTCCGGGCGACATCGCACCGCCCGATCTGCCAGGACTCTCCATGCCGCCTCCCGCGGCTCCCTGTCCCGACGCGCCTGTTGCTCCTTTCTTTCCCGGGAATGTCCAGAAAGGCCATGAAATGCCGAATTTGATCGCTCTTTGCGTATTGATGTAGCCGTCTGCAGTAAAGTAGTCGGCACGTTTGTTAGGCCATCCCATGTTGACGTTGACAGCCTTGACAAATATGCTGACACGTTTCCACTGGACGTTTACAAAGGCATCAATATATGGGCAGTTTCCATATTTACGTTCATTCTGGTTGAAGAACACTCCCAATACCGGGTTGTATGCCTGGGCATACCACTTGGTTGTGAATGTTCCGTTTGCTCCAATCTGCATCTTCATCACATTCTTTACGACGTCAAACTGGAAGTAATATCTTAAGTTGAGGGCCAGCATAGGAAGCGGCATCACCGACTGGTCTGATGATAGCTGGAAGAGTGCCTGATGGTCGAGGTGGAATTTCCAGATGCGGAAATTCTTTCTCAATGTCGCACTCATCACACTCATCGGAGATGTGTTCTGTCTTACTATACCCTCAGCATCATAGTAGATGTTGTTGCTCAGCAGGGCATATCCGAACGATGCATCCATATCCCATCTCGGGATTGCAAGGGATGCTTCGAGCTTTGTCGTGGATATCTTGCCGAAGTTGTTGTCCCACCTGTAGTGGTTGGTGTGCAGGTGCTGGTCATAGTAGTCAGGCTCCTTGAGGCCTGTCTCAAAATGGACCTTGAATGCCAATGGGCTCTGTCTGTCCTTTCTGAAAGGATACAGGTTGAATGCCAGGTTGGCCTTTATGTTGAAGTCATTTACCTCGTGACCTGCAAAGGTGTAGTCTCCTGTGGCATTCCATGTAAAATATTTCTTGTACTGTCCGTTGGCTCCGGCGTAGAGATATACTGAATTGAGAAGTATATTGCCGGCTCCTGTTATATAATCTTCCGGACGGAATGTATAATAGTTCAGGAGCTTGTCTCCGATGCCGACGTCAAGCTTGGATACGATGCCGTCATCCTTCCATGGCTGGAGTCTGATGAAGGCCTTGTTCTCTATCCTCATGACCCTGAGCGAATCTCTGCTCTTTGCAGGGTTTAGGTAGAATCTGTCGTGGTAGAATGCGCGGGCTGCAGTGTCAGACGCTCCTATGTTGTCTGTGTAAGTCTTTCTGAACACGGAGAATTCACTGCTGTGTCCGATGAATGCTGTCGTCACATCAGTATTGATGAGGGCTGTATCCTGCTGCTCCTCTGCAGCTACAAGTTCATCTTCGATCTCGGCCTTAAGTTCCTCGATGGCCAGACTGTCTCCGCTGGCGAAGATACTGTCTCTGTATGCCTGTTTCTCCTTTTCGGCTTTCTTTGCAGCACGGACCTCTTTGTCAAGGAATGTGAACGGAATCCTGTAGCTCTGGTCAAGGAATACTGTGTTTTTCTTCATCATTGTCGCTGCGTCCTTCAGTCTCACTTCAATCTCCCTCGCATCGACAGTCGTGTCCCTGATCATGTCCAGGTCAGTGATTCCTCCGTTCTCGCTTCTTTCGACTTTGTTGTAAATGAAACCGGCATGCATGAGATATTTCTTGCCGAGATAGTTGGTCGCGGCTACAAAAGACCTGTTATCGTTATCCTCTCTTCTCAACATACCGTTTCCTCCGTATCTTCTGTACTCAAGGGTCAGATTAAGTGCCGGAGTTATGTTCTGGGTGGTAAGCACTCTGACATTAGACTCCTCCTTCTCCTTGTTGGCAAAAAGAGTGCCCCAGTATGCAAGCTCTGTATATGGAGTCTTGGTGTTGAACTTAGGAAGGGTCGCCGGCGTATAGTTCCATGTCTGGAACGGCGTGTAGAACACTACGTCCTCTTCTTCTGTACGCTTGAAGTAATTGAATGTCTCGACAGGGGAACCGCTTACACCGAGCCATGTGGCATTGACATCATTCTTCATGAACGGATAGTCGTAGAAGTTGAAGTTGAATGAGGTGTCGGTCTTCTGCTCGCGCAGTTCGGTGATGTTGTGGAATTCCCTGTCGTGTTTCCAGGTTATGATGCGCTTGTAGTGCATCGAGTCCGGAATTGCGAATGTCTCCAGAATCCTTGGTGTGGCCTCGATTATACTGTCCTTGTGGGCTCTGATGCTGTCCTTGATCGCGAGCTTCCTGTTTGCTGCGGCGATGAGGCCTGGAAGTGCCTGCTTCGCGTCATATTTCTTTCTCTCCTTGCGTGAGAGAGATGCATACCACGCAGCATGCTTTGCCTGAGCGACCTCAGTCGAGTCCTTTACATACAGCGAGTCCAGTTTCTTTAACTCAAGGGTGTCGCCGGCCTGGATAAGCGAGTCGCGTACTTCAGCCCTTGTCACAGAATCCTTTACGGTGATGTAATACTTGTAGAAGAATGGGTCGGTATACTGGAGCGAGTCAGGGATGACGATGGTGTCGCGGGCAGCGATGACAGTGGTATCAGCCGCTGTCGTGTCCAGTATGAGAGAATCGATCTTCAAGCTGTCTGCAGCCAGTGAATCCCTTACTGTAGAGTCGTTGATAGCCGTCAATATGAGCGAATCCGTAAGCCTTCTCAGACCTACGGCCCTGCTTGCGTCAATCCCGAAAGATTGCGCCGCAGCGAGCATGACCAGCAATGCCGGTACCCATATTTTAGCTAAAAAACTTTTCATACAAGACGGCAAAGGTACAAATAAATTTTTATTATACCATTTTTATGCCCTCTTTCCGCATTTCCTCCAATGCTGTCTTATGTCCTTCAAGATCGACGTATGCCACACAATCTGTAAGCAGGGTTACATCGAATCCCGCCTTGAGGAGATCTTCGCAAGTGTTGCGGACGCAGTATTCCGTGGCGATCCCACATACCTGGATTTCTGTAGCGTCAAGAAGCTCAAGAATTTCTCCAAGAGTCTGTCCCGCTTCATTCACACCGTCGAAACCGGAGTATTGCTCGACTTCTCTGTCGCAGCCTTTGTCAAATGTGAGCTCTTCTTTGACGTATGGCGCGAGAGCTTCGTGGATATCTCCTCCTCGTGTACCTGCAACGCAATGCGACGGCCATATTCCGCCGTACTCCTTGAACGAGGAGTGGTCAGCAGGGTGGTGGTCTCTTATGAAAAGTATAGGGAAGGTATCCAGAATCTCGTGGTCTTCACCTCCTTGTCCTTTTGTCTGACTGTCAATGTATTCGAGTGTCTTGCCGACTGCATTCTCCGCATTGCTGCATGCAAGTGAACCGTCGATGAAGTCGTACAGCATGTCGACTACCACAAGTGCGCTATTTTTCATATTCCTTGATTTCTTTTACCAGTCTGTTTATGATACCCATCTTGAGGTTGTAGAGGTCGTCCGAGATGTCTACCTTATAATAATGAGGATTGATCAGACGTCGCTCACTCGGGCTGAAATGCATGAGTGTCTTGTTGTAATATTCCTTCTTTTCCATCAGAGTGTGGACCGGGACACATCTTTTGCCGTTTTCTATCACCTTGTGTTGCATGGTGAGAGCTGTATATTGCCCGGCTTCGAATGTCTTGGTCTTGTATCTGTCGTACTCATCGCAGATGGTGAAGGTCTCTCCGGCTTCGATGCTTCGGCTCAGACTGTCTCCTCTGAGACATGTCACGTCAGCTTTGAATATCTCTCCCTTTGATGGGTCGTCCACCATGATGCGGTATGTTATCTGGCAGCCCGGATTTATGAGCTTGATCTTGTCTTCGGAACGTTTCAGCACAGCTTCACCGTCGATCTGGACAAGTTTGTAGACATTACCGAAACATGGGGCCGCCTTGCTTGTCGCGATGGCATCGCCGACTCCGTACGAATCGATGCACGCTCCCTGACGCTCGAGGTCTGTGATCAGGTATTCGTCGAGAGAATTTGTCGCAAAGATGCGGCATCCCTTCATCCCATTCTCATCAAGTATTCTTCTGCACTCGATAGAAAGGTATGCAAGGTCTCCGCTGTCCAGCCTTACTCCGTAGCCTGGTGCGTAGCTGTCATCTATGCCGTTGGCCTTGTATGCCTTTATTGCATTGAGTATTCCGCATCTAAGGGTGTCGTAAGTGTCGATAAGCAGGATTATAGGCTCGTCCTTATGAGTCTTGATATATGTGTCGAATGCCTTGTATTCTCCCTTGACACTGCTTCCGAATGCAGTCACATAACTGTGGGCCATGGTTCCTGTCGAACCGTAATCATAAAGCGCTCCGGTCAAGATGTTGGAGGTGCTGGCACATCCTGCAATGATTGCGGCTTTCGCTCCATATGTCGCTGCCCATGGACCGTGTGCCCTTCTCGATCCGAATTCGCTGACAGGCCTGTTGGTGGCCCTGCATACGCGGGAAGCCTTGGTGGCTACAGCCATCTGGTGGTTCATGATACACAGCATAGGGGTCTCCAGTACCTGAGCCTCGATGAGGGGTCCTTCGATTATCACTATCGGCTGATTGGGAAATGCTATCTCGCCTTCGCGCATTGCGTATATCGTTCCTGTGAACTTCATGGCTGAAAGATAGCCTCTGAACTCTGCGTATTCTTCACCTGGAAGGAACTTTTCAAAAAATGCCGGATCCATGTTGCCGAGGTTTCCTACCATTTCGATGACCTCATCGGTGCCGCTGACGACAGCCCAGTTGTTGTTTTCGGGGGCCTTTCTGTAGAAAAGGTTGAATACTGCAGTCTGGTCCTTCATTCCGCTGTCATAAAAGGATTTTCCCATTGTATACTGGTACTTGTCCGAGCAATAAGCGTAATTAAGCATTGTTTTCGAATTTAAATCCCACAAATTTAACTTTTTTTGTTTAACAATTTATTAAATTCGCATGTTTTTCATTGTCATTCGGATGAATGATAAACCGATAAGAGAACATGGAAAGTCTATATGCATTATTCCGGAGCCGTTATGGTCATGATCCTGATGCCGTAACTCCGTTGGTGGGATCCGCAAGCGACAGGAGGTATTACCGTTTGTCCTCTGATGAAATATCATGTATAGGTGTTGACGGTACCGACAAGGAGGAGAATGCTGCATTTGTATATCTGGCCGGCCATCTCCGGGAGAAGGGTATCCATGTGCCTGAAGTATATGCCGTCAGTGAAGACGGGATGGCCTACATACAGGAAGACCTTGGGGGAACGATGCTTCTTGATCTTTATTCTCAGGCCCGTAGGTCAGGTGAGGGGCTTGAAGAAGCGGAAAATCTGCTCTGCAGGACAATGTCCATCCTGCCGGATATCCAGTTCGGTGGGGCTGACGGCCTTGACCTCGATATATGCCATCCTCAGAAGGAATTTACTGCAAGGTCGGCGATGTTTGACCTGAACTATTTCAAGTATTGCTTTCTGAAACCGTCCGGATTGGAATTCAACGAGATGCTCCTCCAGGATGAGTTTGAGAAGTTTGCTTCAGAGCTGGCTGGGGCGGTCCCATCTGCTTTCCTGTACCGTGATTTCCAGGCGAGGAATGTCATGGTCAAGGACGGCGAGCCATGTTTCATCGATTTCCAGAGCGGCCGTATGGGGCCGATATATTATGATGTGGCTTCTTTCATCTGGCATGCCAGGGCCGGATATCCTCAGCGTCTTAAAGAAAGGATGCTGGATACATATCTGGAATCTCTTTCAAGGTATATGGATGTCGACCGTGACGTGTTCGTCAAGGAGCTTCGCAACTTCCTGCTGTTCAGATATCTCCAGGTCTTGGGAGCGTATGGCTTCCGGGGCTGGATAGGACAGAAAGCCAATTTCGTGGTCAGCATTCCGGCTGCAATCGAAAGCCTCAGGAATCTTGTCAAGGAGCCATTCCCAGATTATCCGTATATGATGAGTGTCATCGGCTCGCTTGTGGCTCTTCCTCGTTTTTCTGCTCAGGCTCAGGATAAGTCGGTGCTGGAGGTGAAGGTCTGCAGTTTTTCCTTCATGAAGGGTATCCCTCACGACCCTACTGGGAACGGAGGCGGATATGTGTTTGACTGCCGGTCGATTCACAACCCCGGTCGGTATGAACCATATAAGAAACTTACAGGAATGGATGAGCCGGTCATCAGGTTCCTGGAGGATGACGGGGAGATCGTGGACTTCCTCGAACATGTCTATGGGGTGGTTGACCCTCATGTGGAGACATATGTGAGACGAGGCTTTTCCAGCCTGATGGTGAGCTTCGGTTGTACAGGAGGACAGCATCGTTCGGTATATTGCGCCGAGCACCTTGCCTCCCATCTGGCCCGGAAGTTTCCGGATATCAGGGTAAGGCTGACTCATAGGGAGCAGAATGTAGACAGAATGCTATGAAGGCTATGATATTCGCTGCGGGACTCGGTACCCGCCTCAAACCCATTACGGATACGCTCCCAAAGGCTCTTGTGCCTGTGGGAGGACAGCCGTTGATCTCTCATGTCTGTCGCAGGCTGGCCGATTCCGGTATTTCGGAGGGAGTCGTCAATGTCCATCATTTCGCTGATAAAGTGGAGGAATGGGTAAGGACTCAGGACATCATGACCCTTGAGGTGAGTGACGAAAGGCAGCTGCTGCTCGAGACCGGAGGTGCCGTGCTGCATGCGCGCCGTTTTCTCGAAGGTTGCGGTGCTTTCCTTATACATAATGTGGACATTCTTTCCAATGCCGACCTGAGATGGCTGACTTCGCAGGTCAGACCGGAAGCTCTTGGGACACTTCTTGTCAGCAGACGTGATAGCTCAAGATGCTTTCTTTTTCATCCGCAGACGATGCGCCTTGTGGGCTGGAGAAACAATATGACTGGGGAATGTCTGATGGTGGATGAGGAAATATGTGCGGATTGCTGTCTTCAGTTTGCATTTTCCGGCATACATGTCCTCTCGGACAGAGTGTTTAGAGTTATGGATGAATATGTGAAGGAAATGGAACTGGCTGCATGCGAGGCTTCCGGAGTGCGTTTTGCGATCAGGGATTTCTATCTTTGGGCAGCCCGAAGACATGAAATCTATGGCGTTGTGGCTGAAAATCTGGAACTTATCGATGTGGGAAAACTAGATACTTTAGAAAAAGCAGAAAAATTCTTAGGAATATGAAAATACTTGGCAACATCCTCTGGATGATTTTTGGCGGCCTTCTGGTCAGCATTTATTATTTTATCGTCGGACTTCTTTTCTGTCTGACCATCATCGGCATCCCGTTTGGTCTGCAGCTTATCAAAATGGCAGACTTCGCCCTTTGGCCTTTCGGCCGCGAAGCGAAGTCTGATACAAATGACGGCGGCTGTCTGTCCATCGTCATGAATGTAATATGGATACTTGTAGGCGGAATCGAGATTGCGTCCATCCATGCCGTCTTCGGCCTGTTCCTCTGCCTTTCAATCATCGGCATCCCGTTCGGCCTTCAGCATTTCAAGATGGCTCTCCTGGCTCTTGTACCTTTCGGTAAGAAGATAGGATGACAATAGCGCTTGCCAGAGCGACTGCAAGGGAAATGTAGGCTCCTGCATATGCCCAAGGGCTCATTACGTCCATGAATGTCTCGGCATCTTTCAAGACAGGTATCTTTGAAAGCACGACTGCCATTGTGTTGTTGACGCAGTGCATCAGCATGGTCAGCTTGAGTGATCCGGTCTTATAGTATACAAATCCGAAGAGGACTCCCAGACAGAAGGCAGGAATCGCCTGCCAAGGATTCATGTGCAGTATTGCGAAGAATGCTGCAGAGATGACTATTGCCGTCGAAGGCTTCATTCTGGTCAGCAGGCCTCGGAGGATCATGCCTCTGCAGAGCCATTCCTCAAACAGAGGAGCGAATACGGAGACAGAAAGCAGGGTCGCCCAAAGCGGACTTCCTTCGAGCATCTGGTCCATCAGCTTTTCAAGCCACTCCGGCATAGGAGGCAGCAGAGCAGTCACAGGCTCAGTGACGAATGCTGCTGCTACTGTAGCTACTGTCACAATGATTGCAAGGCCGGCTCCTCCCGAGACTTTATTGTCCAGCAATACCTCTTCTGTGTTGTATGAATTCAACCTGCTCTTTACTGAAGAGTAGAGCATCGGCGGTATAAACATGACAGGATATGAGATCACTGTGCCGAACTGCTTGACAAAGTCAGCGCCGAGTGCGGCCTGAAGACCCATGGTGACAAGATTTCCCAGCACGGAACCGAGGACGAACATCGCAAGCAGCATGAACATGCCTCCGATCCCCGGAAGATAGTAGCTATAAGAAGAGAAGAGGTCATATGAACCTCTTCCCTCATATCGTCTGAAAAAATGTCTGTTTGCCATTATTTCTTATATAAAGGTGTCGGATAAATGCCCTGGTCTGCGAATTCCTGGAATTTCGCAACCACACCCGGACGGTCTTCCTTGAAGGTGACTCCGAACCAGCGTGATGAAGTCGAGAGAAGCTCGCATCTTCCGAGGCCTTCCTTGATGACCGAGTCGATCACAAACGGAATGTAGAACTCAGACTTAAGCTCGTTGATGTTCTTCTCAAGGAACTTGGTGAAGATTGCCTCGCTCTTCTCGAAATAGTCAGGGGTAAAGCCCCACATGTTCATAGAACAGAGCGACTTAGGTGCCAGCTCGACGGTCTCTCCTGTGTTGTTGTTCTGGCCGTATACCTTTCCGTCTTCAGCCTTTGCGATCTTGTGGTGCTCGACAACGTCTGTAAGATAGCCTGTCTCGTCAGCAGTTCCGATTCCACGTGATACTCCGCCAGACTCTGACAGTGTGTTGTCAAGTTCGAATCCTACGAGAGAATATTCTCCGGTCTTGCCTTCATGGGCCCTGAGCCAGTCTCCGAGAATCTTGAAAGAGTCCTTTCCATAGTAATCGTCACCGTTGATCACTGCGAAAGGCTCATTGATGACGTCCTTTGCCATGAGAACTGCGTGTGCTGTACCCCAAGGTTTCTCGCGCTCAGGGTTGAGGGTGAACTGTGAAGGAATCTTGAAAAGTTCCTGTGTCACGAACTGGAATTCAAGAGGTTCGCCGTCAACGCATGTCACATTGCTGTACTTCTCCCTTACCAACTCTTCCATCTGCTCTCTGAAATACTCGCGGACGATGTAGACTACCTTGCCGAATCCGGCCTGTACTGCATCGTAGATGGAGTAGTCGATGATTGTTTCACCATTAGGACCGAGACCGTCCATCTGCTTGAGTCCGCCATAGCGGCTGCCCAT
>RHMF01000741.1_pt1 | contig 14346 bp, 7 predicted proteins | sample 5365151 | NCBI WGS metagenome assembly RHMF01 (sample SAMN10266501, study PRJNA497801) | feces metagenome | isolation source: feces | host: Bos taurus | place: China: Prairie of Fairy Mountain | collected 2017-08-14 | reverse complement strand
CTTTATGCATATCAATCAAAATAATTTCAGCAGTTGATGTTTTTTTTCTATTTTTGGCCCCTCAAACGGCAAAACGCCTTAAAGGCAATTTACAAATATAATCATTCTCGCGCGCATGCAGGCAAAAAAAGTAAAAAAATACGCAAAAATGGCTGCGACAGTGCTTTCCGCACTGTTTATCTGCGCGTCTGTACATGGTCAGAACGCATGGCTGACAATGCATGTCCCTGCACGCAACACCGTCACTCCGGAAAGGCTCGAGATGCAGGTAGGCTTCCTGGCTGACTCATTATGTCAGGGAAGAGGACTCGGGACACCGGGAGGAAGCGAGGCCGCATCATGGATTGCGAGAAGATTCGAGCACATCGGACTTCATAAGATGGGCGGTTCATGGGGAAAAAGCTTCATGACTCCTGACGGCCAGACCGGACGAAACATAATCGGACTTCTTTACGGCTCAAACAAGTATACATCAGACAGATACGTCATCGTAGGGGCTCATTTCGACCATCTCGGAATCCTCGACGGAAAGATATATCACGGCGCCGATGCAAATGCGTCCGGAGCCGTAGCGATGACATGCATAGCAGAGATGCTTTCCACAACCATTTCCATCGGAAGAAACTACGGTCACAATGTGATTTTCGTTGGTTTCGACGGCAAGGAAATGAGCATGGCAGGCTCGCAGGCGCTTTGGGAGATGATCAGAAGAGGTGAGCTGAAGGACCCGAAGAGCGGAAAGAGCATCACCCGCGACAAGATATCGTTCATGGTCAACATAGACCAGGTAGGAGGCACCATGTCTCCGCTCAACGAAGGCCGCGAGGATTTCCTTATCATGCTTGGAGGCAGCTCAAGCAGGCTCCGTCACGGATTCGAGATCCTGAAGAGCTGCAATTCGCTTTACGACATCAACATGGACATCAGCGACACATACTACGGAAGCGAAAACTTCACGAAGATGTTCTACAGGCTTTCTGACCAGAAAGTCTTCGTCGACAACAGGATTCCTGCAGTCATGTTCACATCCGGAATCACCATGAACAACAACAAGACATGGGACAAGGTGGGCACCCTTGACATGAAGGTTCTGCAGAAAAGGATTTATCTTATGTATCATTGGGTAGAGAAGATGCTATAACGGAAAATATTGCTATATTTGCCGTTTATGAAAGCATTCTGGAAAGTACTCAAGCGTTTTGCCGCACCCTATAAGAAATATCTTGCCGGTTCAGTGGTCCTGAACCTGTTTTCAGCGGTATTCAACATATTCTCCTTCGCCCTGCTCATTCCTATCCTGAACATCCTGTTCAAGATGGATTCGACCGTGTATGAGTTCATGCCATGGAGCGGAACTCCTACCAAGGAGCAGATCATGAACAATTTCTATTACTATGTCAGCCAGATGATCGACAAGTTCGGAGGATCCACCACCCTGCTTCTTCTCGGACTCATCTTTGCAGCCATCACCGTTCTCAAGACAAGCTGCTACTTCGCATCATCGGCAGTCATGGTTCCGCTCAGGACCGGTATCGTACGAGACATCAGGACAATGGTCTACAATAAGCTCCTGAGCCTTCCTATGGGCTTTTTCTCAAAGCAGAAGAAGGGCGACATCATAGCGAGGATGAGCGGTGACGTGACCGAAATCGAAGTGTCCATCATCAGCTCGCTCGACATGCTGATCAAGAACCCGATACTCATCATCTGCTATTTCGCGGCACTCATATACCTCAGCTGGGAGCTCACTCTCTTTACCGTGACCGTGGTCCCTGCAATGGCATGGGGTATGAGCGCGATCGGAAAGAAGCTGAAGAGAAGATCGCTGGAGGCGCAGGAAAAATGGAGCGAGACAATGGCCCAGCTTGACGAGACCCTCGGAGGACTTCGCGTGATCAAGGCCTTCATCGCGGAAGACAAGATGAAGGAAAGATTCTTCAACACCGCAGACGAATACAGGAAGGCCTCATCGAAAGTAGCTGTCAGACAGGCATCTGCACATCCTGTGAGCGAACTTCTCGGTTCCATCATGATCATGATCGTCCTCTGGTTCGGCGGTACGCTCATCCTCTCCGACAAGGCTCCTATCGATGCTCCGACCTTCATATTCTACATGACCATCCTCTACAGCGTACTTGCCCCTCTGAAGGAATTCTCGAAGGCAAGCTACAACATCCCGAAGGGACTTGCTTCGATGGAAAGAGTCGACAAGATCATGAACGCCGAGAACGACATCAAGGAGATCGCTGAGCCGGTGAAGCTCAACGGATTCAATGAGATGATCCGCTTCAAGGGAGTGTCGTTCAGCTATGAGGAAGGCAAGGAAGTGCTTCATGACATAGACCTTGAGATACCGAAGGGAAAGACCGTGGCGCTTGTAGGCCAGTCCGGATCCGGCAAATCCACTCTCGTCGACCTCATTCCGAGATATTATGATGCATGCGAAGGCTCGATAACCCTCGACGGCACCGACATACGCAATCTCCGCGTCAAGGACCTGCGCAGCCTCATCGGAAACGTCAACCAGGAAGCCATACTGTTCAATGACACGATATTCAACAACATCGCATTCGGAGTGGAGGGTGCGACCATGGAGCAGGTCATAGCCGCAGCAAAGGTTGCAAACGCTCATGACTTCATCATGGAGAAGGAGGAAGGCTACATGACCAATATCGGAGACCGTGGAAGCAAGCTCTCAGGAGGTCAGAGGCAGCGTATCAGCATCGCACGCGCCATCCTCAAGAACCCGCCGGTACTCATTCTCGACGAGGCCACTTCCGCTCTTGACACCGAGTCAGAGAAGATCGTTCAGGAGGCGCTCGACAGACTTACATCTTCAAGGACAACCATAGCCATCGCGCACCGTCTTTCGACAATCAAGAACGCGGACGAGATCTGCGTGATGCACGAAGGCAAGATCGTTGAAAGAGGAAAGCATGAAGAACTGCTTGCCAAGGACGGCTACTATAAGAAACTCAACGACATGCAGGCACTCTAAGGACTTATGCAGCTGAAAATGAGATACATATCCGCCTTTTTACTCTGCGCGTATATCGTGGCGGTGGCGGTTTTGTGTTTCATGAAGCCATCCTCGCTCCCGCAGGTGGAGATGGATTTCTTCGGGATCCCGATGGACAAGGTAATGCACTTCATCATGTTCCTGCCATTTTCAATACTGGCGTACATGACCTTCTGGCCGGCGGATGCAGGAAAGCTCCGCAAAATGGCCGTGCTTCTTGTCATAGTGATATTCGGGGCAGGAATGGCGGTCGCTACCGAGAGGATACAGGCGATGACCGGCTACAGGAGCGGAGACATCAGGGACTTCGTTGCCGACATGACGGGAATCCTTGCAGGAGCCGCATTGACAGCATTATTCATTCTATTGAAAAAAGACAGGAAAAACTGACTATGAAGAGACTATCTGCGATAGCCGCACTACTCATATCTTTCTGCATCAGCGCAGGGGCACAGGGAACCATAGGAAAGGATTTCAAGCCGGCCTGTGACTCTCTTGATGCGATGATCAAGGAAAGACACAGCATAAATCACGGACAGCTTAAGATCAAGAGCATAATGAAAAGAGGCAATGTCCTGGATTTCTATTTCACCGAATCCCTCGGAGATTTCCCATGGAGAAAAGGTGACACGGAATGGTTCAGGGCAGAGCTCCGCAAGCTGTTTCCTGAAAAATACAGAGGCTACAGTATCGGCATCATCTACAGCAAGCAGACAAAGCTGGAGGATCTTCCGACACCGGCCCTGCATTTCGAGGGAAAGCCCGCCAGAACAGATAATACGACAAGCGTCCCTGCCGGCCCATATGGCCCTGTAAAGGAGCTCGGCGCGATGAACTTCAGCAAAGGACTGAGCGACAGGACTATAGCCGTATGGCAGAGTCATGGAAGATACTTCGACAACGGTACCGGAAGATGGATCTGGCAGAGGCCATGCCTGTTCCAGACGGTGGAAGACATGTTCACCCAAAGCTTCGTCCTCCCCTACCTCGTGCCGATGCTCGAGAATGCCGGAGCATATGTGATGCTTCCACGCGAAAGGGATGTCCAGAGGAATGAGGTCATAGCTGATTTCGATGTGACAGATGAGGCATACGGAACTGCATATTACAAGGAGACCGGCAAATGGAAGGATGCCGGAGCAGGTTTCGCAGCCATGAAACCGTTCTACACAGGAGAGGAGAATCCGTTCACGACCGGTTCAGTCAGGAGAAGCGATTGCGTCATGTACGGATCAAAGAGCAAGGCTACGGTCGAATGGCGTCCGGAAATCCCGGAAAGAGGAGAATACGCTGTATACATTTCATACAAGACTTTGCCGGAAAGCACTTCCGCAGCTCATTATACCGTGCATCATCTCGGAGGCAAGAGCGAATTCGTGGTCAATCAGAAGATGGGCGGAGGCACATGGATATATCTCGGCACATTCGAGTTCGATGAAGGTGCGGAAGGATATGTGACCCTCAGCAGCATGACTCCGGTAGGATACGAACATGAGAAAGGCAGCGTCGTGACGGCTGATGCTGTAAGATTCGGAGGCGGAATGGGCAATATCGCGCGAGGCAAAAGGAACAGCGAAGATGAGCCGAAGACTTCAGGCATGCCGAGATCGGCCGAAGGAGCAAGATACTGGCTCCAATGGGCTGGAGTCAACCCTTCAATCTTCAGCCAGAACGAGCTTACAAACGACTACAGGGACGATTTCATGTCCAGGGGTGACTGGGTGGAATGGTTGAGCCGAGGATCATTCATGAACCCTTCAAAGAAGGAAGGAAAAGGAATTCCTGTCGATCTTTCCCTGGGATTCCATTCAGATGCCGGAGTGACTCCGAACGATTCAATCGTCGGAACCCTGGCCATCTATACGCTTAAATCCGAGGGCAAGAGCGTCCTGCCTGGCGGAGAGAAAAGGATGACAAGCAGGGAATATGCCGATATGGTGCAGAGCCAGATCGTACATGACTTGAGAATGGAATACGACGAGGACTGGGGCAGAAGATGCATATGGGACAGGTCCTACAGAGAGTCAAGGACTCCTTCATCACCGGCCATGCTCCTGGAGCTTCTTTCCCACCAGAATTTCGCTGACATGAAATACGGCCTTGACCCGTCATTCCGCTTCACGGTAGGAAGAGCCGTTTACAAGGGAATGCTCAAGTATTTGAGCGACAGATACAGCATCCCATATGCAGTACAGCCTCTACCTGTAAGCAACATGGGAGTACAGTTCAGCAGCGACGGGAAAGCCCGGATAAGCTGGACTGCAACAGAAGACAAGATCGAGCCTACAGCTGTCCCTACAGGCTACATCCTTTACACAAGGATTGACGACGGCGGCTTTGACACCGGAAAGGCCATCAGATATTCGAAGGAAGGCAATGGAGTGTTAAGTACCGAGGTCGACATAGTTCCCGGACACATCTACAGTTTCCGCATAACGGCATATAATGACGGAGGAAGAAGTTTCCCATCAGAGACAATGAGCATCGGTATTCCAGCCGAAGGCATGACCGACAGGAAAGTACTGGTAGTGAACAACTTCGACAGGGTAAGCGGTCCTGCATTCATCGACACTCCTGTATACGCCGGCTTCGACAACAGCCTTGACAGCGGCGTACCCCATATCAGGGATATCGCCTACATCGGAGAGATGTACCAGTTCAGAAGGTCTGCCGAGTTCATCACAAATGACAACCCGGGATTCGGTGCATCCGATTCCGATTATGCAGGCAAGACTGTAGCCGGAAACACATTCGACTACCCTTATGTACACGGCAAGGCCATACTCAAGGCCGGATATCCGTTCTACTCATGCAGCAACGAGGCATTCTGCAGCGACACCACATTCCGCAGCGGAGCATGGAGCGCCGATATCATCTGCGGCAAGCAGGTTACAACCGTTGTCGGAAGCAATCCTGAAGCGAAATACCAGGTCTTCCCTGTCTCTCTCCAGAACACTCTGAAGGCATATACGGCCGCAGGAGGAAATGTACTCGTAAGCGGAGCACACATCGCCACAGACGTATGGGACGAGATTTATCCTGTCCAGATCGACAGCGCATACAGGGCTGACACCCAGAAATTTGCAAAAGACGTACTCGGATACAGATGGGTTTCCAACTTTGCCGGAAGAAAAGGCAAGGTATCCATGGTGAAGAGCACAAGGATGGATGTGGAGCCTGGCGAGAAATGGGAGTTCCATAATGAGATAAACGAGGAATGCTACTGCGTCGAGAGTCCAGACGGAATATCTCCAGCATCATCGAAGACAGGAAGCACATTCATGAGATATACCGACACTGAACTTTCGGCAGGAATCTGCCACGAAGGCAAGGGATACAGGACCGTATGCCTCGGATTCCCTGTCGAGACCTTGAAGAACGAGAAAGACATTGACCATATCATCAACATAACCTTACAATTTTTCAGCAAATGACCGCACGTGAAGCCGAGATCATCGAACTGATCCGAAAAGAAGTAAAGCCGGCCCTCGGTTGCACCGAGCCGATCGCAGTCGCCCTTGCAGTTGCCAAGGCAATGGAAACCGTTGAAGAAAAGTGCGGACTTTCAGGTCCGGGCTGGAGGATGGAGGGAGCATATTCCCTCTGCATAGAAGTCAGCGGAAACATCCTGAAGAACGGCATGGGAGTAGGAATCCCAGGCACGGGAATGGTGGGACTTCATATCGCCGCCGCTCTCGGTGCAGTCTGCGGCAGATCAAGCTACGGACTTGAAGTGTTGAACGACCTTAATGACGCATCCATCGCAAAGGCCAAGGAAATGGTCGAGGCAAAGGACGTCACCGTCGGTCTGGCTGAAACCGACCACAAGCTTTATGTAAAGGCTACCGTTATCTGCCAGGACGGGCACAGCGCCTGCGCTGTCATCGAGGATGACCATGACAATATCGTGGAGACATGGTTCGACCAGGATCAGCTCACATCCTCTCACAAACGTGAAGGAGCTGACGCCGCAGCACAGAAGTCCACACTTGATTACAAGCTGACAGTCAAGGAGATTGTCGATTTTGCATCCACCGTAGCTTATGAAGACATCGAGTTCATCCTTGAGTCGCGTACGCTCAACATGGCCCTCGCAGAGGAAGGCCTGAAAGGTACATATGGTCTTAAGGTGGGATATGCCATCAACCTGAGCGCAAACAGGGAGGTTTTCGGAGAGGATTTCTTAAGCTACGCAATGTCCCTGACAGCAGCGGCTTCGGATGCACGCATGGCCGGATGTACACTTGCCGCGATGAGCAACTCCGGCAGCGGAAACCAGGGAATCACCGTCACAATGCCAGTGATCGCATATTCAAAGAAATATGGCACGGATGACGAGAGACTGGCCAGAGCCCTTGTCCTGAGCCATCTTATCGCCATCCATATCAAAGGATATCTCGGCAAGCTCTCTGCCCTCTGCGGCTGCGTGATCGCCTCTACAGGTTCATCCTGCGGACTTGTCTACCTTCGCGGAGGAGACTATGAGCAGATATGTGCAGCCATCAAGAACATGATCGGAAACATCACCGGAATGGTATGTGACGGAGCCAAGGTCGGCTGCGCGATGAAGGTGGCATCGGGAGTCTCAAGTGCCCTTCAGTCAGCCGTTCTCGCACGTGAAGGCATATGCATCTCCGAACATGACGGAATCATCGAGAAAGACATAGAGAAGACCATCCGGAATCTCGGCCGCATCGGATCGGTCGGCATGCAGAACACCGACAATATGATACTTGACATCATGGTCTGCAAGTAAATACGTCTTTTGGACAATATTTTCATTAATTCTACGGTTGTTATATAAGATATCTATTATTTCTCATACTTTTGCATATGAGATTGTATTGCTATAATCTTTAATGAACTAACATACATTAACCTTTTATTATTAACCAACTAACGCCAAGGAATATGAATCGTATTCTTAAATCATTCATGGTTCTTTTGGCTCTGTGCGCTACCATACCTTCATGGGCGGCTGTACAGGTCAAGGGAACGATCAAAGATGGCAACGACGCGCCAATCCCAGGCGCGACCGTGATCGAAGTCGGCACAAACAACGGACAAGTTGCCAATGCTGACGGACAGTACACAATTACCGTTGCTTCTGAAAATGCAGTTCTTCAATTCTCATGCATCGGCTATGAGACCGTTGAAATCGAACTTAACGGAAGAACCACTATCGATGTTGTTCTTAATGAAGAGACCTCTTTCCTCGAGGAAACCGTTGTCATCGGTTACGGTAGCCAGAAGAAAGCGGACATCACCTCATCTGTTCAGAGTGTCAAGTCAGACGCCTTCAACAAAGGTGCAGTTCTTGATGCCGGACAGTTGATCCAGGGTAAGGTTGCCGGTCTTCAGATCACAATCGCTTCAGGAGACCCTACATCAAGCTCATCAATGTCACTCCGTGGACTTTCATCTCTTTATGGATCAACAGCTCCACTCGTGCTCGTTGACGGCGTACCTGGAAATCTCGACACTGTAGCACCAGAAGACATCGAATCCATCGATATCCTCAAGGACGGTTCTGCAACAGCGATCTATGGTACACGAGGCACCAACGGTGTGATCATCATCACAACAAAGAACGCAAAGCGTGAAATGCCTGCAACTGTAGAGTATGCCGGCTATGTTTCTATGTCAGAATGGCTCAAGACTCCGGACTTCATGGACGCAGATGACCTCAGGGCACGCATTAAGGACGGATGGATCTTCGGTGGTGCAAACGAGGCTGATATGGGAACTACCACAGACTGGCTCAGCGAAATCAGCCAGACTGCTGTTTCACACAACCACAATCTCTCGATCATGGGAGGATCAAAGAGCAACACCTACACTGCAAACGTCACCTACAGAGACAACGAGGGTACTATCACTGGTACAGGCAGGACTCATCTCCGTGCTCGTGCACAGGTATCGCAGTATCTCCTTAACGACATGCTCAAGCTCACCGGTGAGGTAATGGCAAGCGAAAGCGAAAGCAATTCAGGATTCTCTCCTACATACGTTTACCGTATGGCATGCATCCAGAACCCTACCCAGCCTATCTACAATGAGGACGGTACATATTGCGAAAGAGCGATCTACAACTATGACAACCCTATCGGAATGATGAAGGAGCGCGACGGAATGTACCGCAACAGAAGCATCCGTTTCAACGGTGTTGCAGAGTTCAAGCCTATCGATCAGCTCACAATCAAAGCGCTCTATGTGCGCAAAGGCCAGAACTCAATCAGCGGCTACTACACTTCACGTCTTGACGCCAGCACCACAGAGGGCGGTACAAACGGTAGCGCAAGCCGTTCAGCAAGCGAGTACGTCTACAACATGGCCGAGCTCAGTGCAAACTATGTACAGGATTTCGGTGACCACCATATCACTGCAATCGCCGGCTACAGCTACGAGGATAATGTTTCAGAGAACTTCTCTGCAAGCAACTGGGACTTCCCTACTGACGCTTACGGATACAACGCCCTTGAAATGGGTAACGCTCTCAAGGAGGGTAACGCAAGCATGTCATCTTACAAGTCAAAGACCAAGCTCATCGGTCTCTTCGCGCGCGCGACATACAACTATGCAGACCGCTACCTCCTGATGGTATCTTACCGTCGTGACGGATCTTCAAAGTTCGGTGCAGACCACAAATGGGGTAACTTCCCTGGTGTATCACTCGGATGGAACCTCCACAACGAGTCTTGGATGAAGAGCGCAAGCTGGCTCAACCAGCTGAAGCTCCGTGCCGGTTACGGTATCACAGGTATCGACGTATCTTCACCTTACCAGTCGCTCGCATCATTGAACTATGCCGGTTCATACATGTATGCAGGTGAGTGGATCCAGACCCTCGTTCCTGCCCGTAACGACAACCCTAACCTCCGTTGGGAGAAGAAATTCGAGTACAACATCGGTCTCGACTTCGCATTCCTCGATGAGAGAATCAGCGGTAGCATCGACCTTTACCAGCGTGATACAAAGGATGGTCTGTATTATTATTCAGTTCCTACACCTCCTTACCAGTATGGTACTATCATGGCTAACGTATGTCACCTCCAGAACAAGGGTGTCGAGATTCTGATCAATGCAGTTCCTGTACGCACAAAGAACTTCGAGTGGACATCTTCAGTTTCATTCTCTTACAATGCCAACAAGCTTGTATCCCTCCAGAACGACGAGTTCCAGACTTCAACTGACTGGTTCAGCGCCGGACATACAGGTGAGCCTATCCAGACAAGCACACACCGCGTTAAGGAAGGATGGCCAATCGGTAACTTCTTTGGTCTCAAGTCAATCGGTGTTGACGACGACGGAAAGTGGGTTGTAGAGAGATTCCGTTACAATAAGGAAGGAGAGGTGGAGAGCAAGTACTATGACTATGCTGCAAATGCGGGTCAGAATGACTGGCAGGTTCTCGGAAACGGTGTTCCTGATTTCTTCGCGAACTTCAACAACACATTCCGTTACAAGGGATTTGACCTCAACATTACAATGCGTGGAGCATTCGGTCATCAGATCCTCAACTACCAGAAGATGTATTATGGCAACCCTACCATCCTCTACAATGTGCTGAACTGCGCATTTGACGAGTTTGATGCTGTTGACGCAAAGACAGGCCAGCTTACAGGAAAGAAGGCCGTGCTTTCTGACTCACAGCGTTTCGTAAGCCATTACATCGAGAACGGAGACTACTGGAAGATCGACAACGTAACTCTCGGTTACACTCACAGATTCAACTCTAAGTTCATCAAGAGAGTGCGTGCTTATGTTACAGTAAACAATCTTGCTACCATCACAGGTTACTCAGGCCTTGACCCAGAAGTAAGCTTCGGCGGATTCGATCCAGGTACAGACAGCCGTGACAAGTATCCTACTATCCGTTCTTATACATTCGGTGTTAACCTTACTTTCTAATTTCTTGAAGTTCTATGAAAAAGATATTTAACATTCTTTCAATATTTGCAGCCTCTGCATTCATGTTCACCGGCTGCTTCAACCTCGACGAAGAGGCTTTTTCAGAGGTGGTTCAGGAGCAGTTTGTCCCATCAGATCAGGATGTTGCAGCCCTGTTGGCTTCTACCTATTCTGAGTTCGGTGCTTTCTTTGACTGGTATGGAATGTTCGACGCACAGGAAGAGCCTTGCGACGTGATCATCACTCCGGTTCGTCCAAACGGATGGGATGACGGTGGAGTATACCAGCGTATGCACAAACACACATGGAAGGCAAATGATCCAGGCAGCCCTTCGTCACTCTATTACTATTGCTTCCAGGGTATCAACGCGGCAAACCGTGTGAACGACCAGGTTGTTTCCGGCGCACTTCCTTGCGGCGATCTCGAGGACCTCGTTCTTTGCGAGCTCAAGGCTGTACGCGCACTCTGGTATGCAATTCTCCTTGACAGCCACGGAAACGTTCCTATCGTGACATCATACTCAAATGAAGTTCCTGTCCAGGCAAGTCGCGACAGTGTATACAACTTCGTTGTAAGAGAGTTCACAGAAGTGATCGATTCTGAAGTTCTTTCAAAAGAGAACTCAGCAAACTTCTACGGCCGTCTCAACCATTGGGGTGCTGTAATGGCCCTTATGCGCGTTTACCTCAATGCTGAGGTCTACACAGGTGTACCTCAGTATGACAAGGCCCTTGCTCTTGCAGAAACTGTAATCAAGGAGAGCCCATATGCACTTTCTGCAGACTACAGCGACAACTTCAAGGTTGACCTCGGTCCATCAAACAAAGAGGTTATCTTCGCTATTCCATATGACAACACTTATACTACAGGTGAGCATGTGTTCAGTATGGGTATGAAGTGGTATCCACCTAATGAAGGACGTGACCACTTCGGCTGGACATTCGGCACATGGGGCGGAAGCTGCGGTAACCCACAGTTCATCAAATCATACCAGCCTGGTGACCTCCGCAAGGAGAAGACTTGGGTTCATGGTCAGATGATGAAGAAGAACAACCCTAGCGAAATCGCATGGACAGCACTCAACTATCTTCCATCTATCGACGGAAAGAAGGGTTCCGAGTCTATCCTCAGCGTTGACTTCGGATGTCGCCAGAACAAGTATGAGCAGGATGTCGAGGCCGCATACGGTAACCAGTGGGGCAATGACTTCGCATGGTTCCGTCTTTCAGAGGCTTATTATACCGCTGCTGAGTGTCTTCTCCGTCTTGGAAAGGGTGGTGCTGCTGAATATGTGAATGCAGTCCGCGCACGTTCAATGGAGGATGGCGTTTCAAATCTTACCGACGCCGACCTCAGAGCTGACACCAAGATGCAGTACGGACTCGTTCCATGGGGTGACGTGACATCTGAAATGCTTGCAGAGTGCAACATCACACACGACTGGTCAAAGTATGCCGAGCAGCTTGAGGCATCTCAGACACCTCAGCCTAAGGGCAAGGACAACGAGGATCTTGAGCTTGGTGGTATGTATGACGAGTGGGGATGGGAGTTCGCACTTGAAGGTATCCGTCGTCAGCAGATGATCCGTTTCGGAACATTCTCAACCAGAAACTGGTATAACCATGAGGCTGTTACCGATGGTCACACTGCCCTCTTCCCTCATGATGAAGGAACACAGAACACCAACAGCAACATCGGCCAGAACCCTGGATATGATTCAGCAAACGGCAAGATGGCGGCTGATGTAGCGGTAAAGCCAAAGAACTAGCATAAATGTTCAGATTTTTAACAAAATTCAGCGCTGCAGTCGCCATCATCATGGCGGCTGCGGTTGCTTGCTCTGAAAAGGATGATATGGATTATTCCGTTGATTCCGAGATAACCCTCAATAAGACAGAGCTTGAATTTGATGCTGACAAAGATGCCGCCAAGGCATATGTAAAAATTTCTTCAACATATAAATGGAAAGCTGAACCTACAGTTGACTGGCTGTATGTGTCCATTCAGGAAGGCGAAGCCGATCAGGAATACAAGGTTATCATATCGGCAGATACAAATCCGGATTTTGAAGTCCGTGAGGGTATGGTAAACATAATCTCAGGCAAATGGATCAAGCAGATCAAGGTCACTCAGGGGAAAGCAGCAAAAATCCTGAAACCGGAAGATGTACCGAACTATGACAAGCTGTACATTCCTGACATCTATTCGTCATATGGATACCTGAAGAGTGACAAGCCTTGGTATTTCGGCAGAAGCAGACAGTCTGAACACTTTATCATTTTCTGGGCAAAGGAATACGACGAGTACGGAGACATTCTTCCGTCAGACAAGTCACAAGGACGCTATAGAGTAGACATTGACGCTCTCCTTGCATGGGCAGAAGAGTGCTTTGAATATTATACAGAGACTCTGAAGTTCGTCGACCACGGACAGGGAAAATCCTATACAGACAAGTATAAGATGATCATCCAGCTCAACAGGAGCACAACCTGGAAGGCTGAAGGTTTCGGCGTAGACGATGTCATCGGTCTTCTCACCGTCAATCCTGATGCCGCCAATGACTATGCGACACTGGCCCACGAGATCGGACACATATTCCAATATCAGATATATTGTGACCAGGTCCTCACCGGTGAGGTCCAGAACAACAGCAAAAGCGGCTGGAGATATTCTCAAGGTCCTAAAGGAAGCGGCATATGGGAGCAGACAGCTCAATGGCAGGCTCATATGATGTGTCCGGAAGCCACTTTCGAGAACTATTACTTCTCCGTATACTGCAATAACTGCAACCGTCATTTCCTCCATGAAGACATGAGATACGGAAGCTATTTCTTCCACTACTACTGGATTGAGAAGTACGGAATCGACGCAGTCGGAAAGATCTGGAGAGGTGCCAGAGCACCTGAAGATGCATGCCAGGCATATATGAATGTATTTGACCTTTCACTGGAAGAGTTCAATGCACATGTATATGACTTCGCATCACGCGTAGCTACATGGGATCTCATAGGCATCAGAGATAATGGATTGAAATATCTGAACAGGATTCCATGGAAGTACAAGAAGCTGGAAGATGGATTCTGCCAGGTCAAGCCGGAGTCTTGCGTGGAAGCTACCGGATTCAACATCATCAGTCTCAAGAACTGGACTCCAGGCGAGACTGTTACAGCTGAACTGGTCGGACTTCCTGACGAACCGGGCTATAATTCTTCCGGGGACTCTTCTGTTGCGGGCTGGACTATAGGATTTGCAGCATTGTCCAAGGATGGCAAGACCCGTCTGTACAGTCCGTCATCAGTAACTGACGCATCATTGGAGACTTCCGTATCATGGGAGATTCCTGCAGACTGCGAGAAGTTATGGGCTGTGGTTGCCTGCACTCCTTCCGAGTATTTCACTCATGGTTGGGATGAAA
>RHMF01000862.1_pt1 | contig 14352 bp, 11 predicted proteins | sample 5365151 | NCBI WGS metagenome assembly RHMF01 (sample SAMN10266501, study PRJNA497801) | feces metagenome | isolation source: feces | host: Bos taurus | place: China: Prairie of Fairy Mountain | collected 2017-08-14 | reverse complement strand
TTGTGGTGAGTGATGAACGGACGTGCTGTCGCACCGCCTGGGATGCTCTGGAGGATAGGAGTCTCCACCTCAAGGCAGCCTGCCTCGTTGAAATACTCGCGCATTGTAGCCACGATCTGGCTCCTCTTGATGAATGTGTCGCGTACCTGTGGGTTTACGATAAGGTCCACATATCTCTGTCTGTACTTGAGCTCAGGATCCGAGAATGCATCGAAGACCTCGCCGTCCTTCTCCTTCACGATAGGGAGGACGCGGAGAGACTTGCTGAGGAGAGTCAGCTCCTTCGCGTGGATAGAAAGCTGTCCTGTCTTGGTGATGAATGCGAATCCCTTGATTCCTACGATGTCACCTATGTCGAGGAGTTTCTTCCATACTGTGTTGTACATTGTCTTGTCTTCGCCAGGGCAGATCTCGTCACGGTTTACATAGATCTGGATACGGCCGGTCTCATCCTGCAGCTCGCCGAATGATGCCGCACCCATGATGCGCCTTGACATGATACGGCCTGCGATGACCACGTCCTGGAAATTGCCTTTCTCCTCGTCATACTCTGCCTTCACCTGCGCAGCAGATGTCTGCGCAGCAGATGTGTTGATAGGGTAGAGTGGTGCCGGATAAGGCTCGATTCCGAGTTCTCTGAGCTTTGCGAGCGATTCTCTTCTGAACAGCTCCTGCTCGTTGAGGTCCATAATGCTCATAGTCGTTAAATCTTTATATTTTGTTTATCTGTTTCAGTTGAAGCCACAAATCGGCAAATTAAAGCACAAAAATAGCATAAATAACAAAAATAGCATAAATAATTCTGAATTTGAAACAAAATCCATATCTTTGTATGCTATGGTAGTGGAAAAGAAGTGGATATTGAAGGAAAACGCTGAACCTGAGACAGTCAGGCAGCTTTCTTCTGAACTTGGAGTCGACCCTGTTCTGGCGGAACTCCTCGTCCAGAGGGGGGTCCGTACGTTCCATCAGGCACGTTCATTCTTCCGTCCTAGTCTGGACGATCTCCACGATCCTTTCCTCATGACCGATATGGACAAGGCTGTCGAGCGTGTCCATCAGGCCGTGGTCAGCAGAGAGAAGATCCTTGTCTATGGTGACTACGATGTGGATGGAACCACAGCGGTTTCTCTTGTCTATTCATTCCTTCGACGCCTTACTCCGGCAATCGATTTCTATATTCCTGAACGTTATGACGAGGGATATGGAGTGTCGTACAAGGGTATCGACTGGGCTGAGGAGAACGGCTTCGGCCTCATCATCACCCTCGACTGCGGCATCAAGGCGAACGAAAAGGTGGAATATGCCCGTGAAAAAGGCATCGACATGATCATCTGCGACCATCACCTTCCTGAAAACGAACTTCCGAAGGCTGTGGCGGTGCTTGACCCTAAAAGGGAGGACTGCTTCTATCCGTTCGACGACCTTTCAGGCTGCGGTGTGGGCTTCAAGCTCGTACAGGCGTATTCGCAGAGATATGACATCCCGTTCGAGACCCTTATCCCGCTTCTCGACCTTCTTGTTGTCAGCATCGCTTCGGACCTTGTATCCGTGACTGACGAGAACCGTATCCTCGCTCATTATGGCCTCAAGCAGCTCAATGGAAATCCTCGTGAGGGACTTCTTGCGATGATCCAGCTTTCAGGCCTTGAGCCGACCCATATCTCGATCGATGACATCGTCTTCAAGATCGGTCCGCGTATCAATGCGGCCGGCAGAATGGAGTCGGGACGTATTGCCGTGGAGCTTCTTACAGCTTCGAATGTCGAGGAGGCGATCCGTATCGGTACGGAGATCAACGAGCATAACAACGAAAGAAAGAACATCGACCGCCGCATTACGCAGGAGGCTCTTGAAATGGTCCATACCGGCAACTGTCTCTCTAGCGGAAATGCGACAATCGTATATAATCCTCAATGGCACAAGGGAGTCGTGGGAATCGTGGCCTCGCGTCTTGTGGAGGCATTCTACAAGCCTACGATCGTGTTCACCCAGTCGCAGGGCGGCCTCGTGACCGGTTCTGCACGAAGCGTGCATGGCTTCGACCTTTATGATGCCATCGAGAGCTGCGCAGACCTTCTCGAGAACTTCGGAGGACATCTCTATGCGGCAGGACTTACCCTCAAGGAGGAGAATCTCCCGGCGTTCTGCGAAAGGATAGAAAAGTCGATTTCCGGCACGATCATTCCTGAAATGCAGACCCCTGTCGTGGATGTTGATGCAAGGCTCAATTTCTCGCAGATCACTCCGAAATTCCTCCGTATCCTCAAGCAGTTCCAGCCTTTCGGCCCGGGCAATTCTGCTCCGGTGTTCCTGACAGAGAATGTTTATGACAACGGAATGGGAAGAAAGGTAGGTGCAGAGGGAGGCCATCTCAAGCTCGAACTTATCCAGGAGTCACATCCTTACCATCATATTTCGGCCATTGCCTTCAATATGGCTGATTTCTTCGATCACATCAAGACCGGCAATTCCATCGATGTCTGCTACTCGATTGTAGAGAATTATTACAGAGGAACGGCCAACACCCAGCTCCGCATCAAGGATATGCATGAGCGTGATGAAATGATCTGATTTCCATTGTATTACATTTGACTTTTTATGCCTATATTTGTTGGAAATATAGGAGGATTGCGATATGGAGGGAAACAACGAACTGAAGACCGCATGGGAATTTGTGGAGAAGACGGGAAAGAGCGTCTTCCTGACCGGTAAGGCCGGAACGGGAAAGACCACATTCCTGCGGAAAGTGGTGGAGGAGTCGAGGAAAAGGGTAGTCGTTGTCGCTCCGACAGGCATCGCCGCCATCAATGCAGGAGGTGTCACGATCCATTCCTTCTTCCAGCTTCCGCTTCATCCGTTCATTCCGGGCGCAAAGATCGAGTCCAAATTCGCATTCAGCAAGGAAAAGAGGAGCATAATAAAGACCATGGATCTGCTCATCATCGATGAGATAAGCATGGTGCGCAGCGACCTTCTCGAGGCAGTGGACTCGGTGCTCAGGCGTTTCCGCAACCGTTTCAAGCCTTTCGGCGGCGTACAGCTTCTGATGATCGGCGACCTTCAGCAGCTCACCCCGGTCATAACCGATGAGGAGTTTCAGCTTCTCGCTCCATATTATTCGAGTCCGTACTTTTTCGGCAGCCGTGCCTTGAGCCAGATAGATTATGTGACCATCGAACTGAAGGAGGTTTATCGCCAGCAGGATGAGGCATTCATTTCCATATTGAATTCGGTGCGCTGCGGCAGGCCGTCGCCTGATGTGATCCGTGCATTGAACCAGCGGTATGACCCCAATTTCACCCCGTCATCGGATGAGGGCTATATCCGTCTTACGACCCACAACAACATAGCCAACAGCTACAATGAGCAGCAGCTCGACATGATCGATGAGCCGGTCCATTGCTTTGATGCTGTGATTGACGGAAATTTCCCTGAATATGCCTATCCTACCGAAGCCAGGCTTGAACTCAAGGTCGGGGCGCAGGTCATGTTCGTGAAGAATGACCCTTCTGCAGAGCGGCGTTATTTCAATGGAAAGATCGGCGTCGTGACGGATTTCTATGAAGAATACATCCTTGTGCAATGTCCGGGAGATGATGAAAAGATTGCCGTGGAGCCACTTGAATGGGAAAACTGCAGGTATGTCATCAATGAACAGACGCAGGAGATGGAGACCGAAGTCGTGGGTATATTCAAGCAGTATCCGTTGAGGCTGGCATGGGCCATCACTATCCATAAAAGTCAGGGCCTTACATTCGACAAGGCCATAATAGATGCCGCCTCATCCTTTGCGTCAGGGCAGGTTTACGTGGCCTTGAGCCGCTGTCGCACTCTTGAGGGAATGGTGCTGGCGACTCCATTGTGTCAGGATGCCGTGATCACGGATCATAGGGTGGATGACTACATCGACGGACAGGAGGAAGCCGCGCGGCGGAGTGTAGCCCGGCTCGAGTCCATAAAGGAGGAATATTATAAGGAACTTCTTGGGGAACTATTTGATTTCAAAGAGCTTGCATCTCTTCAGAAGAGGATGCTTGGGGTCTGCATGGAGTTCCCCTCGGGCACGGTCGTGGGTCTTGCGCAGAAGCATAATGATATCCTGAATTCGTTGAATGAGACTGTTGTGCCGGTAGGCGCGAAATGGCAGAGGCTGATAATGCAGAAACCATATCAGGAGGTGTCTTCGCCGGAGTTCTGCGCTAGGGTGAAGAATGGATGTGCGTATTTCCTTTCGGAGCTTGACGGCATGTATGGTGAATTCCTTGACAAGACGAGGGATATCAAGGCCGAGAACAAGGAGCTGGTAAAGCGCTATGTAAATGTCTGGAACGATCTGGATATGGAACTTTCTGGCATCAGGATACTCCTGAAGGCCATGTCGGCTGTACCATTCTCTACGGAATCATATCTCCGTGAACGTCAGATTGCGGTATTCGAGGCATCGGGCTTCGTCCCAAAGGAACTGAAGACTCCGAAATCCTCAAAGAAAGCGGCATCCAAGCCGCCGAAGGAAAAGAAGGAAGACACGAAGGTGACCACCTTCAAGCTTTACAAGCAGGGTCTTTCAGTAAAGGAGATTGCCAAGGAACGTGACCTCAATCAGCAGACCATCGTCCGTCATCTTGCCCATTATGTCGCCAAAGGCATGATCTCCGTCGATGAACTTGTCCCATCCTCACGCGTAGAGGCCATCCAGGAAACAGTCTCCGGCCTCGGCTCTGTCAAAAGCCTTTCTGCCATCAAGGAAGTCTGTCCTTCCGATGTCACCTATCAGGACATCATCCTCGTCATCGCCTCCATGGAATCCCAATCCTGATTATGGTTTCGGCGATTTCGTCGATGGTTTTGCCGTCGATGTCGATGATTATGTGGGCAGTAGATTCATATGTGGCAGAACGCAGGTCCATAAGTCCTGATATCCTATCTCTCAAGGATTCTCCCTGCAGCATAGGCCGATTCGCTTTCTCTCCTTCCAGATGGCTGACAAGTGTCTCAACTGATGCCTTCAAGTATATGCATATGGTTCCGTTATGTACGATTTCAGCGCATTCATGGGTCATTACAGTTCCTCCGCCTAATGCCAGAATGATATCCTGTGAACTCTCGTCATATGGATCTTCAGATGATAGTGACGTATGCCTATTGTATGCAAGAGGCATTTTCCCACCCCCGGGTAGGGGGAGGGGCCCGGCGTCAGCTGGGAGGGGGCCTCTGGAATACATAGGCATCGGCACGATGCCATTCAGTGTCTTCAACTCCATTTTTCGGAAAGCACTCTCTCCTTCTTCAGCAAAAATCTCCGGAATACTCTTTCCGGCCCATGCTTCAATCTCCTCATCAAGATCCATAAAAGGACAGCAGAGCAGCTCCGAGAGTCTCCTCCCGACACTGCTCTTGCCGCATCCCATGAATCCTGTCAATGATATTATCATCAGAATAAAGTCAACTGTGCATCGTCATCTAGAGTGATGTCGATAGGTTCGGTGTCCTCGACATCTGAATTGTCGATCTCACCAGCCTGATTCTCCGCCTCCGAAGCTTCAGGAAGAATATCATCCTCCGGTTTGTGGAGAGGCTCGATGAAATGAACCTTCTTGACATCATATGGACTCGTCTTCTTGCCCTTGGCCTGAAGACCCTTCTTTGCGATGAACTCCTCTGCGTCGATGTGCTCCGGATCCCTGTTCTCGTTCTTGCCGCCGAAGATCACTTCAATCTGCGGATGCTTGTCATCACTGACCGCAACTAGATATGAACCCTTCGCCTCTGAAATGAAGCTTACAGGAGTGTTGTCGCTGATGTCGAATGAGAATCTCTTCACATAGAAAGCCGTTACCGCCTTGTCATAGTACAGGGCCGTGTAGACCTTGTTTGTGTCGAGCTTCTCGATCTTCAGGAGATCGCCCTGATACCTGTTGCTCAGGTCGAATGTAGTCGTGTAGTATGTACCGTCCTTGAAGATGGCGAGGATATGGTCGCCTGTGTTGAACTGGCCGAGGTGGAGTCCGCGTCCGTCCTCGTTGAGACGCTGGATGTCCTCGTCGAACCAGATGTCCTTTCCTCCGATGGTCGAGATTCCTTTCGACTTGAGGTTGATCTTCTGGATAGGATTCTTCGATACGAGATTACCTCGTGAAGCACGTCCCTTGATGCCGAGCTGCGAGAAATCGTACTCGTCGATGAGCTTCTTGAGCTTCGGGCGCGGACGGAGGTAGATCTTTACGGTCTCGGCCTCACCGTTATGATTGACGGTGAACCAGAGGATCTTCGAACCAGGTGTGCCCTGGGTGATGTCATATTCCTTGTCACGTGTGATGCCCGTCACGGCGAATCTCTTTGCATAGCTGAGAGATGTCTTTCCTTCACGGTAGATCACGTTGTAGATGGTTCTGCTGTCGTTTCTGTTGAAGATTCCGACATAAAGGATATCCTTTCCAAAGAATGCCTTCTCGCTTACCTTTGTCACGACATACTTTCCGTCGTTGTGGATCACGATGATCTCCGAAAGGTCCGAACAGTCGCAGATATACTCTGCATTGTCCTCCTTCTTGAGGTTCGTGCCGACGAAGCCTTCTGCCTTGTTGGCATAGAGCTTGGCGTTGTTGCTTACGACCTTTGTCGACTCGATTGACTCGAATTCAACGATTTCAGTAAGTCTCGGGTATGCCTTTCCGTACTTCTTCTTGAGATTCTTGAAGTAGCTGATAGCATACTCGGTAAGATGGTCGAGATGGTTCTGAACCTCCTCCATCTCGGCTTCGATGCCCTTCAGCTTCTCGTCGACTGCCTTGGTATCGAACTTCGAGATCTTGCGCACAGGCTTCTCTACGAGTCGGTTGATGTCCTCCATGAGGATAGGCCTCTTGAGGAACTTCTGATATTTCAGCATCTCGTCGAATACCTCCTGGAGCTGGTCTTCCCATGTCTTTGCATCGCCCTCGAGGATCTTGTAGACCTTGTTCTCGAAGAAGATCTTTTCGAGGGAGTTGTAATGCCAGTCATTCTCCAGCTCGCTGAGCCTGATCGAGAGCTCCTGACCGAGAAGATCGCGTGTATGGAAGGTACTGTGACGGAGAATATCGTTCACGCTGAGTACCTGCGGCTTGTTCTCATGGATCACACATGTGTTCGGAGTGATGGCCACTTCACATGCCGTGAATGCATAGAGCGCATCTATGGTCTTGTCCGGAGACACATCGTTTGGAAGATGGATGAGGATATTTGCGGTAGCACTTGTGAGGTCGTCGATCTTCTTGACCTTGATCTTGCCGCTCTCCTTCGCCTCCATGATGGACTCCTTTACTACGTCGGTAGTCTTGCTGAAAGGGATTTCGGTGATGGCGAGAGTGTTCTTGTCGATCTTTTCGATCTTCGCGCGCACCTTGATCTTTCCTCCCTTCTTCTTGCTGCTGTATTTCGAGCAGTCGGCCGATCCTCCTGTAAGGAAGTCAGGGAATATCTCGAAATCCTTGCCTTCGAGGACGGCTACCGATGCATCGATAAGCTCATTGAAGTTGTGAGGAAGGATCTTCGAGGCGAAACCTGTTCCGATACCCTCTGTACCCTGTGCAAGCAGGATAGGGAATTTCACCGGAAGCTCTACCGGCTCCTGGTTACGTCCGTCATAAGAGGTCATCCAGTTGGTGGTCTTAGGGTTGAACATCACCTCCTTGGCGAACTTGCTCAGACGTGCCTCGATGTATCGAGGAGCGGCATTTGCGTCGCCGGTAAGGATGTTACCCCAGTTACCCTGGCAATCCACCAGATAGTTTCTCTGACCGATCCATACGAGGGCGCCGAGAATGGACTGGTCGCCGTGAGGATGGAACTGCATCGCCTGTCCGACGATGTTCGCAACCTTTGTGTAGCTTCCGTCATCAATGCGCCACATGGCATGGAGCACGCGCCTCTGCACCGGCTTCAGTCCGTCGATGAGATGTGGCACGGCACGGTAGAGGACAGTATATGACGCATAGTCGATATACCAGTCCTTGAACATTCTGGCAAGCCTGTGCTTTTTGCTTGTATCGAAAAGTTTGTCGAATTTACCCGGAGCACTGTCTTCTGCAGCTTCCTCCTCCGGGAGTTCGATGTCCTCAAAACTCATAAATTACCTCACTTCTTCTATGGTTATCAGTATTCGTAACCGAATTTTCTCAATTCCTTCTTGCTTTCTCTCCAGTCCGGATCCACCTTGACGAAGAGTCGGAGGAAGACCTTCTTCTGGAAGAAGTCCTCCATGTCGATGCGTGCCTGCGTGCCGACCTTCTTGAGGGACTGGCCGCCTTTGCCGATGATGATTCCCTTCTGCGTGTCACGCATAACGTAGATCACCGCGCTGATGTCATATCTTTCTTCACCTTCCTTGAATTCCTCCACTACCACCTCGCAGCTGTACGGAATCTCCTCCTTATAATTAAGGAATATCTTTTCACGTACGATCTCGGATGCGAAGAAACGGAGATTCTTGTCAGTAAAGACATCCTTGTCATACCATGCCGGAGCTACAGGGAGATTCTCCACGATGGCATCGAAGATGTTGTCGAGGTTGAATTTCTCCTGTGCTGATGCAGGGAAGATAATGGCGTCCGGAAGCTGCTCCTTCCACCAGTTCATCAGCTCGAGCACCTGGTCCTGGCTGCTTATGTCGATCTTGTTGATCACAAGGACTACAGGGCACTGGATCTTCTGGAGCTTTGCGATGTATTCGTCGTTCTTGTCGCCTTTCTCCACCGTGTCGGTCACATAAAGGATGATGTCGGCGTCGCCGATGGCTGTGTCAACGAAGTTCATCATGCTCTGCTGAAGCCTGTAGTTCGGCTTCAGGATGCCCGGGGTATCTGAATATACGATCTGATAGTCGTCACCGTTGACGATACCCATGATCCTGTGTCTTGTGGTCTGTGCTTTTGCTGTAACGATCGAAAGCTTCTCGCCTACAAGGGCGTTCATAAGCGTAGATTTGCCAACATTCGGATTACCGATGATGTTGACAAATCCTGCGCGATGTCTTTTGTTGCTGTTCTCTGTTGCCATTATGAACGATTAAAGATATGCACCCATTCGGAGGAGGTTGATCTCACCCTCTGTGAGATATCTCCACTCTCCTCTCTTGAGACCTCTCTTTGTAAGGCCGGCGAAATAAACTCTGTCGAGAGCTTTCACCTCATATCCGAGCGACTCGAATATTCTTCTTACGATACGGTTCTTTCCGGAGTGGATCTCGATGCCGAGCTTTCTGTGGTCATCCTCCTCGATGTACTCGAGTTCGTCTGCCGCGATGAGGCCGTCGTTGAGCTCGATTCCGCTGAGGATCTTGTCATAGTCCTCCTTCTTGAGCTTTCCGTCGAGAGATACCTGATAGATCTTCTTCTTGTCGTATGAAGGATGTGTGAGCTTCTCCGCTATCTCGCCGTCGTTTGTGAACATGAGCACTCCTGTTGTATTCTTGTCAAGACGTCCAACAGGGAATACGCGTGATGGACATCCCTTGAGGAGATCCATTACGGTCTTGTCAGCATGAGGATCGCTTGCTGTGGTCACATAGCCCTTCGGCTTGTTCATCACGATGTATACCTTGTCCTCGCCCTTGAGCCTCTCACCGTTGAACCTGATGTCGTCGGTGTTGATGTTCACCTTTGTTCCGAGCTCGGTCACAACCTCGCCGTTTACAGTAACCACTCCTGCAAGGATGAAGTTGTCAGCCTCTCTTCTTGAGCAGACTCCCGAGTTCGCGATGAACTTGTTGAGTCTTACTTCCTCCTTGATTGGAGCTGCAACCATGTCGTTGTCAGAGTAGAGGTCGTCGCTGACCTGCGGCCTCTTGCTTATCATCTTGTTGATTCCGCTCTCGTTCTCGTCACGGAAGTAGTTGAAATCCTTCTTGTAGAAGCTCTTCTTTCCGGTGTTCCTGAATCCGCCTGACTGTCTTCTGTCTCCGCCAGACTGCCTTCTGTCACCTCCGAAGCTTCTTCTTTCACCATTGCTGTTTCCATAGCTTCTTCTCTCTCCGTTGCCGCTGAAAGATCTTCTTTCACCGCCTTCCGAGAAATTTCTGCGTGGTCTTCTTTCAGAGTTCTCGCCAAAAGATCTTCTTTCTCCGTTGTCAGAGAATGATCTGCGAGGTCTGTCGCTGCTGAAGCTTCTTCTTTCGCCATTGTTGTTTGAATGGCTCCTTCTTTCACCGTACTCTCTACGGCCATCTCTGCGGCCATTGCCGCCTCTTCTGTTGTCTTCCATTGTGTTGCGCCTTAAAGGCAATTTTAATGTTTAATAATAGTATGTTGGCTCACGCCAATTATTATGGTCTTTGACCTTTTAATCAAGTTTGAAAATGTATGTTATCGTTCCTTTCTGGATTGCAGGAGCATCTGCGCTCATGTTGAAAGTAGCCTTCAACGCAGCCTTTCTTGCCTCCTGCCAGAGGGCTTTGTCCGTTACAGTAGTTCCTTCCGCACCGGCAACGGCGGTCTTAACGATTCCATACTGGTCTACAGTAATCTCGACAACTACCTTTCCGGCTGCCTGAATATTGTAGGTCGGCTTAGGAAGCGAACCGACGATGTGTCTTCCCGCCAGCTTCGCATTAGGCTCTCCGGCAGTCTCTCCGGTCTTTGTGTTGCCCTGCGCATGTCCGGCCTTGAGAGCATCGCTGACTTCATGGGCTGTCTGCGCCGCCAGCGTATCCTTCTGTGTCTTGTTGTCCGCTGCAGAGAAGAGTGCCCTTCGGTCGATCTCCTTCTTGCGCTCCGGCTCCTTCACATCCACGTCGCCGAAATCGTCCACAGTAGCTTCGGGAGCCTCATTACTCTTCGTTCCGACATGCTGTGCCTCGGACTGCTGCACGAGGTTGATGTCCTTTGACGGATCCGGATTTACCGCTCTCGGCCTTGTGCCGTCCCATGTCTGCTTCGGCTTCTGGAGCTCCGGCTCTTCGAATTCGATCAGGATCTGCTCCCTTTCAGGCGGAGGCGGAACGAGGTAGGTGAATCCCATCATGAAGCAGCATGCAAGGATGACAAGGTGTGCAGACACCGTAAGGGCGACACCTGTCACCCTCGATTTCTTTTCCTGTCTTTCCCTTTCTCTGAGATACTGCTCTGCCATATCCGCTTTCCTATTCCGGCGATGTCGCCATGATTACCTTGTAATGATTCCTCTTCGCAATGTTCATCACTGCCACGACCTCCCTGATCGGAACGGTCTCGTCCGCATAGATCGAGAATGTCGGATCCTCCTCTGTCTGGAGAAGTTCGATGAGCTCGTCTTCGATAAGGTCGAATCTGATCGGAGTCTCGTCACCGTTGATGTGGTATGAGAAATTGTCGGTATCCTGCCAATGCTTGATCGATACGCTTACTGTCGCCTTTGCCGAAACCTGACCTGTGCTCTTCGGAAGGAGGAGCTTGAGGGCGTTAGGGTTGATCAGCGTCGAGGTCACCAGGAAGAAGATGAGCAGGAGGAATACGATGTCGGTCATTGACGACATCGAGAAGCCTGAATCTACCTTTGTTGTCCTTTTTATTGCCATTTCCCTGTCTCCTTATCTGCCTGCAGGCTCGTGAAGCATGTCGATGAATTCGATTGTTGTGCTCTCCATCTTGAACACGAGGTTCGAGATCTGCGATGTGAGGAAGTTGTATCCGAAGTATGCGATGATACCTACGAAGAGACCGCCTACGGTTGTCACCATGGCCTCATAGATACCTCCCGAGAGAAGCGTGATGTCGATGTTGTTGCCTGCGGTCGACATTCTGAAGAATGCCTGGATCATACCGGTCACAGTACCGAGGAATCCGATCATCGGAGCTCCACCGGCGATTGTCGCAAGCATAGGAAGACCCTTCTCAAGCCTTGCAACCTCTACATTACCCATGTTCTCCACAGCCGCCTGGATGTCAGGAAGCGGTCTTCCGATCCTCTCGATTCCCTTCTCGACGAGTCTTGCGACTGGAGAGTCATACTTCTCGCAGAGAGCGAGAGCAGACTTGATCTTTCCCTCGTGGATAAGGTCATGGATGTCCTTCATGAAGTTCTTGTCGATGTTTCCGGCCTTGCGGATCATCCACCACTTGTTTCCGAAGATGTAGATGGCGATGATCGAAAGGATAAGGAGGACGATCATGAGCCAGCCACCCTTTACTGCCATCTCGATAAGAGAAAAATTCATCTCCTGCGAAACCGGTGCCGCAGGAGCAAGTGCCGTTGTGTCAACGGCTGCCTGTAGAAGATTGAAAAGCATAGTATTTTACGGTCTTTTTAATTATCGTTTTCGGGTCTCGTTTCGCATACGCGCGAAATCGTGCAAAATTAGTCAAAAAATCGGGAATACTCAAATTTATTTGTACGCTGCTCCGCTGAAGAAAAGAGCCTTGCCCGGTACGGAACTGCCGGCGTCCGATCTCGTGCCGTTCGCTATGAGATCCGCTATCCATTCCGGAGAACGCTTTCCGCGCCCCACCTCTACCAGCGATCCGACCACGGCCCTGACCATGTTCCTCAGGAAACGGTTCGCCTTGATTCTGAACACGATATAGTCTCCTTCCCTGTATGGATATCCCATGAGATCCACATGCGTCGGACGGTAGAAACTCCATCCGGCTTCGGTCACCGTGCATATCGATGTCGCGTTGTTCCCTCCTGTCTTTTCGAAGCAGCTGAAGTCATGTTCCCCCAAAAGATGTGCCGCAGCTTCATTCATTCTTCCTATATCCAACGGATAACGCATCCTGTATGAGAATTTCTCGCAGAAAGGGTCCTTGCAGAAGTGGATGAAATAGTGATATTCTCTCGAACGCGCATCAAATCTTGCATGAAAGTCCTCTGATGTTTCCGAAACTTCGTGAACTGCCACTTCTCTAGGCAGGATGGCATTTAATTTGTAGCAGAGTTGCGCCGCGTCGATCCTGACTTCGTCAGGGATTTCGAAATGAGCGATATAGTTTATGGCGTTGACTTCAGAGTCTGTCCTGCCGGCCCCTGTGACCTGGATTTCCGAGCCTGTGAGTGTCCTCAAGGCCTTTTCCAGATCGCCTTGTACGGTGCGGTCGTTGTTCTGGATCTGCCAGCCGCAGAAGGCGCTGCCGTCATATGAAAGCCTGATAATGTATCGCATATTGCAAAAAAATGAGTAATTTTGTAAGTTTAAAGTGCAAAAATATCAAAAATCATATTTATGGAGAGCATAAACATCAAAGAATTGAATGAACGCATCCAGAGAGAAAGCTCTTTTGTGGACATCCTGACGATGGAGATGAACAAGGTCATCGTGGGACAGAAACATCTTGTGGAGAATCTCCTGATCGGTCTCCTGGCCAACGGACATATCCTTCTCGAAGGTGTGCCCGGTCTCGCGAAGACATTGGCCATCAATACCTTGTCCCAGGCTGTGGATTCAAAGTTCAGCCGTATCCAGTTCACTCCGGACCTTCTTCCTGCTGACGTGCTCGGTACCCTCATCTACTCACAGAAGAGCGAGCAGTTCCAGATCAAGAAAGGTCCGATCTTCGCTAATTTCGTACTTGCCGACGAGATCAACCGTTCGCCGGCGAAAGTGCAGTCGGCTCTTCTCGAGGCCATGCAGGAGAGACAGGTGACCATCGGTGACGAGACATTCCCTCTGCCGCAGCCTTTCCTCGTGATGGCGACGCAGAACCCGATCGAGCAGGAAGGTACATATCCGCTTCCAGAGGCGCAGCTCGACCGTTTCATGCTTAAGGTGGTCGTGACATATCCGAAGAAGGACGAGGAACGCAGGATCATACGCATGAACAACAGCGGCGAATTCCCTAAGGCTCAGCCGGTTCTCAAGCCGGAGGACATCGTAAGGGCACGTGAGGTTGTGAAGGATGTGTACATGGATGAGAAGATCGAGAGATACATCGTTGACATTGTCTATGCGACCCGTACACCGCAGGACTACAACCTCGGAAAGATCGCGAATTTCATTTCATACGGAGCGTCGCCACGTGCCAGCATCTCGCTTGCAATGGCGGCAAAGGCATATGCCTTCATCAAGAGAAGGGGATATGTGATTCCGGAGGATGTACGTGCCGTATGCTACGAGGTGCTCCGCCACCGTATCGGCCTTACATACGAGGCAGAGGCAGAGAACATGACCACCGATCAGATCATTTCTGAAATCATCAATGCTGTAGAAGTTCCATAATGGATGAAATGAGTGCATACGACCTTCTGAAAAAGGTCAGGAAGATAGAGATCAAGACCAGAGCGCTCTCGCACCAGATCTTTGCGGGCGAATACCATTCGGCCTTCAAGGGCCGCGGTATGGCCTTCAGCGAAGTGCGTGAGTACCAGTATGGCGATGATGTGCGCAACATGGACTGGAAT
>RHMF01001804.1_pt1 | contig 14371 bp, 9 predicted proteins | sample 5365151 | NCBI WGS metagenome assembly RHMF01 (sample SAMN10266501, study PRJNA497801) | feces metagenome | isolation source: feces | host: Bos taurus | place: China: Prairie of Fairy Mountain | collected 2017-08-14 | reverse complement strand
AAAGACCCAATGGGGCACGCTATTGCTGAGTATCACAAGAAGGGTAGGGCAGCAAAGTTGAGAGTATTCTCCAGCCAATTCTATGAGGACGAGATTCCCGTGGACACTCTCTTTCGCACCTTTGACGAAATGCCCGTGCAGGAGCAAGAGGCTATCAAGCTGTGCAAGGGTAGGGTGCTTGATGTAGGAGCTGGTTCCGGTTGTCATTCATTGGAGTTGCAGAAGCGTGGCATGGACGTCGTTGCCATAGATATTTCCGAGATATCGGTGGAGGTGATGAAGGAGCGCGGCGTGAATGCTCGCTTGGTCAACTTCTTTGACGAAACTTTTCAGGAGCAATTTGACACCATTCTCATGGCTATGAACGGCATCGGTATCGTTGGTAAGCTGGAGGCTCTGCCCAACTATTTCATGCGTGTAAAGCAACTCCTGGCACCTGGCGGACAGGTTCTGCTGGACTCTTCCGATATCAGATATGTCTTTGAAGATGAAGATGGCAATCTGGAGCTCGACCCAGAGGATGGTTATTATGGAGAACTGGATTATCGCATGCAGTATCGTGGCATCAAGGGTGAGAAATTTGATTGGTTGTACATCGACTTTGACACACTCGCATCCTGTGCTCATCAACACGGTTTTGCTTGTGAGAAAATCACTGATGGAAGCAACTATGATTACCTGGCAAGACTTACGAAGATAGGTTAATTCTGCCACGATTATAATCCCCATCGTAATTCCGATAATCATTCACAACTCGCATTTAAGACAGTATTTCGAGCGACAAAAATTAGCATTTTCAGGCGTATTTTAGTCATCAAACAGATAATCGCATTCGTTTTCTAAAAATGAAAATGAGTGCGATTTATCGTCTATTTCTTGTCTAAATGCCAAAAAAAGGCTAAATTTGCGCGTGAAATGGGTATAAAAGCCCTCAAAAAAGAAATAATACTAAAAATTTATAAATGGAAGATCAAGAAAGAATCATCAAGGTGGACATTGAGTCCGAGATGAGGAAAAGTTACATTGACTACTCGATGAGTGTCATCGTAGCAAGAGCATTGCCCGATGTGCGTGACGGCTTCAAGCCCGTACATCGACGCATCCTTTATGGTATGGAGGGTTTGGGTAATACTCACAACAAGCCCTACAAGAAGAGTGCCCGTATCGTGGGTGAGGTACTGGGTAAATATCACCCCCATGGCGATAGTTCGGTGTATGGTGCATTGGTTCGTATGGCTCAGAGCTGGAACATGCGTTACACATTGATTGACGGACAGGGTAACTTTGGTTCTGTCGATGGTGACGGCGCAGCAGCTATGCGTTATACCGAGGCTCGTTTGTCAATGATGGGTGAGGCAATGATGGAGGACTTGGAAAAGGAAACCGTCAATATGACCAACAACTTTGACGACACCTTGCAGGAACCCACCGTAATGCCCACTCGTATTCCCAACCTTTTGGTAAATGGTGCTACCGGTATTGCCGTAGGTATGGCCACAAACATTCCCACTCACAATCTGGGTGAGGTAATTGATGCTTGTGTGGCATACGTTGACAATCCAGAGATGGACGTAGAGGGCTTGATGCAATATGTGAAAGGTCCCGACTTCCCCACAGGTGCCTATATCATGGGCTTGCAGGGCATCAAGGACGCTTACGAAACTGGTCGTGGTCGTGTGATCATGCGTGCCAAGGCTGATATCGAAGCTACTGACCAGCACGACAAGATTGTTATCACCGAAATTCCCTACGGTGTAAATAAGGCTCAGTTGATTGAAGACATTGCCAACCTGATGAAGGACGGCAGATTGGATGGTATCAGCAATGCCAATGACGAGAGCGACCGCGAGGGTATGCGTATCGTGGTGGATGTTAAGCGCGATGCCAATGCTCGTGTCGTTTTGAACAAGCTATTCAAGATGACTTCCTTGCAGACAAGCTTCAGCGTAAATGCCATCGCATTGGTGAAGGGTCGTCCTCGCTTGCTCACACTGAAGGATTGCATCAGCAACTTCGTAGAGCATCGCCACGAGGTGGTAATACGTCGCACCAAGTTTGATTTGCGCAAGGCTGAAGAACGTGCACACATCCTGGAAGGTCTAATCATTGCAAGTGACAACATTGACGAGGTAGTACGTATCATTCGTGCCAGCCAGACACCTGCTGATGCTCAGCGTAACCTGGAGAGCAGATTCAATTTGGACGAACTCCAGTCAAAGGCTATCGTGGATATGCGCTTGAGCCAGTTGACAGGTCTTCGTCAGGAAGACTTGCACAACGAGTACGACGAACTTCAGGCAAAGATTGCATACTTCAATCAGATTCTTACCGATGACAATCTGTGCCGTCAGGTGATCAAGGATGAGCTGATCGAGGTTAAGGAGAAGTATTCTGATGAGCGTAAGACACAGATTATGCCCAGCGCAGAAGAATTCAATGCCGAGGACTTCTATGCCGACGACGAGGTGGTAGTAACCATCAGCCACATGGGTTATATCAAGCGTACTCCATTGGCAGAATTCCGTGCTCAGGGTCGTGGAGGTATTGGTTCTAAGGGCTCTGCAACTCGCGACAACGACTTCATCGAGCATATCTATACCGGTACAATGCACAATACCATGATGTTCTTCACAGACCGTGGTCGTTGCTATTGGTTGAGAGTATATGATATTCCCGAAGGTACAAAGCAAAACAAGGGTCGTGCCATTCAGAACCTCCTACAGATTGAACCAGGTGATAAGGTTCAGGCATGCTTGCTAATCCGCAAACTGCAGGATCCCGACTTCTGCAAGTCACATTATGTAGTATTTGCCACCAAGGATGGTATTATCAAGAAGACTTGTTTGACAGAGTACAGCCGTCCTCGTACAAATGGTGTAAACGCTATCAATATTCGTGAAGAGGACAAGGTAATTGCAGTTAACCTGACCAATGGTACCGACGAAATCATCGTGGCAAACCGCAATGGTCGTGCTGTTCGCTTCAACGAGAGCGATGTACGTACTATGGGTCGTGTAAGTACCGGTGTACAAAGTATCGTACTGGACAACGATGGCGAAGACGAGGTAATCGGCATGGCAGTAATCAATGATCCTGATAACGAAAGTATCTTGGTTATGAGCGATAAGGGTTGGGGTAAGTACACTTCAGTAGAGGCTTATCGCAAGACCAATCGTCATGCTAAGGGTGTGAAGGCAATGAACCTTGCCGAAGAAAGCAAGCTAGTTACCCTACAGGTGGTTACCGAGGAAGACGATTTGATGATTATCAACAAGTCTGGCACCGTAATCCGCTTGCACGTAGACGATATCAAGGAAACTAAGAATCGTGCTACTCAGGGCACTAAGGTCATCGAATTGAAGAAGAGAGGTGATAGCATTGCTCACGTGTGTGTTGTGCCACGTTCAGAAGATGAAGAAGAAATCACTCTTACTGAAGCATCTGAGCAGGTAGTAGATAACACCGCAGCACCCACAGAAGAGCAAAACAATACTCAGGAATAAATTATTCATAGTTAATATTAATCAAGAAAATAAGTTAACTTAACCACTAAAACAGATTATTATGAAGAAAATCATTTTCTCACTTGCCTTGGCAATGTTCACAGGCAGTGTAATGGCTCAAACTCCAGAGGAGAAGGCTGCAGCAAAGGCAGCAAAGGCAGCTTTGAAGGAAGCTACCAAAAAGGCTAATGATGCTCTTAGCGATGGTATGGCTTGTAACACACAGGTAATGACTCTTTTCCAGGCTATCCAGATGGAGAAGCAAAAGGGCGATAAGTCTAACGATAAGCTAATCGTTGAGAATGAGGCACAGATTCAGACTTTGTCAATTCAGGGTATGGCTTCTTTGAATGAGGCTCTTGCTACTGAGTACATCAAGGACAATAAGAAGTTTGATGCATACAAGGCTTTGGACAACATGGCTACTCAGGTGCTTAACAAGGAATTGGTAAGCGCATCTAAGAAGCAGAGCTACAATCGTGAAGCCCTCACAGCAGCTATTTTCTCTATTCCTGAGGCTTGTCATGGCCAGTTGACATACGGTAAGCCCGATGATCAGATTCAGGGTGCCGTATTGAAGGAGGTCAATGCAAAGTTCCCCAAGACTCACGCTTATTTTGCTTACTTGTGTCAGTTCTGCATTGAGGCTAAGGACTTGGCTGCTGCAGAGAAGGCTCTTGATGCTTATGTTAACTTTACAACTAAGTATCCCGAGATGGCAAACAATGAGATTGTAAACAACCCTGAATACCCTGCTGCTCAGTTTGCATTCAATATCTTCTACACCGCCTTCAATGAGAAGAATGCTGACTTGATGAACAAGTACTATGATCTTGCTCTTCAGTTTGACAACAAGGATAGCCACAACTTTGTATTGCGTGCTAAGCCTCAGATGTTGAAGGATCAGGGTAAGACCGAGGAATGGATCGTAGCTATTAAGGAAATGATTGCCCTTTCTCCCAATAGCGAGGTTGGTGAAATCGGTATGCCAGTTGATGTCTCATTACAATGGTATTAATAAGGAGGCTGTTGATGCTTACACCAAGGAGTTGGTAGAAAAGTATCCTGATAACAAGATGGCTAACTATTGCCGTGGTTTCGCATACTATGCCAACGAGGACTTTGAGAATGCTATCGTTTACTTCCAGAAGTCTATCGATATTGACCCCGAGTTTGCTGATGGTGTATACAACTGTGCTTATTGCTACTATCAGATTGCTTTGACCAAGGCTCGTGCTATCAGCGGTAAGAAGATGAAGTCTCAGGCTGAAATCAACAAGGCTACCGATGAAGTTAAGTCATTCTTCAGCAAGGCAGCTCCCTACTTCGAGAAGTACAGAGAGATGGAGACTGAGGATGCTAGCAAGTGGGCAAGTCCTTTGAAGGTTATCTACAACAACATCGGCAAGAAGGAGGCCGCTGCTGAAATGGATGCCTACATCACAAAGTAATCTAGCAATACCGATACAGATAATTGATTAAATCAGAGCGATTGCCGCAGTGTTTAGCAATTGCGACAATCGCTCTCTTTTTCCCCCTTGAGTATTTTACCTTATATATATTGAATAGGATGTACCAATAACATTTCACACATCCAAGCATGGTAAATCAACTAGGTATAATACACGCAGATAGAATAATATTGATATAATATCTACTAGTTACATTATTTCCAACAGATGATAAGACTATTTCTTATATCATTCCTACTAATATTCTCTGCTTCATCCGTAGAAGCCAAAAAGAAGGTTACGTTGAAGAAGAGATTCAAGGAGGCACATTTAGCTATCAAGAATAGTTCCGGACAAGAGAACATAGAAAGAATCTTGATAGATAGTTTGTCTCGTCCCACTACTACCAAAAACTCTAAAGCAGAGGGATATCATATTTGTGCCCTGCTACAAAATAATCTCAACGAAGGTCTCAACATGAAGGCCTACCTCAAACAGAATATAGATACTCTCAAACTATATCAGACCATATTGAAAGTATATGGTTATACCTTGCAAAGCGACTCTGTTGACGAGAAGAAAAAGTTTGAGAATAAAAATATAAGACTCCGTTCATTGCATAGAGAAAATCTCCTTGGCGGAGGAATCTACAATTTGCGCAAAAATAATTGGGAAGAAGCATTCAAATACTTTGATATGTTTCTGAAAACCCATACTACTGATTTAGATAGCGTTCTGGGTCGTGTATCATATTGGGCAACGGTTTGTGGCATGAATGCAAACAGTGCAGAAAAAGTCTTAAAGCACGTTGACCAAGCCGTAATCCTATCTAAGAAAGAAGACCGTCCTGCCCTTTTGGAATACAAGGCTCGTAGCTATATACAACTAGGTGACAGTGTTTCCTGGCTAAAACTAATAGAAGAATCCGTAGACACTTATCCAGGTTACAATTATTTCTTTCTCAATCTGATGGATTATTATATGCGTCATGGTCAGATAGAGAGAGGTTTGTTGCGCACGGATTCATTACTCCGTACCGATGCCGACCGAGCTGTATATTGGTTTGCATTGAGCATGTTTGCACTGGAGCAAAATGACTATGAGAAATGTATAAGCATGAGTGAAGAATGCCTTTTACGCGAACCAAACAATATCGATGGTCTATACAATAAAGGTATCTCCCTGCTCAATCTAGCCTTGACAGAAACCAATGCGGCCAAGCGCAGACAATACTATCGTAGAGCATTGGAACCAATGGAAAAAGTACGCGAACTCTCACCTGATAACATTCAGCGATGGGGCAATCCCTTGTACCGAATATATCTCAATCTGAATATGGGTGGTAAGTTTGAAGAAATTGATGCTCTGCTTGATAAAATACAAAAAAACGATAGCCAATCAAATTCTCCCGTACATGTACCTAATACGGGAAAGGAGGTTGGTACTACATACAAGCGTTTAGGTTCGTCGTAACCCATCATTTATTATCCTATGCGCCAAGGAACCATATACATCATCATATTACTTTCATTAGTATTCCTATCGTGTAAGCGAGATGATACTAGTGTGCCTGATGCTATGAATCGCAAGGCATACAATTTGAGATATACTGATGTGGATTCTTCCTTGAAGTATGCCAATCAAGCATACGAATTATCAGCAGATTACCCTGATGGTCAGGCAGAAGCAATCAGCCATATAGCCTTTGCTCACTATCAGCAGATGCAATACACCGAAGCTCAGCGCCTGCTGAGGAAGGTGGACTCGCTCACGAATAATCAGGTGGAGCTCTTGTGTGCTGATATTATGCGCATGAAGATAACACAACGAACATCAGAATTTCGTACCTTTTACCGAGCATGGCATAATGCAGAACGTAGATTGAAAAGAATAGAAGAAGAGGAACATCTCCTGTCTCCCCATCTGCTGGCCAGATTGCAATATGCTCGTACAGAAATGCACATCATTGCATCTACGTACTACTTCTATTCACACAATCTGCCTGCATCACGCCTTCAGTTAAAGAATGCCGAAGAGTACATGCACGTACCTCGAGATACGTCTCAGTGGATTAACTACATGTACATGCTCAGCGTAGGTGGTATTCTCACCGGTGATAGTGACAAAGTGAGGATACAGGAGTTTGATCATCTGATGCACATCATCACCATAGCCAAGCGTTCCAGGAATAAGTATTTCCATGCCAATGCTCTTCAGTCATTATCCAAGATGGTGGAGACGCCAGAGCAAAGATCATGGCTGGTCAATCAGCGTGGTGGTAGTATGGATTATTTGGTGGGACAATATTCCACCATCAATGGAGTGGCTATGATGGACTCCTTGCCACTGATGCTTGCCAACTATTCATTTAAGGTCTTTAGCGAGTATGGCGACTGGTTTCAGATGGCTAACGTATTGCGCACCAAGGCAGAAATATTATTCCGTCAACAAAGGTATCAAGATGCACTGATTCCTCTTAATGAAGCAATAGATATCATCAATCGCCACCATGATATTGAGAGCAGAAAGGTATCCTATTGGGAAGCTCGTATATATGAAAGGTTGTCTTTGGTTTATAGTGCTTTAGGCAATCTGGAAATGGCCTATGACGCAAGAAGAAACTATCTCACCCTTTGGGATGCTATGCGTCAGAATCTGGAAGAAGAGGCACGTGCAGAGGAGTTGCAAACGTACAACAACAGGCTCTACATCAATCTTTCATTTATCATTGCCGTATTCCTGGTGCTCTCAATAGCCTTTTGGTTCTTGTTGAGAAAAGTTAAGAAACACAACATCAGGCAAGAGCGCGAGGCAGACGAAGCCCTTCAAGCTCTGAAAGACGAAACTAGTGCCAAGGAACTGCAATTGGCCAAGAGAAAACTCATCAACATAGAGCGAAGAGCCAAGGTGAGTTTTGCCGAAAACGTAGTGCCCTATATCAACAGAATGCTTCACTCCCATGACGCAGAGTATGTGGGAGAATTGGCCACAGAGATACTCCGCATCAATGGCATTTTAACGGAATGGATTCAGCTAAAGCGCGGACAAGTGGCTATGAATATTAGCACCTTCCCTCTGCAACCCCTTCTGGATACTATTGCCAAGAGCAAGAACACTTATCAACGCGAAGGACTCACTCTGAATGTTCCCAATGTAGATTATTCCGTTAAGGCCGACCGTGCTTTGACATTGTTTATGATACATACATTGTGTGACAACGCTCGCAAGTTCACACCCGAAGGTGGTGTCATCAGTATCGAAGTTACCGCTAATGAATCCGTGGTAGAGATTTCCATAAAGGATACAGGTTGCGGATTAAGCCAGGAGGATGTTGACAAAATCAATAACAGTAAGGTATTCCGTATTAAATCATCCACGCCTCATGTAGATGAAGAGAAACAGAAGACTAATAGATTTGGCTTTGGTCTGATGAATTGCAAGGGTATCATCAACAATATGAAGAAGCTCTCTGATCGTTTTCAGGATTGTGATTTTGGTGTAGAGAGCACATTGGGTAAGGGGAGTCGTTTCTGGTTTAGATTGCCTCGTGTATTGTCATTGCTAATATGCTTGTGTACATCACTACTTGGCCAAGCGAATGCAGATTATCAGTCTGCTTATGAAAACTATCAGTTGATGTACACACGCAACTTTCAGTACAAGCATGAGGAGGCATATCAGTATGGTCTGATGGCTGAGCAGCAAGTCCCCTTGGACAGTACCTTGCTCAGAATGGAGATAGCCAATCAGATGGCCATAGCCAGCCAAGCAATGAACTTGTGGGACAAGTACGAGCATTACAATGCTCAATACCTCCAACTCTATCGTATCAATACCTCTGACCCCAACCTCTCCGTCTATGCTGAGCGCCTACATATGCTGGAGACGGAAACCAATTGGTCACAATTCATTATGGTGATTCTTACGCTCTGCTCGCTCGTGTCGCTGGTACTGGCGGTACGTCGTTCAAGTCAGCGCCGTAAGGAAATGCAGATATATTCAGATCAGCTCATTCTGCAACAAGAGCTTCACGATAAGACACAATACGAGTTGGACAGAGTGCATATTCAGAATAGAATCCTGGCAAATTGTCTGTCCACCATCAAACACGAAACAATGTATTACCCTGCTCGTATACAGCAGTTGACGCAATATGCCAATGTAGATATGGCCGACCTGCACCAACTTATGGCATATTATAATGAGGTGTACACTATACTTCTGGAACAAGCACAGAGGCAAACGGCCTTCAAGATAGTATTGGACGAGAGCGTTTTGTTTGAATTGAAGCGTCGCATTATGTCGGCAATCTCTGGTATCCCCGTGGAGATATCTACCTCTGACAAAGGGAAAATTCAGGAGATAAGGATTAAGTCAAACACCCATTCCATCCCCGACAATCTCTTTACCCTGGAAGCAGGCAATCTGGATGCCTTTGTGGCAAGAGAGATAGTACGTATGCACGATGCTGCATGTGGATTCCCTGGCTTAAGACTATATGTAGAAAATAATGAAATCATCATAACACTATGGAAGAATTCAAAGTTATTATCGTCGAAGACGTTCAGTTGGAACTAAAAGGCACTGAGCATATTTTCAAATACGAGATTCCCGAAGCCACTATCATCGGTACAGCTCAGAACGAGGCCGAACTATGGAAGCTCATGCGCAAGGAAATCCCTGATATGGTGCTTCTGGACTTGGGGCTTGGCGGTAGTACCACCGTGGGTATAGACATCTGTCGCCAGTTGCGAGAGAGGTATAGCGCTCTCAAGATACTTATCTTTACCGGCGAGATACTCAATGAGCGCCTATGGATAGAAGCTCTCTCTGCTGGTGCTGATGGTATCATTCTGAAAACAGGCAATCTGCTTCAGCGTGACGATGTTCAGATGGTAATGCATGGTAGAAAGATGGTTTTCAACGAACCCATTCTGGAGAAGATAATGGTGCGCTATCGCAAGAGTGTTCTCAGCGAGGTTCACCATAGCGATGCTCTCATAGATTATGATATAGATGAATATGACGAGCGCTATCTGCGCCATTTGGCGCTGGGTTACACCAAGGATATGATAGCCAACCTGAAAGGTATGCCCTTCGGTGCCAAGAGCTTGGAAAAGAGACAAGTGGACCTGATTAATCGTCTCTTCCCTGGTAGCGAACGTACCGGTGTCAATGCTACACGCCTGGTCACTCGTGCTCTCCAATTGCACATCCTGGATTTAGAGAACCTCAAGCCCGATGAGGAATAAATAATCATCTCGCACACTCTTAATAAGACTACCATTCTTCTCTTTACATGGACGAACTACTAAGATATCTTTGGTTACATGGTACCGAACGTGCTGCATCGGAATGGCTCGTGTACACGATACTGTTTCTGATGGCCGTGGGTAGTGTGATTCGTAGCAAGGTATTCCAAGTACGAGATATAGATGCCATCGTATCAGCCATTGTGGTATTTATTACATGCAATGTGCTCTTGCTCCTTTCTGCCATTCTGCCCAATAGTCCTTTGCTGGCCGTTACAGGCAGAGTATTCCCTTCGCCATGGAGCCATGGATTGTTTCAGAGTCTTTGTCTGGAGTGTATCCTCATCAGTATAGTTTTTGGACTTGTAGCTGGTACTATTCGCAATTGGCATGATGCTCTCAATTTGCTCACGTATGGCATATCTCGATGGCCATGGACAATCTTGCTGACCCTTTTACTTTCCTTGATATTTAACGACAAGTAAATTTATTTAAGAACGATGTTATCCCAGTTAAATGATAGTCAACGCCAAGCTGTATTATGTTGCGACGCACCTTCATTGGTCATTGCAGGTGCAGGTTCGGGCAAGACTCGTGTACTCACCTATAAGATAGCTTACCTCCTTCAGCAAGGTATACAACCCTGGAATATCCTTGCTCTCACCTTTACAAATAAGGCAGCCAATGAGATGCGCCAGCGTATAGCCAAGATGGTGGGAGAGGAGATGTCGTCTCGCCTTTGGATGGGTACTTTCCATAGTATCTTCTCGCGTATCCTGCGCCATGAATGCGCTCATCTAGGTTTCAATAAGGATTTTACCATCTATGATGCTTCGGATAGCAAGAGCCTGATAAAGAATATCATCAAGGAAATGCAACTGGACGATAAGACCTACAAACCCAGTTCGGTGGCTTCGCGTATCAGCATGGCCAAAAATAGTCTCATACTGCCTTCTGCCTACCAGGCTGACCGCCGCAATCTGGAAGCTGACATGCAAGCCAAGATGCCTGCCATAGGACAGATCTACATGCAATACTGGACTCGTTGTCGCCAATCCAATGTCATGGACTTTGACGACCTCTTGCTCTATACATGGATACTTTTCAGCGAACACCCCGATGTGGCTCAGCGCTGGGAAGACCGTTTTCATTTCGTTCTCGTGGACGAGTATCAGGACACCAACTATGCCCAGCATGCCATCATCTGGCTCATCACTCAGCACCGTCAGCGTGTCTCTGTTGTGGGCGACGATGCGCAGAGTATCTATTCTTTCCGTGGTGCCAATATAGACAATATTCTTCGTTTCCAGGAACGCTATCATGGATGTTGTCTTTTCAAGTTGGAAGAGAACTATCGCTCCACTCAAACCATCGTTTCTGCCGCCAATTCGCTCATCAAGCACAATAGGGCACAGATACAAAAGGATGTCTTCTCCAAGAAGTCCATGGGTGAACTTATTAGCGTGCATCAGACCTATAGCGACATAGACGAAGCCAATGATGTGGCACGATGCATCAGAGAGTTTCATCGCAACGAGCAGATACCATATTCTCAGATAGCCATTCTCTATCGCACGAATGCCCAAAGCCGCGCTTTTGAAGAGGTTATGCGCAAGAGTTCCATACCTTACCGTGTCTTTGGTGGTACATCATTCTATCAACGCAAGGAAATCAAGGACGTCATTGCCTATCTCCGACTGACAGTCAATCTTCATGACGAGGAAGCTTTGCGCCGTATAATCAATTATCCCACACGAGGCATCGGTCAAACCACACTAGACAAGGTCTACAAGGCAGCCACTATGCACGAACTCACTCCATGGGACGTACTTTCTGCTCCTCACTTGATAGATGTTAGTGCAGCAACTCGCACCAAATTGTCCAGATTCGTTCAGATGATTACCAACTTTAACGAACGACACCTGAATGAAGATGCATACACCCTTGTCTTAGATATTGTATCCGAGAGTGGCATACGTTTGGAAATTAATAAGGGCAATGACCCTGAAGACATTTCCAGACAGGAAAACCTTCAGGAACTGCTTGATGGCATAGCAGCATTCGTCCAGGAGCGCAAAGAGCAGGGACAAGAATACTTGCTCACCAATTACCTACAGGAAGTCTCACTGCTGAGCGATGTGGACGAGAACGATTCTCAGACGGAAGACCGTCTGACTTTGATGACCGTACATTCTGCCAAGGGATTGGAATTTCGTGTGGTGTTCATCGTGGGAATGGAAGAAGGTCTCTTTCCTTCTCAGATGTCTTCTGATAGCATGCGAGCCTTGGAAGAAGAGCGTCGTCTCTTTTATGTTGCCATTACACGAGCTGAGGAATATTTGGTCATTACCAATGCTCGTAGCCGTTTCAGATACGGCAAGACCGAGTTTTCCGAACCATCGCGCTTTCTTCGTGAAATAGATCCACGTTTCATTCAGGTCAAGGGTAGTGGCTCCGTTGGTTCATCCCTAGGTTTTAGCCAACGTTCATTAAATACTGGTCACACACCAGTTTCCAGTAATACTCATACTGCTAGTACCACTCGCACCGTGCCCACAGGTATTGATGCACGCAGATTTGTCAAGGTTACCCCCTCTGCCTCAGCTTCATCTGCTATCAGTAGTAGCACCTCTGGTTCTACACCCATTCAAGTGGGAACCTATATTCAGCATGAACGCTTTGGTCGTGGACAAGTTACAGCCGTTGAAGGTAGTGGCATAGACGCAAAGGCAACTGTCCATTTTGAAAATGTGGGCACTAAACAACTCCTCTTGCGTTTTGCCAAATTCAAGGTAATTGAATAAAAGGCACCCCTTTGAGGAATAGGCATGTCAGTATTTAGCCAACACCCAGGTCGGTATTATTAATGAGAATTTCTGCCTTATTAGATTTGATAATGGTGGGGTAAACGGTATCCATAAACCATTGAGCAATGGCTTCATTGCGCCTCACGTTAGTACTATTTGGGCAGAAGAGATTGATGCTATAATATTCGAAATATTCTTCTGCCAAGGCAATGTCCTCAAGAATTCGTTCTCTGGTATCTCCCTCTGTATCAGTGCCACAGAGCAAGCATATTCCCTGAAAGTGCTTTGATAGATCTAGTGCCGTGACATGTGAAGGTACACCCTTCTTCCAGTTATTACGCAGGGTGGGAGAGAATGTCTCTATGCCACAACGAAACTTGACAGTAGCTGGATGAAACAGGCGTGCAAAATCTTCCAAACGATTCTTGTACATGTAGTGCATCTCAAACCATAGTGTGTGGATATGCTTTTCTTCCACTATTTTACGAATGAGCATAATAGTATCATCGTCCAGTTCATATCCTGACCCCGAATTGATGATATCCAACACCTGGTACTGACCTGTGACTTGCTCAAGTACCGCTTTGTTTACCTCAAATGGTTGGTCACTGGTATCCGTATGATAGTCGCAAAAAGTGCATTGTCTCCACTTACATCCTTTGCCCTGTAGGAGAACAAACTCGCGTGGGAATTTATCTTTGATTAGAGAGTATCTTTCCATTCCGATTTTTTGTAATGCTTTTTTAACCATGCTACCACCATATATGCCAATGGCGTACCAGCAAAGGCTTCAATGATAAGTTTAAGAACATACTGAAGCACAATCATCTTGAGCAGATCTTCAATAGGTACAGTGCCATAGAAAGCTATTACCACAAATGGTACGGAATCGAAAAAATAACCTACCATGGAGCTACCTATGGTGCGAAGCCACATGTATTTGCCATGTGTCCAGCTCTTGATTCTCTCCATGAGATAAGCATTGGATAGTTCCCCCAAAAGAAAACCCACCAGCGATCCCACTACTATACGAGGAACATAGGCAAAAATGTGATTGTAAGCCCTGGCTGTCTCGTCAAGATAATCAGGTGATGGCAATATTATCCCAATATTAGTGCAGACAACCAGGATAATATTACATAGCAAACTGAGATAAATTACTCTCTTGGAGATGCGATATCCCCATATCTCAGTGAGAACATCGCCCAGCATATAGGCAAAGGGGAAAGTGATAGTACCTGCATCAAAATAAATCAAACCGAAGATACTGATAATTTTGACCGCCATAACGTTGGATACCAAATAGAGAGTAACAAAAATACCTGTTACCAGCATCAAGGGCATGTCAAAATAAATTC
>RHMF01000740.1_pt1 | contig 14372 bp, 13 predicted proteins | sample 5365151 | NCBI WGS metagenome assembly RHMF01 (sample SAMN10266501, study PRJNA497801) | feces metagenome | isolation source: feces | host: Bos taurus | place: China: Prairie of Fairy Mountain | collected 2017-08-14 | reverse complement strand
TATAATCCTGTTGTTTCAGATGTTCTTCCGCTTACACTTGAAGAAGTTTTTATCTATGAATTAGGAGGTATGGGCTATGAGTTTGAAACAATCATGCTTTAGTGCTGTTTTAAAAAGTGATTTGAAGCGTAGCTGGTGGTCAAGTGCCCTTGCTACATTGTTTATGCTTCTTGTTACTACTGTTCCGCTAATTGATTATGTTAGATATTTCACATATGATGATAGGGATAGGATGTTTAACAGAGTAATGGATAGGCTTGCCACCAATTATTTTGTTGGAATGTTTCTTGCATTATTTTTGGGTATTGTTATTTTCAGTTATCTAAACAGTGCAAATTCGGTTTCATTCTTTCATGGACTGCCGATGAAGCGATCAACTTTACTCTTTGCTCACCTTACGTCCTCTTTAATTCTGTTAATAATACCTGTGGTGATATGTACACTGATAAGTTTTGTTGCAATTCCTTACGGCCTTGAGATTTCATGGTTGCTTACGGGTGCGGGAATTTATCTTGTATATTCGCTTGTGATACTTTCTTTAACCGTTTTTGTTAATTTACTTACGGGTGTATCAATTGCGGGCGGAATATTTACACTGGTTGTAATATTTCTTCCGTTATTTCTCGGAGCGTTTTGGGAAGTTTTATGCAGTAACTATCTTTACGGATTTGCATCAAATGATGAGATTTTTGAATGGTTGCTCAGATATATATATATAATTCCTGAAGAGCTCATGGGCTTAAAAGTTCTTGTTTATATTGTCGGAGTTGCAATAATTCTTGCGCTTTGTGTATTCGTATATAATAAGCGTCATCTTGAAAACTACGGTGAAGTTATTGCTTTTCCTAATCTTAAAGGACTGTTTAAGGTTTTGTTTGGCTTTTGTGCCGGTATTCTCGGATACTATTACTTTATGTCTTTCTGGAGTATTCAGACGATAGCCGTGATGTTTGTTTTCGGCTTTGTAGGTGTTATCATTGCACATATGATATCAAATAAGAGTTTGTCACCAAAAGGAACTTTGAAATCGGTATCTGTGACTATGATTTGCATAGCAATTCTGTTTGCGGTGTTTAAATTTGATTTGCTGGGCTATGAATCAAGAATACCCGATGTTGATGAAATTGCATATGTAAAGCTTTCAAATATGCATATTCAGAAAACGGAGTATATTTATAATGATAATGATTCAAAAGAGGTATTTCTTACTGATGTATTTGAACCCAAATTTGAAGATGAATACGACATTCAACTATTCAGAAAGCTTCATGCAAAGAAAATTGAAAATCGAACTGTAAACGGTGAAGGCAATCACAGGATAGGTATGTATAACGGTTTTGATTTTGAGTATGTACTTGAAAACGGCAAATCGCTAAGACGAAGATATTATCTTTCTATTGATGAAGTAAATGAATTTGTTAGACCAATTTATGAATCTGACGTTTATAAGAAGTGGAAATATCCGGTACTTGATGAAACTGAAAAGCATTATACATATATAAAAGTTATTGATAAAAGGAATAAACACGAGGAAAATGTTGCTTCAAAAATATGGTTGGGAGAAAGTAAAGAGGCGAAAACAATTATTGAAGCTTTGATCGCTGACAGAAGTAATATCAGCTTTGAACGGGTGCTTGGTAAACATCATAGTAGCTATATTTCCATCGAAGTTAACTATACAGTGCCTTGTGTTGATACAGAGGGTAATAGTCTTAATGCTGAAAGAACGGAAACTTATTATGTCGATGCGGGTGACGTGAACACAATGGCTGTACTAGATAATCTCAACATTCTTAACGGTGAAGACATAATGAATTATGATAATGTTATCGGCATGTCGGCTCAACTTGAAACGGTATATATGGGAGCAGATGTTTTATATCCCAATGATTATTATTTTGAAAAATACGGTGTAGATAATAACGGCAGACCGAATGTTGTTATAGAAACAGCTCAGATTGCCAGTTCTTCAGCAGATCTGAAAATCACAGATAGTACTTATGCGGAGGGTTTTTATAAGTATTATTCCAAAGCTGACAGCCCGACTGAATCTGAATGTTTATATGATTTGTTTATAAACTATGCAAGTAATATGCCTGTTTCTGAGAAAACTTATTTGAGCTTGGCAGTGCAAGTATATTATGATAATTCTAAAGTGATTGGCAGACAGATTTATATAACAGCTGACAAGCTTCCTGAATTTCTTGATGATTTCAAAGAGGCTTCAAAAATGGCAGTTAGATGATTTTAGCAAAAAGTTCCGAGTTCTACGGCTCGGAACTTTTTTTATTATTGCTATTGAAATATATTTCAAAGTGTGGTAAAATAACTATTATGTATTTTGGGGGTGTATGTGTTGAATTTTCCCGAATATGTAGCTTTTACACTTGACCGTCTTGAAAAAAGCGGTTATAGTGCTTATCTTGTGGGCGGATGTGTCAGAGATTATATAATGGGAATCGAACCTCATGATTTCGATATTACGACAAATGCACTTCCTGATGAAATTGAGAATTGCTTTTCAGATATAAAAACGCTTGATATAGGAAAAAAACACGGTACTATAACTCTTGTATTTAAAAATGCAAATGTGGAAGTTACAACTTATCGCATTGACGGTGAATACAAAGACTCAAGACATCCCGAGAGTGTTATTTTTACAGACCGTATAGAAGCAGATTTGGCTCGCAGAGATTTTTCTGTTAATGCTATTGCTTTTTCACCTAAAAGCGGATTTGTTGACCCTTTTTGCGGCAGGGAAGATATAGAAAATAAGATTATAAGATGTGTCGGAATGCCTGGCATTCGCTTTGATGAAGACGCTCTCAGAATAATGAGAGGTCTCAGATTTGCTTCCAGATTCGGATTTGAAATAGATGATAAGACATCTGCTGCAATTCATAATAAAAAAGATTTGCTTTTGAATATAGCAATGGAAAGAATAAATTCCGAATTTGAAAGTCTTTTACAAGAACCTTTCTGTTCGCAAATTATTTCTGAATATCTAGATGTGTTTAAAGTGTTCATTCCGTGGATTGACGATGTTAATATAACTGCGCTGTGCAGGGCATCGCAATTCAACTTGGTGGTTGCTTTGTGTGTATTATTTTCTGAATCGGACGATTTGGTGTTTCTTCGTGATGAATTAAAGAGACTTAAGATTGATAATGTGACTTTAAAGAAAATTGTTTCGGTTATGTCTTTGGTATCAGAATACGAAGGCAAATACGGCAATATAGATATCAGAAAAGCGGTATCTGCTGTTGGACAGGATTCTGCCGAGAATTTGTACCGTGTTCTTTATTGTTTTACCGGGAATGATGTATATCTTGATGCTGTCTCAAAAATATGTGTGTTTAATGATACCGGTGTATGTATGTCATTAAAGCAGCTTGACATCAAAGGAAATGAAATAATTGAAAATTATAACATTGAACCTTCGAAAATAGGGAAGATTCTGTCACTTCTTCTTTGTGATGTTATTGAAGAAAAAATACCGAATAAAAAGCCCTTTCTTTTAGAAAGAGTAAAGAACTACGTATAGCTAATTTTAAGGAGACCCATACCAATGCAGAACAAACAAATCAAAGGTACAATATATATTCTGATAGCTACCATTATCTGGGGAAGTTGTTTTGTTGCTCAGTCAGTTACGACAATTGAACCTTTTACATATCAAGGCGTTCGTTCGATAATTGGAGCTTTGTTTCTTGTTGGACTTTCTCTTGTACTGGATTTTATGTCAAAGAAGAAAAATCGTGACGACGTTATTACAAAATGGACAGATAAAACGCTTTTGATTGGTGGTCTTGTCTGCGGTCTTATACTTTTCGGAGCAATGAATCTTCAGCAGTTCGGTATTCATTATGGCACAGAAGCGGGAAAAGCAGGTTTTATTACAGCTATGTATATTCTTATTGTTCCTGTCATCGGTCTTGTAATGAAAAAAAAGGTACAGCCGAATGTTTGGCTGGGAATTGCAATAGCGGTAGTGGGCCTTTTCCTTTTATGTGTAAAGCCTGAGGTTGGAATAAAACAACAGACAGGTGATATATATATAATTCTTTGTGCTGTGGTTTTTGCCTTTCATATAACAGCAGTTGATTATTATGCTCCCAAAGTTGACGGTGTAAAACTGTCTTGCATGCAATTTTTAGTTGCCGGTAGCATTTCCTGCGTTTGTATGTTTGTGTTTGAACAACCAAAGTTGAATGAAATACTTGATAATACCATCCCGATTTTGTATGCGGGTATTGGTTCAAGTGGTATTGCATACACACTGCAGATTGTAGGACAGAAGTATTCACCTCCTACGCTTGCGTCTCTCGCTATGAGTTTTGAATCAGTGTTTGCAGTGCTTTCTCAGGTTGTTGTTACTTTTGTTATGTATCTTGCGGGCAGAGGTGAACTTTCGCTTCCTACATCAAGAGAACTTGTGGGGTGTGCTGTAATGTTTGTGGCCATTATGCTTGCGCAATTTGAATTTCCTAAGAAAAAATCAGTAACGGAGTAGATTGATTTGGCAAAAATGTTGGCTGTTGTCGGTCCGACTGCATCGGGTAAAAGCAATCTTGCAATCCGTATTTGTCAGAAATACGGAGGCGAGGTTGTTTCGTGCGATTCAATGCAGCTTTATAAAAGAATGAATATTGGTACGGCGAAGCCGACCACGGAAGAAATGCAGGGGATTCCGCATCATCTTATTGATTTTCTGGACCTTGGCACAGAATATTCAGTATCAGAGTATGTTGCTTCTGCTGAAAAATGCGTTAAGGAATTGGAATCAAGAGGCGTTATGCCTGTATTTTGCGGAGGTACCGGTCTGTATATTTCCAGTTTTCTTTCTGGTATTACTTTTTCGGATTTTGAAAATAATCCCGCTGTGCGCATTGATATCGAAAGACGTGTTGAAGAACAGGGGATAGAAGCTGTATATCAGAAACTTAGTGATGTAGACAAAGAGGCAGCTGAAATTATTGATATCAATAATGTTAAACGTGTAATTCGTGCGCTTGAAGTGTTTGAAACAACAGGTGTTACGTTTACCGAGTGGAACAGAAAATCTAAAGAAAATGCAGTTGAAAAGGATTGTCTGGTAATCGGACTTGATTATGCGGACAGAGAGCAACTGTACAACAGGATAAATAATAGAGTGGATATTATGCTGGAGTCGGGGCTTCTTGAAGAAGCCAAAGGACTTTACAATGATGGACTTATGTCAAATAAGACCGCATCTCAGGCTATTGCATATAAAGAATTTGTGCCTTATTTTACCGGCGAAGATAGTCTTGAAAACTGCGTTGAGCGGCTGAAAATGAATTCGCGTCGTTATGCCAAAAGACAGCTTACATGGTTTAGACGCGATAATAGAGTCAAGTGGATTTACAAAGACGGAAAATCGGATGCTGATATCGAAAAAGAGGCATTTAATATGATAGAAGCGTATCTTTCGGAGGAGTATAGTGGATAGAATTTCAAGATTTTTTTGCGATCCTTTAAGGGTTGTCAAAAGTTTGATTGTTTTACTTGCATGCGTCGGAATAATTATATACGTGTATTTTCAGACTGTAAGCGGATTTGACAGTGGAATTGAGACTGAAATTGCAATCCTTGTAGATCTTAATGATGTTATAGAAGCAGACTCTTATATTTTCCGTGATGAAACGGTTATTGATAAAACTTCTGTCGGAACTGTTGTTACATTGGTTTCGGAAGGTGATAGAGTATCAAAAGGACAAATGCTTGCAAATATATACCCTGATTCGGATGATGTAGTTCTTCAGGATGAAATCAACAGAATTGAAAGAAAATTGAACATTCTTTCTTCAAGCGAAATTGACTCCGAGTACATAGTAACCGATTTATCTGATATTGATAACAATATAAGCGATATCATGACGGATATATATTCAGCAACGTCTAAGGGCAATATATCGTCGGTTATAAGGAAGTCGTCGGATTTAATTGTCAGTCTTAACAAAAGAGATTTGATCGTTGATTCGGAATTTGATTTCAGTTCCGAGGTTACGAGACTGAATCGACAGAAGAATGAAATTGAAAACAGAATCAGTTCGAGTTCCTCTCCGGTTTATGCATCATCTTCGGGTTATTTTTACGGTGATGTCGATGGGTATGAGAATCAATTTGATATAAAACTTGTTGACGATATGTCCATAGAACTGCTTGAGTCGTTGTCTTCCGGAGAGGCTGATACGAGACTGTTATCGTCGGGTGCCGTAAAGATTGTCAATGACTTTGTTTGGTATGTAGTGTGTTCTGTTGATGCTTCGCAGACAGCACGTTTGTCTGAAGGATATAGTTATAGTTTGTCTTTTCCTGAAAACGGCGGTTCTGAAATGAAGATGCGGCTTGTAAAAATTGTCAGCGAAACTACTTCTTCTACTGCTGTCGTCGTTTTCAGATCCAATGTTTTGCCTTCAGATTTTAATTATAAACGTTTTCAAAAGGCAGAGATTATACTTGATTCCGTAAATGGTCTTTCAGTTCCCAAAAAAGCTTTGAGGGTTGTTGACGGAATTAATGGTGTCTATATTCTTGTCGGTGATGTTGTACGTTTCAGAAAAGTTGAAATTCTCGATGAAAAGGATAATTATTATATAGTTCGTCATTACACGGCTGATGATGCATTTGAAGCAGCAGATTCTGAAACAGTGTCTGATGGAGTTGAGAATATATCATTGTATGATAATATAATAGTTTCCGGTAAAGAATTGTTCGACGGAAAGATTACTGTCTGAAAGGTGTGATTGTTTTGAACGGAAAATTTTCAAAAGAGGTAGTACTGGAAAGAATTTCGACAGTAAAGAATAATATTAAAGCTGCCTGTGAACGTAGCGGAAGATGTTCTGATGATGTTGTTCTTCTGGCGGCAACGAAGACTGTTGATGCGGATACTATAAACTTTGCTATTGGCAATGGGATTAATTGCATTGGAGAGAACCGAGTTCAAGAACTAGTTGAAAAATATGACAGTATAAATAAAACCGGAGTTGACATCCATTTTATTGGCAGGCTTCAAACGAATAAGGTTAAATATATTGTTGATAAGGTGTGTATGATTCATTCGGTTGATTCTGTGAAACTTGCAAAAGAAATTGACCGGCAGTGTGCAAAAATATCCAAGATTATGGATGTTCTTGTTGAAGTAAATATTGGCGGAGAAGAATCAAAGGGCGGAATCGATCCAGATAATCTTGAATCTTTTCTTTCTGAAATCTCTAATTTTAAAAATATAAGGGTTTGCGGTCTTATGTGTATCCCACCGAGATGTGAACCGGAGGTTTTTGATATAGAAAACGATGAAAAAAATGAATATACAAAAAAAAGTTACAAAAATAATGTGTTTTTTGAGAAAATTATGAAATTATTCCTTGACATATCGTATAAAAATATAGATAATATATATATGCAAGTATTGTCGATGGGTATGTCCGAAGATTATGAAGCAGCGGTTGCGGCCGGATCAACAGTTGTCAGAATCGGAAGGGGATTATTCGGCGATAGAGTTTAAAATAATTAAAAATAATTATATTTGGAGGATTTAAAAATGGGATTTAAGGACATTACAAAAATATTCTTTCCTAACGATCCGATCGAAGAGGATGGCGATTATGTAGGCGATATTAATGCGGCCGAAGATGATTATGGTTATGAGGAATCCGAAAGAGGTGCCGGTGTTCGTGCGCCTGAAGGCTCTTTCCCTGCAAGAGGTGCCGCAAATGTATCTATGGTTTCCGGTTCTTCTATTGAAATGAAGGTCGTAACTCCCAAGAGCTACGATGCAGTAACACAGATTGCAGATCTTCTTCTTTCTAATAAGACAGTTCTTCTTAATCTTGAAAACACAAATCGTGAAACAGCAAGACGTCTTATTGATTTTCTTTCCGGCGTGGCTTATGCACTTGGCGGAGATGTTCAGAAAGTTGCTGATAACACATATGCAATTACACCCAGCAATGTAGCTGTATCAAGCGAATCTATCGGCAAGGGCCAGGTTGCAATTTCCGATGATGTAGACGGTACTAATATCTGATTATGCTGTATTTGGCAGCAATATTGCAGTCCACGGTAAGTCTTGCTCTTGATGTACTTATGTTTATGATGTTTGCGAGAGCGGTTACTTCGTGGTTTCCTTCATTGTCAGAATCTTCAATTGGTGAGTTTTTATATACATTTACGGAATGGATTATTCTTCCGATAAGAAGTCTTTTTGATGCTTTGGGATGGAATAATGGTATGATGATTGATATTCCGTTTTTTGTTACTTTTATGCTTCTCTCCATTGTAAGTTCAATTCTTTGATTATGGCTGAAAATAAAGACGATGTTTTGTTTTTGCAAAAGCTTGACGACTTAGCTCAAAAGAGTTTGCTTAGATATTCACCGGGATTTACTCACTTTCTGGACGGAAGGCAGCTTTCTGTTGCCGAAAGATATCTGAAACGGTATTCTCAGGACTTGATGTGCATAAAGTTTGGCGGATTTAAAGACGCGGAACGGAATGTTCTCGGTCTTTTTCCGAAAGCTGTATATGATTATACTGAAACAGAAGAACTTCTTTCAATGTTTGAAATAAAGGCGGTTCAGATTAAAGGTTCCGGTTTCGGCAAGTTTTCTCACAGAGATGTTTTGGGATCTGTTTTGTCTCTCGGGATAAAAAGGGAAACTGTCGGTGAAATATTTGTCTCCGATTCAATGATGGAAGCGATAGTTGTTCTCGACAAGGTGGCATGTGATTATATTGTTTTGAATCTTGATTTTGTTGCAAGAGATAAAGTTAAGATTTGCGAAATTAATGTGCTTGATTTGCCGGTTATTGAGAAAAGATATTCTGTAATAAATGGAACTGTTGCAAGCGAAAGACTTGACTGTGTTATTGCAATGATATGCGGGATTTCCCGTGAAAAAGCAAAGTCCGTAATTTGTACCGGGCTTGTCAATGTCAATCATTTTGAGGAACTGAGATGCGATTTTCAGGTTTCTGAAGGTGATATTCTTTCCGTAAGAGGTTTTGGAAGATTTGTTATACATGAATTTTCCGGTGTTACGAGAAAGGGCAGGGATAAAATAGTTATTCATAAAATGATTTAAGGATGGTAGAGTTATGTTTTCTCCTCAGGATTTAAAAAGACCTGCATTTAATAAGACTTTAAAGGGGTATGTTCCTGCTGAAGTTGATGAGTATATCATGTTCCTTCTCAAGAAATATAAGGAAGTATATGATGAATATGCTGTTTTAGAAGAGAAGTATAAGGCTGCTCTTGAAAAGCTTGATACTGCGAAGAGCGAGGAAAGTGCGATAACTCAGACTATTGTTAATGCTCAGAAGATGGCCGATGCCATTGTCGGAGATGCTAAGGCAAAGGCAAATGAAATCAAGAGTTCGGTTGCTGATGGTTGTGACAGAGTACTTGAAGTTTATGTTAACAAGGTTTCTGAACAAAGAGAGAGACTAGCTGAAAGCGAAAGACTTGTTATGCAGTTTAAGGATGAGCTTTTTGCAGCATATAAAAAGCATATTGCACTTCTTGATGAGATTATGCCTGATGAACCTGCAACCCCGTATCTTTCTGATGATGAACTTGTAGATAAGGCTATTGATCTTGCAAAGGAATCGCTTGATCCTGAAACGCTTAATGAACTTTCCGGAGCTGATACATCCGATGCTTCAGATGATAGTGTTGGTGGAGATACAGCGACTGAAAGCTGAATACATAAATGCATATAATGTCGGCACGGCAATTTGCTATGCCGATATTTGCACGAATATACACATTTAATTTTTGTTAAAAAATGAATCTCATTTAATATAAAGGAGCACTCTTAATTATGTCAAAAGACTTTGGAAAGACACTTAATCTTCCCAAAACAGAATTCTCTATGAGAGCAAATCTTCCTCAGAGAGAACCTGCCACACAGCAGAAGTGGGAAGAAGATAACGTATACGGCAAAATGCTTGCCAAAAATATGGGCAGAACAAGTTTTGTTCTTCATGACGGCCCTCCTTTTTCCAATGGCAATATCCATATGGGTACTGCAATGAACAAGGTTCTTAAGGATATTATAAACAAATCAAAATCTATGCAGGGATACTATGTTCCTTTTACTCCCGGCTGGGATAACCATGGTATGCCTATTGAGAGTGCAATTATCAAAAAGAGCAAACTTGACAGAAAGAAGATGTCGACATCTGAATTCCGTTCTGCATGCCAGGAATTTGCACAGAATTTTGTTGGTATTCAGATGGCTTCTTTCAAACGTCTCGGTGTACTTGCTGACTGGGAAAAGCCTTACCTTACAATGAATCCTTCTTTTGAAGCAAGAGAAGTAAAAGTATTCGGTGAGATGTTCAAGAAGGGCTATATCTATAAGGGACTTAAGCCTGTTTATTGGTGTCCCAGCGATGAGACAGCTCTTGCAGAAGCTGAAATCGAATATGCTGAAGATAAGTGTACATCTATTTATGTTAAGTTCCAACTTAACGATGACAAAGGTTTCTTTGATGGACTTTGCGATAAAGAAAAGACATACTTTATTATCTGGACAACAACAACATGGACACTTCCCGGTAACGTTGCTATTACAGTTCATCCCAGAGAAACTTATGTTCTCATCAAGGCAAAAGACGGTAACTATTATATAACTGCTGAAGCTCTTGCATTTAAGACTATGGCTGCAGGTGAAATTGAAGGCTTTGAAGTTGTTAAGGAATTCAAAGGTCAGGATCTTGAATTTATGACGGCAAAGCATCCGTTCCTTGAAAGAGACAGCCTTCTTACTGTTGCGGAATATGTAACTATGGATAGCGGTACAGGTTGTGTTCACACTGCTCCTTCTTATGGTGCAGATGACTATTTTACAGGTATGAGATACGGTCTTCCCATTGAAGTTGCGGTTGATGACAGAGGCTATCAGAATGAGCTTGCAGGTAAGTTTGCGGGTCTCAGATATGACGAATCCAATGAAGCAATTCTTAATGATATGAAGCAGTCCGGTGCACTTTTCTCAAGTGAAGAAATCGTACACCAATATCCTCACTGCTGGAGATGTAAGAATCCTATTATTTTCCGTGCTACTCCCCAGTGGTTCTGCTCTGTTGAAGCGTTCAAGGATAAGGCTGTTGCAGCATGTGAAAATGTTCAGTGGCTTCCCGAATGGGGTGGAACAAGAATGGTTTCCATGATTCGTGAAAGAGCTGACTGGTGTATTTCAAGACAGAGAAAATGGGGACTTCCTATTCCTGTATTCTACTGCGAGGACTGTGGCGAAATCATTTGCACTGAAGAAACAATAGATAAGATTTCCGACATTTTCGGGGAAAAGGGTTCTAACGCTTGGTTTGATATGGAAGCAAGCGAGCTTCTTCCTAACGGTTTTGTATGTCCTAAGTGTGGAAAGACTCATTTTGTAAAGGAAACTGATACACTTGACTGTTGGTTCGACTCGGGATCCACACATTACGGTGTTCTTAGCGACGAACAGTGGCCTGCTGACCTTTATCTTGAGGGTGCTGACCAGTATAGAGGTTGGTTCCAGTCCTCTCTTCTCACTGCAGTTGGCGCAAAGGATATGGGTGCTCCTTACAAGGCGGTTCTTACTCACGGTTGGGTAGTTGACGGTGAAGGTAAGGCAATGCATAAATCTCTCGGAAACTCGGTATATCCCGAAGATGTAATAAAGATTTACGGCGGCGACCTTCTCAGACTTTGGGTTGCTTCCAGTGATTACAGAGTTGACGTAAGAGTATCCGACGCGATATTCAAGCAGCTTTCTGAAATTTACAGAAAGATAAGAAATACCGCACGTATTCTTCTTGCTAACCTTGGTGCTGCAGAAGAAGATTTCAATCCCAACAAGGATATGGTTGCATTTGATGATCTTATGCCCATAGATAAGTGGATTGTTTCTCAGTTCAATGCTCTTTGTGACAGAGTGACAAAGGCATACAATTCTTATGAATTCCACCTTATTTACCACGATGTTCATAATTTCTGTGCTACTGAACTTTCAAAACTTTACGTTGATATTTCAAAGGACAGAGTTTATGTTGAAGCAAAGAATAGCCCTGCCCGCAGAAGTGCGCAGACAGCTATGTATTTTGTTCTCAGCGGTCTTACAAGACTTATTGCGCCAATTCTCTCATTTACTGCAGAAGAAATGTGGCAGTTTATGACTCACCTTGATTCCGATAATATCGAAAGTGTTTTCCTCAACGATATTCCCGAATACAAGAGTGAATTTGAATTCAAGGAAGTTGCTGACGCATACAATAAACTCTTCGTATACAGAGATGACGTTATGAAGGCGCTTGAACTTGCAAGAGCAGAAAAGCTTATTGGCAAGAGTCTTGATGCTTCTGTTACCATTTATGTTAAGGATGAAGAAACACATTCATTCTTCAATAGCTTTGAATCTGAACTTAACGACATCTTCATTTGTTCTGAAGTTAAGGTTGTACTTGGCGACGCCGTAGACGGTGCGTTTACAGAAACCGAAACTGGTATTGCTGTCAAGGTTGATTCCATGAGCGGTATCAAGTGTGACAGATGTTGGTATGTTAAGAATGACTGTACTGATATCGGAGAAGAACAGCATCTCTGCGCAAGATGTATGAATATCGTAAAGGCGACTTTCCCGGAAATTCTTTAATAGATATGTTGTCTTTGATAGTTGCTTTTTTGGTCATTGCTTGTGACCAGATATCCAAGCTTATTGTTGTTGAAAAGTTGATTCCGATCGGAAGCTATAATTTGATTGACGGTGTGCTGAGATTTACCTACGTAGAAAACAGAGGTGCAGCATTTGGTATGCTTTCTGATTCCAGGGCAGTTTTCATGGCGCTTTCCATTATAATTATTGTTATGATGGGACTTGCAATATGGAAATATCATGGAATCAGTAAGCCCGTCGATTTATGTATGGGTCTTATTCTCGGCGGCGGTATTGGCAATATGATTGACAGAATACGACTTGGTTATGTTGTTGATTTTATAGATTTTTATGTTTTCGATTTCTGGAAATATGTATTTAACATAGCTGATAGTGCAGTTGTTGTCGGATGTTTGTTTTTTGTTGCTTTGCTTTTCTTTGATAAAAAGCTTAATTCACTTTTTGATAAAAAAGACAGGGGAGAAACGAATGAATAATTCTCCTTGCGATGATAGAGAAAGAATAGAACTTGTTTGCGAAACAGACAATATGAGACTTGACAGCTATATTGCTTCTATGTGTGAGCTGACAAGAACTAATGCTGCTAAGCTGATTGATTCAGGTAATGTTACGGTTGACGGCAGAGTTCAGACAAAAAAGAGTTTTCTTACAAAGGAAGCACAAGAAATTTTTGTCACTTTGCCACCGGTGGAAGTCTGTTCGGCTTTTCCACAGAAAATGGATCTTGATATCGTCTATGAAGATGATGATCTTCTGATTGTTAATAAACCACAGGGGATGGTTGTTCATCCTGCACCGGGTAATCCAGATAAAACATTGGTTAACGGCCTTATGTATCACTGCGATGGAAAGTTATCCGGAATTAATGGTGTTATACGTCCGGGGATTGTCCATAGAATTGATAAGGATACCAGTGGACTTCTTGTTGTTGCAAAAAATGACTTTGCTCATAACAGACTTTCTGAACAGATTAAGGAACATTCCTTTAAAAGAATTTATAAAGCGGTTGTTATCGGTACTTTTAATGAGCCGGAAGGCAGAATATGTCTTCCGATAGGACGTCACCATACAAACCGGAAAAAGATGGCTGTAACATCACAAAATTCAAAGGAAGCGGCTACAAATTACAGGACGCTCGAAGTGTTCAAAGGTTATTCTTTGTGTGAATTTATACTTGAAACTGGTAGAACTCACCAGATTAGAGTTCACGCTTCAAATTATGGACACGCGGTAGTGGGTGATCCGCTATATGCGCCTTGTGGCGGAAAGAATCCGTTTAATCTGTCAGGTCAGTGTCTTCACGCAGAGGTTTTAGGGATTGTTCATCCCAAAAGCGGTGAATATATGGAGTTTCGCGCTCCGCTTCCAGTTCATTTTGAACGAACAATTGATAACTTGAGAAAAAACTTTATATGATTTATAATTATACTACCAGGAGGTAAATATGGATAAGATTAAGCTGGCATTTTTGGCAAATGAAATCCGAAAAGGCGCTCTTACTGCAGTATTTTCTGCACAGTCTGGTCATCCCGGCGGCGCTTTAAGTATTGCTGATATACTTGCATATCTTTATTTTGAAGAAATGAATGTGGATCCCAAAAATCCCAACATGGAAGACAGAGACAGATTTGTTCTTTCTAAGGGACACACGTCTCCTGCTTTTTATGCAACGCTCGCGGAAAA
>RHMF01000739.1_pt1 | contig 14378 bp, 17 predicted proteins | sample 5365151 | NCBI WGS metagenome assembly RHMF01 (sample SAMN10266501, study PRJNA497801) | feces metagenome | isolation source: feces | host: Bos taurus | place: China: Prairie of Fairy Mountain | collected 2017-08-14 | reverse complement strand
ACTTTTAAGTGCATTTTTTGCCGTTTTAGGGCTTAAAAAGGGTGAAATGTGCGTATTTTTCCGTATCTTTGCAAGCAAATTAGGATATAAAACGAAAGAGAGTTACCATTTTTGATGATGAAAAAGCTTCTCATAGAAACATACGGCTGCCAAATGAACGTGGCAGACAGCGAGGTGGTCGCTTCCATCATGGATATGGCAGGATACGAAGTCTGCGAGAATCCGGATGAGGCGGACGCAGTTTTTCTGAATACCTGCTCGGTGCGTGCAGCCGCAGAACAAAAGATATTGAGCCGTCTGGAATACTGGCACAGCCAGCAGCGAAAGGGCAGACGCATAATCATCGGTGTGCTGGGATGTATGGCAGAAAGAGCGAAGGAAGAACTTCTGGAGGAACATCATGCCGATCTGGTTGTCGGACCGGATGCCTATATGTCCTTGCCAGACTTGATTGCACAGGCGGAAGCGGGACACAAGGCCATAAACGTGGAGTTGTCCACGGTGGAGACCTATCGTGATGTTGTGCCGAGCAGACTGCACACTTCCCACATTGGGGGATTTGTAAGCATTATGCGCGGATGCAACAATTTCTGTCATTATTGTATTGTGCCCTATACCCGTGGCCGCGAAAGAAGCAGGGACGTGCAGAGCATTCTGCGCGAGGTGAAGGACCTGGAGGCAAGAGGCTTCAAGGAAGTGACGCTTCTGGGGCAGAACGTGAACAGCTATGCCTCAGAAGAAGACGGCGGTGTGGGATTTGCGCAACTGTTGCGCATGGTGGCCCGTGCCGTGCCCGAAATGCGTGTGAGATTTACCACCTCTCATCCCAAGGACATGAGCGACGAGACGCTGTACACCATTGCCGAAGAACCGAACATCTGCCACCACATACACCTGCCTGTACAGAGCGGAAGCGACCGTATCCTCAAACTGATGAACCGCCGATACACGCGTGAATGGTATTTGCAGCGAGTGGAGGCCATACGCCGAATCATACCCGATTGTGCCATCACTACGGACATCTTTGCCGGATATTGCAGCGAGACGGAGGAGGATCACCAGTTGAGCCTGAGTCTGATGGAAGAGTGTGCATACGACAGCGCATTTATGTTCAAATACAGCGAGCGCCCCGGAACCTATGCCAGCAAACATCTGGCCGACGATGTGCCCGAGGAAGTGAAGATCAGACGACTGAACGAACTCATCGCCTTGCAGAACAGCCTGTCTGCCCAGAGCAACCAGCGCAGTATCGGCCAGGAGTATGAGATTCTGATTGAGGGCGTCAGCAAGCGAAGCCGCGACCAGCTCTTTGGCCGTACCGGACAGAACAAGGTGGTGGTGATAGACCGCGAGAACTGGAAAATAGGGGATAAGGTGCGCGTAAGAATCACAGATAGCAGCAGCGCAACCCTGAAAGGCATTTCTATATGAAAACCGGAAGGAAGAGGAACGCACAGAAGAAACGCTGGGTGAAACTGCCCACCTTGGTAAGCATGATAAGCATTACCATGGTGCTGTTGCTGTTGGGCTCGGTTGTCCTGTTCGCCCTTACGGCCAACGAACTCAGCAAATCCGTGCGCGAGAGTCTGACCGTAACCGTGGTGTTGCAGGACGACATTGCCGTGACGGAAGCCAAGGCGTTCAATGACAGCATTTCCGCACTTCCTTTTGTGAAGCACTCGCAATACATAAGCAGCGAGCAGGCCTTGGAGGAGCAGTCGAAAAGCATGGGGCTGGATCCTTCGGAATTTCTTGGAAGCAATCCCTTCTCCATCTCTTTGGAGCTGGCAATGAAGCATCAGTACAACTGCAGCGACAGCCTGAACTGGATTGTGCCTGGACTTAAAAGTTGCGAGGCCGTGCACGATGTAATATATCAGCACGAGCTTGTGGATACATTGAATAGGAATCTGAACCGCATTTCGGCCATTTTCCTGGTGATAGCCCTGCTGCTCATCCTTGTGTCCATGAGCCTTATTAATAATATGGTGCGTATCTCCATACACAATCACAGGTTTGACATCTACACGATGAAGCTTGTGGGCGCAGACTGGAGCTTTATCCGGAAGCCTTTCATGGCAAGGGCGGCCCTCATGGGATTCTTTTCTGCCGTGCTGGCCGACGTGATGTTGTTGGGCGGAGTGGAGTGGATTATCTCCAAAGATCCTTCTGCCATCTCGTTCCTGCCCATGCAGAACGTGGCAGTGATGGCCGTTTGCGTATTCCTTTTCGGACTTGTCCTCACCCTGCTCTGTACCTACGTTTCCGTTACAAGGATTCTGGGAATGAGGGAATCGGACCTGTACTGAAACCCCGATAATTGATTCAAAAAAATAAACAGTCAGAAATATGAGTAATTTTGCATTTGAAAAGAAAAACTATCTGCTCCTGGCCGCAGGAATGTTGATTGTCATCCTTGGTTTCATCCTGATGTCCGGTTCTGGAAGCACGGAAGAACAGTTCAATCCCGAAATCTTCAGCGCCACCCGTATCCGTGTGGCTCCGCTGGTCAGCTTGGCGGGATTTGTCCTTATAATGGTTGCCATCATGTACCGTTCAAAGAGCAGCCAGAAGAGCGTTGAGGAAAAACAAGACAACATTGATACAACAGCACAACAGTCATGAGCGAAATTCAAGCACTTATCTTAGGTTTGGTACAGGGACTGACCGAATATCTTCCGGTCAGCAGTAGTGGTCATCTGGAAATCGGCAAGATGCTTTTGGGACCCGAAGCAGAGGCCGGTGGTCTTACTTTCAGCATTGTGGTGCATGTGGCCACTGTCTTTTCCACACTTGTCATTCTGTGGAAAGAAATTGTATGGATTCTGAAAGGTCTTTTCAAATTCGAGTGGAATGAGGAAACCAAATATACGTTGAATATCCTCATCTCCATGATTCCAGTTGGAATTGTGGGTTTGTGCTTCAAGGAACAGGTGGAAGCGCTCTTCAGCAGCAACACGGTTGTCGGAGTGTGTCTCCTGGTAACGGCGGCGCTGCTCACGCTGACCCACTATGCCAAGCCCCGACAGAGAGAAAAGATTTCTCCGCTCCACGCTTTCATCATCGGACTGGCGCAGGCTGCGGCCGTGCTGCCCGGACTGAGCCGTAGCGGAAGCACCATCGCCACCGGTCTGTTGTTGGGAAACAGCAAGCAGACGCTGGCCCAGTTCTCTTTCCTGATGGTGATTCCCCCCATTTTGGGCGAAGCGCTGCTCGACTTCAAGGACATATTCTTCCCCAGTGCCGAACAGCTTGCCGCCAGCGGAGCAGAGGCCGCCACACCTGTTTCGGCGTTGCTGGTAGGTTTTGCCGCAGCATTTGTTTCGGGCTGTTTTGCCTGCAAGTGGATGATTTCGCTGGTGAAGAAGTGCAAGCTCATCTATTTCGGAATCTATTGCGCACTGGCCGGATTGCTGGTACTCATTTTAGGATAAACAGAAACATTCATGGATTTCATCAAAGGAGAAGTTCTATACTTTGACAAGCCCTATACGTGGACTTCGTTCAATCTGGTGGCCAAGGTCAGATGGACGTTGTGCAAGAAGTTGGGCGTAAAGAAACTGAAGGTCGGTCATGCCGGTACGCTGGATCCGCTTGCTACGGGCCTGCTCACCGTATGTACGGGAAAGGCCACCAAGCGCATTGACGAGCTGCAGGCGCATACCAAAGAATATGTGGCCACTCTGCAACTGGGTTCCACCACGCCTTCTTTTGACCTTGAGACAGCCATTGACGCCACTTACCCTACAGCGCATATCACGCAGGAAGCCATAGAGGGTGTGCTGGCTGGCTTTGTTGGCCGCATTGAACAGGTGCCGCCTTCTTATTCCGCCTGCAAGGTGGACGGCAAGCGGGCATACGACTTGGCCAGAAAAGGAAAGGAAGTCAACATCAAACCCAAGATTCTGGTCATTGACGAGATTGAACTGCAACAATTTGACCCACAGACCATGCAGATGACCATACGCGTGGTGTGCAGCAAGGGAACCTATATCCGTGCGCTGGCACGCGACATCGGAGTTGCCCTGCAGAGCGGAGCGCACCTGACAGCGCTGAGGCGCACAAAGGTGGGCGATGTATGCGTGGAACAATGTATGCAGATTGAGCACTTCCAGGAATGGCTGGACCAACAAACCATTGAGACTGAGACAACAAATACCCAAGACGACAAATAAAACCACACACTATATGAAGCTTTCAGAATTCAATCCTTTTTCAGACTCGGCTGCCAAGAAATCGCTTGAAAGCCGCATTGCACAGGAACCTACTCCCTTCCGTGACGATTGCCGTCTGATGGTGATTCACGCCAAGAGCGGTGTCATCGAACATCGCGAATCGTTCCGTTGTATCCTTGACTATTTTGATGACAAGGACGTATTTGTGTTCAATGACACCAAGGTGTTCCCTGCCCGTCTGTACGGCAACAAGGAAAAGACCGGTGCCAGAATCGAGGTGTTCCTTCTGCGCGAGCTGAATAGGGAAATGCGCCTGTGGGATGTGCTGGTGGACCCTGCACGCAAAATTAGAATCGGCAACAAACTGTATTTCGGTGAGGACGATTCAATGGTGGCTGAAGTCATTGACAACACCACAAGCCGTGGCCGCACGCTGAGATTCCTTTACGACGGACCGCACGAGGAATTCAAGCGCAACCTTTATTCTTTGGGCGAGGCTCCCCTGCCAAAGGAAATCATCAAGCGTCCTGCCACTCCCGAGGATTTGGAGGATTTCCAGTGCATCTTCGCCAAGCACGAAGGAGCTGTCACTGCGCCCACATCAGGCCTTCATTTCTCTCCCCAGCTCATGAAGATGATGGAAATCAAAGGCATTGAAAGCGCCTTCATCACCATGCACTGCGGATTGGGATGCTTCCGCGACATTGATGTGGAGGATTTGAGCAAGCACAAGATGGACAGTGAGGAAATGCATGTGGGAGCCGAAGCATGCGACATCATCAACGGTGCCAAGGAGAACGGACATCGTGTGGTGGCGGTGGGTACCACCGTGCAGCGCGCCCTTGAAACTGCCGTCAGCGCGGACAACCGCCTGAAGGAGTATGACGGATGGACCAACAAGTTCATCTTCCCTCCCTATGACTTCTGCCTGGCCGATGCTATGGTGGCCAATTTCTATATGCCCTACAGCACTCTGCTTATGCTTGCCTGTGCTTTCGGCGGATACGACTTGATGATGAAGGCCTATCGCGAGGCGTTCAGATTCAACGAGAATGACCCGGAAAATCGCTACCGTTTCGGCACTTACGGTGACGCAATGCTTATTATACAAGACTGATTCCGCTTCATGCACAAACTTTATCTTGGCCTGGGGAGCAACCTGGGCAACCGGATTCAGAACATCCAAAAGGCCATTGAAATGATTGACGAGCAGGTGGGTTCCGTGTACCGCATATCTACGTTCATGGAGACCACGCCCGTGGGTTTCCGCTCCGAAAACCGTTTCATCAATGTGGTCTGCCTGGTGCATACCCACTTTTCGCCGCATCGCTGTCTGGAGGAAACACAGCGGATTGAAAGGGAACTGGGACGCGAGCGTAAGACCGTGGACGGAGTGTACGAGGACCGCACCATTGACATTGATCTGCTTATGTATGACGATGTGGAGATCAGCGATGAACGGCTCATCCTTCCCCATCCCCGCATGCACGAACGCAACTTTGTGATGGAGCCTTTGGCGGAGATCTTAGAGGACGAACGGAAATATACGATTTGAAGACCCTCTCCCTATATAGCAATGAACGTTGAGTGAATTTCGCTCAACGTTCATCGTTTTTCTGGAACTTCTGCAGTCAGAATATGTAGTGATTCTGATTTTTTGCTCACTTAGTCGTACTTTGGCGTTCCGCCGAAGGTACTTCCGCTCTGAAAAACCTCAAACAAGTTTGGTTTTTCGCTCACTTAGTCGTACCTTTGCAGCCGAAAACAAAATGTGGATAGATTTGGGCTGCTTGCAACCACTCAAAAAAATGCTAAAAAACAAGTCTTCGTGGCTTGACTGCATTGTTACCCCAAACTCTTTCCCATTATTAATTATTAATTTCTCAAAAATTAAATTACATTAATCATGGGTTACTTATTTACTTCTGAATCCGTTTCCGAAGGTCATCCCGACAAGGTGGCCGACCAAATCAGCGATGCCGTTCTGGACAAACTTCTGGCCTTTGACCCCGAATCAAAGGTGGCTTGCGAGACGCTTGTTACCACTGGACAGGTGGTGCTGGCTGGTGAAATAAAGACACAGGCTTATGTGGACCTGCAACGCATTGCCCGCGAGGTGATCAACCGCATCGGCTACACCAAGAGCGAGTACATGTTCGAGGGCAATTCCTGCGGTGTCTTCTCTGCCATTCACGAACAGAGCGGTGATATCAACCGTGGAGTGGACCGTGAGAACCGCGAAGAGCAGGGCGCCGGCGACCAGGGTATGATGTTCGGCTATGCCACCAATGAGACAGAGAACTACATGCCTCTTTCGCTCGACCTCTCTCACCGCCTGTTGCAGGTGTTGGCCGAAATCCGTCGCGAAGGAAAGCAGATGACCTATCTGCGCCCCGATGCCAAGAGTCAGGTGACCATAGAATATGACGACAACGACACGCCCGTGCGCATTGACACCATTGTGGTGAGCACACAGCACGACGAATTCATTCTTCCCACAGACAATACGCCCGAAGCACAGCTTGAGGCAGACCGCCAGATGGTGGAACAGATCCGTTGCGACGTAATCAACATCCTCATGCCCCGTGTACTCGCAGGCATCCACAGTCCCAAGGTACTCGCCTTGTTCAACGACAGCATCACTTATCATGTCAACCCCACCGGCAAGTTTGTCATTGGAGGTCCCCACGGCGATACCGGTCTGACCGGACGCAAGATTATTGTGGACACATACGGTGGTAAAGGTGCCCATGGCGGTGGCGCTTTCAGCGGAAAGGATCCCTCCAAGGTGGACCGCAGTGCTGCCTATGCCGCACGCCACATTGCAAAGAACATGGTGGCTGCCGGTGTGGCGGACGAGATGCTGGTGCAGCTCAGCTATGCCATCGGTGTGGCGGAACCCGTAAGCATCTATGTCAATACCTACGGCCATTCTCACACCACTCTTACCGATGGCGAGATTGCCGAGAAGATAAAGGAAATATTCGACCTCCGTCCCTATGCCATTGAACAGCGTCTGAAACTGCGCAACCCCATCTACGAAGAGACGGCAGCCTATGGCCACATGGGTCGCGAACCCCGTTGGGTAACCAAGGTGTTCGAGTCCAACTACAACTGCGGCAAGAAGAGCGTAGAGGTGGAACTCTTCACCTGGGAAAAGCTTGACCACGTGGACATCATCAAGGAACACTTCAATCTGTAAAACCGATGAACGTCAGCAGTATATCAGTCTATTGCGCCAGCAGTTCCAAGATTGATCCCGCCTATATGGAAGAGGCGTACAAGGTGGGACAGCTGCTTGCCCGTGCGGGCATTACGCTCATCAACGGAGCCGGCAACATGGGGCTGATGAAGGCCAGCAGCGACGGTTGCCTGGAAGCCGGCGGGCGGGCTGTGGGCATCATTCCCGGCTTCATGATTGCGGAAGGCTGGTGTCATCAGGGTATGAGCGAAATCATAGAAACCCCCGACATGCACATCCGTCAGCAGAAGATGGCCGAGGCAGGCGATGCCGCCATTGTGCTGCCCGGAGGATGCGGTTCCATGGCCGAACTGTTCGAGCTTATCACATGGAAGCAGCTGGGACTTTATCTCAAACCCATTGTCATACTGAACACCAAGGGCTACTACGACGCCCTGCTCCAACAATTGGAACAGGCAGCCGAAGAGCAGTTCATGCGCAAGGAGCATCTGCAGATATGGCGCGTTGCACAAACTGCCGAAGAGGCCGTGCAACTGGCCACATCCACCCCTATGTGGGACACTAATGTAAGAAGATTCGCGGCCGTATGAAAACCATCGGCATCGACACACTGAAACTGGAGGCACCGGCTGATTCTGCCGGTGCCTCTGGCGCACCTGCTCCGTTCAGTGTGTGGCGCATTGCCCTGAGCATGCCGGATGCCACCCCCTCGCAGCTCGATTCAGCCATACAGGCCAACCTGCCCGTCCGCGAACGCTTCCTCAGCACCCGTCCGGACACGCTGAACCTGCCCGGCATGCGCGGGCGCAGCCTTATTCCCCAGCTGGACAGCATTCAGAAGTGTTACACCATGGGCTACTTTGACGGGAACCCCTTCCTGCATCCCGAAATTGAGGCGGAAACGCCCGGATACAGTGGTGATCCCCGTCCCTACGAACTGCGAAACGACGAATGGATAACCGGAACGCTGCTGTGCAGTTTCATATTCCTTGGCTTCTTTGTGCGCTATATCTGGCGTTTCATTGTCATCCGCACAAAGGAGTTTCTGAACATCTCTGCGTCCGAAAACTCATCGGTTCACGAGGTTCGCACCAGTCTTGAAAACCGTTACAGCCTTTTCATGACCGTCATCCTCAGTCTGATGTATGCCCTCATCTTCTACGGTCATTCACAGAACACGCTGCAGGTTTTCCTGGGGCAGCTTTCACCCCATGTCTTGATAGGATATTATATCATCTGCATCCTGTTCTTTTTCGGAGCAAAGAACATGCTGTATAAGTTTGTGAACTGCATTTTTTTTGACAAAGAAAAACGCAGGAAGTGGGAAAACGCGTATTCTTACCTCATTTTTGCCGAAACTGTCCTGCTTTTTCCCCTTCTTTTGATTTTGGTGTATTTCAATATTTCAGATCAAAAAAGCTTCTATATCATACTGTTTTTATTCACTTTTGTTAAAAGTTTACTGCTATTTAAGACATTCCGCATTTTATTCAACAATTTGTATTGTCTATTCCATTTTTTTGTGTACTTTTGCGCCTTGGAAATCATTCCGATGGTGGTTATCTGGACTACACTAACTCGAATAACAAACAGTCTGATTGTAATATTTTAGGACATTTATGATAAAAAAGATTCTGGTCTCACAGCCTAAGCCAACTTCCGAGAAATCTCCTTATTTTGACATTGCGCGAAAACTCGATGTGGAAATTGTATTCCGTCCTTTCATCAAGATTGAGGCGCTCACTCCGGTTGAATTCCGTCAGCAGAAGGTGTCCATTCTGGATCACACTGCCGTGGTGTTCACATCCCGCAATGCCATTGACAATTTCTTCAAGCTATGCAAGGAAATGCGTGTGGCCATCCCCGATGACATGAAGTACTTCTGTATTACCGAGACCGTATCTTTGTACATCCAGAAATACGTTCAGTACCGCAAGCGCAAGGTGTTCTTCGGAACCACCGGCAAGATTGACGACATCATCCCCCTGATGGTGAAGCACAAGAACGAGAAGTACTTCGTTCCCCAGAGCGACCAGCACACCGATGATTTTGCCAACATGCTGGATGCAAAGAAACTCAACCACAGCGAGGCTGTCATGTTCCGCACCGTCAGCAACGATTTCGCCAAGGACGAGCCGTTCGACTATGACATGCTGATTTTCTTCAGCCCCAGCGGAATCTCTTCCCTGATGAAGAACTTCCCTGGCTATCAGCAGGGCGACACCGCCATTGGAACCTTTGGCCCCACCACGGCAAAGGCTGCAAAGGACGCCGGTCTGCGCGTAGATTTGGAAGCACCCTCTCCCCAGTTCCCCAGCATCACGGCCGCCTTGCAGGATTATGTGGCCCGACACAATGGAACAGAAGACTAAATTACAGAGACATACCCTGGGCAAGCACGAAAGGCTGTGCAGCCTGCTTGCCATTGAGGAACTTTTTCAAGGCGGACATCGTTCGATGGCCGCCTATCCTATTCGTGTGGTCTATATGCCCGTGGAGACACCGGGCATCCGCATCCTGGTTTCCGTTTCCAAGCGCCATTTCAAGCGGGCGGTCCTTCGCAACCGTGTGAAGAGGCAGATACGCGAAGCCTACAGACTGAACAAGTCCATCCTGGAACCCCTTCAGGAAAAGGGAATGCACATTGCCTTCCTGTGGCTCAGCCGCGAACTTTTCCCCACCAAAGTGGTTGCCGCCAAGATTCAGAACCTTCTGCAGCGCATCTATGAAGAGAATTGCTGACGCACTGAGCCGCCTGCTCATCCTGCCCATACGCTTTTACCAGCGTTGCATCTCGCCGCTCACACCCCCCTCGTGCCGCTTCACCCCCACTTGCAGCCAGTATGCCGTTGAGGCGCTGCAAAAGCATGGCCCCCTGAAAGGCTTGTATCTGGCCGTGAGGCGGCTGCTCCGCTGCCATCCCTGGGGCGGACACGGATATGACCCTGTGCCATGACGCTGATTGATTTTCATACCCATCACGGCAGCCTTTGCGGCGAAACTGTATTGCGGCAGGGCGTACACACCTGGGGCATACACCCCTGGAACGCTTGCGAGGAACAGGATGCCCCGCTGCCGCAAGGCGAATGGCTGGCGTTGGGCGAATGTGGCCTTGACCGCCTGTGCCACACGCCGTGGGATGTGCAGATGCGGGTGTTCAGAAGACAGGTGCTCATGAGCGAGGAACTGCGCCTTCCGCTCATCCTCCATTGCGTGAAGGCCCATGCGGAAATGCTCTCCGTACAGAAGGAACTCCGTGCCGCCATGCCCTGGATATGCCACGGGTTCAGAGGGAAGCCCCAGCAGATGCGGCAGTTGTTGCAGCACGGCTGGTATCTCTCCTTCGGCACGCTCTTCAACGAGGAAAGCGCGAGAACCTGCCCGCCGGAACGTCTGCTTACCGAGACGGACGACAAGGATGTGCCCGTCCGCCTTGTCTATGAACGCCTTGCGCAGGTCAGAGGCACAACAGTGGACGCTCTTGCCGCCCAAATGTGGGAAAATTACGGAAAACTGTTCGGAAATGCCGTCATTCAGGCACTTTAGGCAAAAAAAAAGGCACAATCGCCGTTAATTGCTGAAAATTGATGTAACTTTGCGCCCTGGAACACATTATATATAATATACACCATACATTTAAATAAAAAAATCTTATGGAATTCAAGAAAATCACCGCAGCCGAAGCCGCCTCGCTCATTGAGAACGGACAATCCATCGGTTTGAGTGGATTCACACCCGCAGGAGCACCCAAGTGCACCCCCGCAGAGATTGCAAAGAAGGCCGAAGCCGAGCACGCAGCCGGACGCCCCTTCAAGATCAGTATCTTCTCTGGCGCCAGCACAGGCCAGAGTTGCGACGGAATGCTTGCCAACGCACAGGCAATCGACTTCCGTACTCCCTACACCACCAATGCCGACTTCCGCAAACGCGTGAACCAGAACGAGATGGCATACAGCGACCTCAACCTCTCCAACCTGGCCACCCAGCTCCGTCAGGGCTATCTGGGACAGATTGACTGGGCCATCATCGAGGCCTGCGCCATTGAGAAGGTGGGCAGCAAGTGCCACATCTATCTGACCGCTGCCGGCGGTATCAGCCCCACCGTTTGCCGCCTGGCAAAGAACGGTATCATCATTGAACTGAACGCATTCCACAGCCCCAAGAGCATGGGAATGCACGACGTATATGAAATTGAGGACCACCCCTTCCGCACCCCCATCATGATTTCAAAGGCAAGCGACCGCATTGGCAAGCCCTACATCGAGGTGGACGCAGACCGCATTGTGGGTGTGATTGAGTGTGACGTGGCCGATGAGGCTCGCGGATTCAAGGATGCAGACCCCATCACCACACAGATTGGACAGAACGTGGCAGACTTCCTGCTGTCCAACCTGCGCAGCGGACTCATCCCCAAGACCTTCCTCAACCTGCAGAGCGGTGTGGGTTCTGGCGCCAACGCCGTACTGGGCGCACTGGGCCAGTGTCCCGAGGTGCCCAACTTCAACATCTACACCGAGGTGCTCCAGGACGCACCCGTGGCGCTGATGAAGCAGGGCCGCGTGCTGAGCGCGTCAACCTGTTCGCTCACCGTAACCAACGAGTGCCTGATGGACGTATATGACAACATGGACTTCTTCAAGGACAAGCTGGTGGTGCGCCCCTCAGAAATCAGCAACTGCCCCGAGGTCATCTCACGCATCGGCGTTTGCTCTCTGAACACCGCCATCGAGGTGGACATCTACGGCCATGTGAACAGCACCAAGATCTGCGGAACCAAGATGATGAACGGTATTGGCGGAAGCGCAGACTTCACCAACAACGCCTATCTGAGCATCTTCACCTGTGGTTCAACCACCAAGGGAGGCGCCATCAGCAGCATTGTTCCCTTTGCCAGCCACATTGACCACACCAACCACTTCATCGATGCCGTCATCACCGAGTACGGAGTGGCAGACCTGCGCCACAAGAGCGACATGCAGAAGGCACAGGAACTCATCAAGGTGGCACACCCCGACTATCGCCCCATGCTCCAGGACTACCTGAAGTATGCCAGCAAGAACGGCGGCCACACCCAGCACGCGCTCAGCGCCGCATTCGCCATGCACGACACCTTCCTGCGCAAGGGCGACATGCGTCTGACCGACCTGGCTGAGTACATCAAGTAAGCAGAAACAGGATTCAAATAACATCCAAGGCGGACCGGCAGAAAATCAACCTTCTGCCGGTCCGTTTATGTTGTTTCGGCGTTAAAGTTGGGACATAGGACCTTTTAGGCGCAAGCTGACATTTTCGGCCGTCCGCAGGGACGCTCCTTAGCCTTCCCGACTATTTCCCACCTCCCGAATCCCCTTTTCGTGGGCAATTTTCCCATAAACCACCGGAGAAAAAGCCATGCCGTGCCTCCAAGAGCCACTTCCTGCCGCTCGAAATCCTCATTTCAATCCGAAAAAGCACTTCCGCATAGTGTAAAGTAATAATTTCAAGTTGAAATTCCACTTTCACATAGTGCGAAGTATCAATTTCAAGTTGAAATTCTATTTTTACATAGTGTGAAACATCAATTTCAAAATGAAATTCCATTTCCGCATAGTGTGAAGTACCAATTTCAATCTGAAATCCCATTTCCACATAGTGTGAAACACCAATTTCAAAATGAAATTCCATTTTCACATACCTGGAAAATCAAATTTCAAATTGAAACGCAACCCGTATGAATCGGAAAATCTACTTTTTGCTCAAAAAACGCTTCACCAATTTGTTCATAGGCCTTTCAAACCCATAGAACGAGGCTGCGCTGAGCGCTAAAGTGGCGGTCAAGACCACGCCCACGGCCACATAAGGCGGAAAAGGCAAGGAAAGGTGACGGTCGGCTTCTACATAGAGTCTGAAAAGCAGATGATGGATAAGGTAGAAGCCAAAACTTATCTCACCGCACCAGACGAACGGGGACCAAGAGAGCACTCTTGACAAGGCTCCGCGCTGACGGGAAAACACGTAGACCACACATGCTACGGGCACCCAATAGTAGCACGAATAGCGGTACACCTTCGGCACATAGGCCGAAAGCACATAGAATGCCGCAAACAGCACCAGTGCGCCCACTTCGCTCCACGTGGCATCGCTGCGGCCGGGTACAGTATTCGCCTTGCGTTGCGAAGCAGCGTAAACCAGCATTCCCAACAGGAAATCGGGGAACCGGGCAATGGGATTGACATACCATATATCCCTGGCCATGCCCTCGCCAGTGATACCCATCCCCACAACAACAGCCATGGCGCTCAGCATAAAGAGTGCCATCAGCGTGCGCGGCTTGTGCAGCAGAGGGGCAAGGAAGGGGAAGCAGAAATAGAAGAGCTGTTCGCAGCACAGACTCCACGACGGACTGTTGAAGGAGAAATAATAACCCGCATCGGGGACGTAGGCTTGGCACAGCGTGGCATTCAGCGTGAAATGCCGGAGCCAGTCGCACCAGCCGTTGGCAAGCGTATAGGTGCCCAGCGCTGCCGTAACCATAAGCATGAGCCAATGCAAAGGATAGATGCGGGCCACGCGTGCCACCCAGAATTCGCGTTTCGTCACCGTTCCCAGCTGAAACCGTTTGTCGTAGCTGTAGGCGATGATGAAGCCGCTCAGCACATAGAAGAAACTCACTCCCACATACCCCTCCGTCATCAGATGTACGTCAAACACGCCACTCACGATATTACAGTGCGAGACGAATACCATAAGCGCAAACAGCATACGCAGCGAAGTGAGTGATTTTATCATTTTCTTTATCTTATTACTTGTAATTGCGGTGTAAAGGTACAAAAATATTTTGCCAACTGGGCGTTTCCCGGCTGCAAAAGATATCCTCCCCTTACGAACGGCTGGATAGCACAGTTCATAAGGGGAGGATACCTACTTATATTATAATGTTATTTGTTGAATCCCTTGGCTGTGAGGAATTCCCAGATGCGGTCCAGATAAGTGTAGCTTCCGGTGCCTGGGGCGGAAGAGTT
>RHMF01000982.1_pt1 | contig 14381 bp, 32 predicted proteins | sample 5365151 | NCBI WGS metagenome assembly RHMF01 (sample SAMN10266501, study PRJNA497801) | feces metagenome | isolation source: feces | host: Bos taurus | place: China: Prairie of Fairy Mountain | collected 2017-08-14 | reverse complement strand
TACTATTTCATCTGTCTTTTTTAGTGCTTCATAAAATACTTCGGGTATATCAATCACTATCTTCATCATTTATCCTCACTTTCCCTTAAATTAGCGTTTTATTATGTTTTTGTTATGTGCTTATCAATGATATCTAACGCCTGCTCTCTAACTTTTCCTGCCGTATAAGGGTTGTCGCAATAAGCACCGCAATATATGTCTGCTATCTCTGCCTTTATATCCTCTAACACTTCCCCTGTCGGTCTGTCCTTTAGTGCTTCCATAAGCCTGTCCCTTATCTGCTCCATTTCTTTGGCATCTTTCCATCTGCCTTGGTTGCACAACTCGTTTATATCAGCACCAAACAAGATACGCATTGTTTCTATATCGTCTTTTGTTACCATTCAATCAGCTCCTTACAATAAAATCGTTATTTCATTGCGCTCTTTTATTCCATTTCATAGCGGCCTGTATCTTATCCCACGCATAACCAGTAGAAGCGCCGCAACCGCCACGCTGTACATTGCACACGATTTTATTACAAGTACATCCTTCAAACGGTTTAAAAGCGGGGCACTTTGTTTCATCTTCAAAATACGTACAGTCTTCCATTTCCTGTGCCGTTGCAAATTCCGCCGCATCCTTCCCACAGTACGGACACGGCATCAGCTCTATCTTCGTTTCAAAATCTATCATCTTTTTTCCCCCTGGTATTCCATTTCCTTATAGCATCAGCACGCTTCGCCGATGTGCTGGACACCTCATAGCTTAAACCGCCCTGTGCCCCACAATCCTTACAGATTACAACGCCATACGTAGCATCTGCGATATGCAAGTTTTCACTGCCACAAAACGGGCACGGCTTCAGTATCTTATCATTATCCATTATTTTCTATCCTCCTATTCAGTGCGTTTACCATCCCCATACCAAAACCTTCGATAAATCTTATCACCGTTTTATCACCATACTTTTCATACAGTGTCGGGAATGCACCATTGTACGGCGCATAGCTCTGCGTAGTTACGCTTTCACGATACGCTTTCCACAGCACGCCCATTACATCGTGCAATGCTTTGTCCAGCTCTTCGCCATCTAATCGCTGGCCATTCTCTTCAATGCTTATACTCAACTGCTTACCACTCATACATTGCCTCCTTTTCTCTATACCTTCGTTGATACTCCCGATATTTTTCATGATGACTGTGCTGATAGTCCCGCAAATATTTCCGCTTCCGTTCCTTCTGTTCTTCTGTCGGATGATACATTTGCTGTTTGACTGAATGTATCTGCGCACATCGTACGCATCGCACCTTGCCCATTACTGCACGTTCATCGCCACAACTTACACACAGCCCGTGTGATTTTCTATACGCATATAATTCGCTTGCATTCATATCCTTTAATCTCCGTAGCTAAAAAAGTGTCCACCATGCTGGTATGCTTTAGGATGACTGCTAAAAAAATATCCAGCCCTAAAATACATAATTTCATAGTCCAGCCGCTCCATACATTCAGCCTCCACAGCGGCTATGCATTCATCATCATAATAGGATGACGGTGTAGTAAACTGGCCTGGCGAATATATCACTCCCCTTACCGTACTTGAAAAGTGTTCACTGTTCAAACGGTTCAGTATCACATCCACCACCAGGCGCTTGCCTATGTAGTCCTGGTTACCAGCTTCCGCCTGCACCACCCTTGCAATCAGCTCTTTATCTTCGGCACTTAAATCCATTTCGGGTACACGCTCCACCTCTTTCACCACTTCAAGTTTAATGATTTTAGGCACGAATATTTCTTTGATTACAGTATTTGTCGATACTTCTGTGACTGTGACTATTTCGGGTTCGTTTGAAACTTCTGTAAAGATACATCCAGCACAGATGCCTGTGATAAATAGTGCGCTACAAATCAGCAAATAAGTCAGCTTCTCTTTCAAGATTAACTACCCCCTGTTCTTTGAGATATGAATAATTGATAAGATATACGCTGTTACCATACTTAACAGCTATCTGTGGCTCTGAATTACCACATTTCTTCCAGCGTTCAAACGCCAGCTTTTGGTTTTCTTCCAGCCTTGTGAATGGAAACTTAACGGCCACACTGGTCTTGCAATCGTATGCGTGTGCCTTGCCGTCCTTTGCCGCTATCACATCAAATGGCTGTCCCCCGTTGGGGGACGGGGCTATAAAGTGTACCCAGTAGCCCCGACCTGCTAAAAGTTTGCAAAACTCTACTTCAAATTCTGTACCCAGCCTTTTGTTATTCATCAGAAGGGCACTTCTTCATCCACGTTGCCAGGGACGTTCACGTTGGGTACATTCGTTCCGCCGCCCATCATTGCATTGCTACCGTTTTCGGGTTCAACCCACGGAGGTAACATACCCTGCTTGTCGGCTGGTATAAACCTGTCAACTCTTGCCTGTATATCACCGTTGTAAGTCTCATGCTTAACTTTGCAAGCACCTACCTTGCCTACCCAGTTTGCTGTGTTAAAATCGCCATCGGCAATACCAGGGAATGCATCAAAAAACTGTGTAAGATTCCTGTTAGTGATTCCAGGGTTATCGGGCAAGAACACGATGTTATGAAACAGTTTGCTTTTCTTGCCGCTTACCTCAAATACCAGGCGCAACATATCTTTGCCAGTGCTGGCAACCGCCTTTTCCGCCTTCTCAATACGTATGCGATAATTTCCCACGGCCAGCGGTGTAAACGTGGTATCGTCTCTCTGATAATTCCATCCCATTGTTATTTTTCCTCCTTTGTTTTGTTGTTATTTGTAGCGGGCTTTGCCCACTGTGTAAACTCTGATACCAGGCAACCTTTGCGGCTGTCAATCTGATTCTTTGCGTATATCGTGTTTGTACCTTCAAGTACAATCCCGTGCGCTCCTTCTTTGTTGACGGTTATTTTGCCCACGATATCGCACAGCCCACAGATATTATCAACGATTTTAGCGCTTATCTTCGGGCACATCTGCGAATACTGCGTGCCATCGGGGAATGATATAGTACGCACATCTTCCCACGCTGTCCATATGATGTTTATGCCCCAGCTTTTCATCTGCCTTAAGCTATTCACCAGCTGAAACTGCATATACTGATAGTCGGCCATTGCGGGCACGCCCTTATTTTTCCCCTGTGCGCCTAAATCGGATAATATGCATCGCTCCAACTCACTGATGTTATCTACAGCCACAGACGTTATGTTATTCTGCTTAATAAATTCGGGCGTTATCTGATTTTTAAGTAAATCTGCCCACGCCGCAAACGTGCCTTCAATACCCTGCGCATCGTTTTTGCTTCTGTTCTCGATTTCAGCCACCAGCACCTTTGACGTATCCTTAACTACTTCACCCTTTGCCAGCGTGCGCTGTATCGTGCGGTCTGCATCCAGCACCAGCATATTGCCTTCGGAATTTTCCGCTATCAGCCCCAGCGCTGTAGACTTTCCCAGTCCAGGCGGGCAATAAAGCATCGCCGTGTAATTTTCGATTTTATTGCTTATCCTCTTAATCTCCATCTTTTATCACCTCCCTTGTATTCCACTTTGCTACAAGCACGCCAGCACGGAAGCTATAATCGTTGCTTGTATAATCGTGTCCATACTCGCTTAACGATGCATCACATCTTTTGCAGTAGATATTTATAACAGCGCTTCCATTTTCCTGTACTAACTCTTCAAAAAAATTTCTGCCAGTGATACAGAGCTTGTCGGTCTTTCCACAAAACGGGCACGGGGCTATCTTTCCTACTTCAATACCGTTATCGCTATCGTGCCTGTTTAACTCATACTTCAGCTTCATCTTCCTACCTCCTGTTTGTAATACTCAATGTACTGCTGTTCGGGGTCATAGTTCAAACATATTCCAGCGTATTCGCATCTGCGCCCCCATGCATTACAATGGCACGTATTCTGATAGATTTTATCAGCATCATTCGTTGCGGCCGTCATTTCATCACAGATATGTTCAAAAGCCTGTTCAAACTGTGCCACCTCTTCATCCGTGCGCTCTACCGTGAAAACCCTTATCTTGTGTTCGGTATCGTCATCATACCAGGCCACCATTCGCTGGTAAAACTCTTCTTCGGATTCGTCCTTTTTCAGCCTTATTGTGGGCTTTTTGCATACGGTATAATGAACCTTGCGAAGACCCGTTAAACTCATGTAGGCAAGCACCTGTTCATCCCACAGCAAATCATATTCGTATTCGCCGCCTTCAGATATGTCACGGCTGGTAGTCTTGTGTTCTACAATATACCCGTCATCGGACAATCCGTCAACAAAGCCGTGTAACGTGTGTGCGCCTATCTGCTTTTCCAGCTCCTTTTCCGCCGCTGTCACATGGAATACAGGCAAGATATATTTTTCGTATGCCTTTGCCATTGCGGCCGCTTTGCTAAAATCGGATTCCAGCGGTTCACCATTTTCCAGCGCTTCCAGGAATGCGTGATAGCTTCGGCCTGTTTCAAGCGATTCAGCTGGCTGTACAGATTGCAAGCCTTCACGGTATTTCAGATACCAGGCACGTCTGCAAGCCTTAAACAGTTTAATCTGTGACACCGATGCCTTCATGTTCTTCACCTCCTTCTATCATCAGCTCAATTTTCTTGCGTGTCAGCGCTGTAGCATCCTGCAAGCCCTTTTCCACATATCGCCACGTTTGGTCTGATATTCCAGCCTTTGCTGAAGCGGCCTTTGTGGTTAAATCATGCCTTGCACGGTATTCCAGCATCTTATCTGATAATGTCATCCTGTTCACCTCCCTTCTTTTTCAAAATCTGCATCAACAACTTCTGCCTTATCAAAATCGCCCCACTTACATAACGGGCAATACGGCACATCTTCAAAAGCGGGTATACCCCAGCATTCGCCACGGCCTTCGTGCTCAATTCTCGGATAGTTAAAATATCCACCACAGTCATAGCATCTGTACTTACCCTTCATACCAGCCATACCTTACACCCCCTTACACGTACGCCACATCATCCCAGGCATCAAATTCTATACCTTCAGCCTTAAAGTGTGCTATCAACTCTTTCCACTGTCTGTACGGATAGCTACACGTCATTGCTGGCGTATCTTCGTTTCCATACGTCCTTATGTAATAAATCTTTATAGCCATATCTGTACCCCCTTTACGCTCTTACAAAAACAGGCTTTATTCCTTCAGCCCTGCATACCTTTGCAATTTTGCTTAAGATATCCTGCAACATATTCGGTGCAAAGTCATCATAATTCATATCATCACGAAAAGCGTAGTGTAAATGCTTTGTCTCGACTTCCAGGTTACCGTCAACGTATTCGGTTATGTAAAACTTCAGTTCCATCATCTGTTTACCCTCCCTTTAAGCTCCCACAAACTTCTGCTTTAATGTGCTGTCACTCGGTATCATATCCAGGGCTTTACCCAAGTCGTAGTAAATCGAATTATTTTTGCTTGTGCGCTTTGTAGCCTTAACAGCCTTGTAAAGAATGTTACCCTCATTTTTAGTAACTTCCTTAACCAGCTTTGCCTTGTGTGCGTATCCACCGCCGCCACCAAAAATGCCAAAACCAGGTACGTACTCACGCACGCTGGATATTACATAATATTTGTCTTTTTTCTGAATGAAAGATAACGTACACCAAACGCCGTTGTAAATTACAGAACCAAAATGAGCTTTGTCTTCACTACCATAAAAATCGTTTGCTATCATCCAAGCCCTTAAATCTTCGTTTGTCCACGGTTTATGATATGCCATTTGCTTACCCTCCAAATTGTTTTCTGTACCGTACCTCTTTGGTACAAGTCAAATATAGCAAACGTTTTATCATTTGTCAACACTTTTTATTAAAAAATTTTATTTTTTATTATTTTATATTATTTTTTATATGTAGGATATGTAGGATATGTATATAAATATAAAAAGTATATAAAAAATAAAAAACGTATATAAAAGGTTAGTAAATGTATTCACAGCTACATCTGCTTCACACACACACTAAAAAAATACCTGGCACATCGTACCAGGTATTTCATTATGTAAATATTCAGTTTTCAAGTTTTCGCATCGCCGCCGCATACAAGCGTGGATTATATACGGCCAGCGCCGACATTATTTCATCCATCACAGCCCATACCTTATCCGTGTCCATATCTTTGACGGCCTGCATGAATTCGGTATCACTGTCATAAGTGCGATTGTCACGGGCGGAAGAAAATGAGTAGCGGGGCATTGCTTCGGGTTCTTCCCTGGCATCCCCCTGTGGGTACATCTTATCCTTTATCGTGTAAAAAGCCGCTAACTTCATGCAAGTATTTGCTGTGGGATTCTTTTGGCCTTCGCATTCGGCAATAGCCGCCTGCAAATCCTGTTCAGTTATCACAAGCGGCCACCTCCTTACTTATCCATTTCGTTTATAAGCCGCTGGATTTTCTGCCTTTTGTGTTCATCGGGCGCATCTTCCATCAGCTCACGTAATTCGGCCATAAAGTCATCTTCTGCACGGCTGTAGCCTGCGGAATATCTGCCCATTGCGTCACGCTTCGCATTCCTGCCACGTCCACGGGCGTATGAATTGCCACGATACATCATTCCATCATCGTCCATCGAATATCCCCGACTTCTGCGCATACCATCAGCCATATGGCTGTACTCGCCATCGTCTTCCATTTCTTCGATTTTCAGAAGATTCTTTTTTGTGTGCATCAGCTTATCCATGTATTCCATTTCGGCCATTGACAACTTCTGCCCTGTTTCAACCTTCTTTTCCAGGTCTTTTAATTCATCGCAAAGATACTCATACAGTTTGTGCATCACATTCACCTCCTTATGCTACCCTGTTGATTACCAGGTTCGCATTTTGCACGTTGATTGAAGCGGAAACGTCTTCTGTGGGGTCTGCCGTTACATAACGCACAGACAGACTGAAACAGCATCCTTTAGGTACAGTTATAAGCGCTGTACTGGTTACATTGCCGTATTCATCCACAGCGGCGGGCGTTATTATCGCCCTGCTTGTCGGTCTTGCCTCACCATTCACCGCAATAGCAACCGCTATCGGGGAAACAGTGCCGCCCGTAGGGACGGCAATGTTTCCATTAAACGTTACCTGGTAACGTGCAAAACAGTTATTAGTAATACCCTTCAGAATAAAAATCCCCGTTTCATCTTCATGGTACACATATCCTTTTGTGCAAGGGATAGATGCGGAAAACAGTATCGGGTCATTCAATGCGATTTCCTGTACTGCGTTTGCAAGATATTCTGCCATAGTATCACCCCCGATTAAAACCCACAGCCAGTGTTGCATCCACAACCGCTGTTCTGATAGCAACAATTCGGGTTCTGTACTACGTAAGCAGGAATCGCTCTCGGAGCTACGTACTGCTCAACTTCATTTGCAAGGTTACGCTGTCCCAGCTGGATAGCCGCCGTCTGTACATCCTGCGATGCCTGGCCACGTGCATACATAAGCTCACTGCGAAGCTGATTTATGGTATCGTTTTTCTGCTCTATCTTGTCAGCACAAAGCTGGTCAAGAATACGCTGTACGCCAGCGGTCTGTGAAGCAATAATGTCTCTTGTGCTTTCAGCCAGTGCCGCACGGTCTGCGCAATTCTCCGTAGCAACCGTGTACTTAAGGTCTGCGATATTCGCACGATTTTCACAGCAACAATTCTGAAGATTGCTTGCTATGGTATTCATGCCCTGCGTTATTGCGGTCTGTGCATTAAAGGCGGTCTGCATATTTGCTATCTGCCTTGCGTTGGCGGAAGATTCTGCGTTTGCAAAGCCGCTGTTTACTGTTGCGTTCACGCCAGCGAAGCCGTTGCAAAGGCTGTTCTGAATATCTCCACAGCATCCACACAGCTGTGTTGAAAGTCCCTGTACACCGTCACGGATGGAATTGATGCCATCGTTAAGCATCGCATCACGGAAGCCGCTATTTGTGTTTGCGTTGATATTCTGCTGGCCAGTCAGAAGCCAGGGAAATTCATACATATTTCCAAAGCCACCACCGAAGCCACCGCCCCAGCCGTTTCCGCCCAGCAAGAAAAGCAGTATTATCCATGCCCAGTCCCCGCCAAAAGCGTTGCCGAAGCCACCGTTATTGCCCACACCGCCTGTAGGTGATACAAGCATTGTGGTGTTCATTCCTTCACCATCTGTTAAAGCCATTTTTTTTACCCTCCTTAAAATTTATATAACAACCTTGCGCAAGTGTTGTTTACGTGCTAAAATTTCGATATGGCGGCAAGCGTGACGCACTCGACCTTAAGCACTACCCTCCTTAAGGTATCAAAGACCATACTGATGACACGTTTGCCGCTTTTTCAATGGCCTAAAAGCCGCCTAAACTGTTCAGCTCTTTTCATCGCCGCATCGTACTGTGCCTGTGATACCCGCCCGCTGTTCATAAGGTTCTGAATATGCTGTGTCGGGTCACCGCCCATTCTGTTCTTTAGGTTCTGAACTTGTTTTAATATCTCATCTGTCATTGCATTGTTTTCGTTATTCATCTGTTGATACAGTTTGTTTGCCATTGTTTCTGTCCCCCTTGTTTCTATTCCCACCTATTCGGTCTAATTGACGCTGGACACGCTCACTGAAAGTGGAAAACTCTTCCTTCGTGACGTATTCGGGCAATGTGTCCTGCATAAGTGTCGGCGTGTTCTGCCCCGACTGCTCACGTATCACATAGTCAAGTACCTTCATCGTAGGCATCCCCGAAGCATCGGCCGATTTAAGATAAATCGTCTGTGCTTCCGAATCCCACAGCTGTACTGTAGTATTCGGCGCTACCAGGTAAGACTTTGCACCTGCTTCACCTTGCACCCACGTTATACTGTTACCCTGTGCCTGTTGCTGTTGTGGCTGTATTTGCGGCATCGGCTGTGGCGGAATAAACGCCTGTTGCGGTGCTTGCATATACTGGTATCCCATCGGAAATGCTGAATTGTAAGCCATCTGTTCACTCCTTCCTATGCCACACAAACTGTGGTATCAGCTCACTGCTATCCCAGCTATCGTATAAATCGCCATTTTCGACTGTGGCTACATGGCCGCCGAATCCTAAAACAAAAGTACCCGTGGGATTGTCAATACAGAAGTCAGCCGCCGTGTAGCAGTCGGGGCACGATGACGGGATAGATGTGCGGTAAAATCCTTCTTGTCGGAGAACCGCACCCCATACAGAATCAGAAGAGGGCATATCTCCCATCCGATACCCTGCCTTGCATAGCATCAGATAAGCCGTTTCCCAGTCAATTTTCAATGCTTTAGCAACCGCACGCACGGCGCAATCGCCTACATTTCTGCCTGTCGGGGATGGATTATACTTTATCCACATAGAATAGCCCTCCTATGCTTAAATCATAGATGATAATGAAATCTCAAAAAATGAGATTTTAGTGCAAAAATAGGGCAAGATATGATATAATATAAATGTTCATTTTGTATCCTTTCGGTAAAAGAAAAACGGGATAGTTTTTATGCTATCCCGCTTTTCATGGAAGAAAGAAGCCAAAACAGTAAATGTCATTCAAAATGCTTCAATACTTTCTCCTGTTGTCTGTATATAATATTTTTAGTCTGTCTCACAGATAAATCAAATTCCTCTGCGAGTTTTTCATATGTGATACCATCGATTAAACGTCGTTTAAGCAAATCACGATGCACCTTTACATGGATAACCTCATCGATTATCGCACTTATCGCAGAATTTGTATACTCAATCATTTTTTACTCGGCCTGCCCGCATTGCGTACACGCCCTGTGCCGTTACATCGGCCACAAGTGTGATACCCGCTGTTTCCGCCGACCTTGCGTCTGCGTCCTTTAGTTGTTACCGTCTGCTTCCCCATTGATTATATCTCCGTCATTTCCGATATAATTGTTATATCCATCCGTGTTTTCCTGCGTTACAGTCGTTTCAAAACTTTCAAACTGGCTTTCATATATCAGCCACGCAATGTTGCTTCCTACAAGCAAAACAATTAACAGTATCACAACTATCCACAAGCGCCTGTTTGACCGCTCAAATCGGCTCATAGTGGCTTCATATGCGATATAAGGTATGTTTGTCGGTTCATTCATTTAAATCTCCTCTGTGGAGCTGTAACAGAACAAATAGCCCCTTGTCTGTTTCCTCTTACCCGTGCACATCATTCCTATAAGTGATGCACTTACACCAATCGCTTTTGCCGCTTCTCTGGTAGAATCAAACATCTGTATAAACTTACCATCTAATGTATATTGATATACTTTTTTTGACATCGTGTTGTCTTTGCCGCAAAAACGCTTACCATAGAAATAATTTTTTTCACCTTTAACATAATCTCTCGGTTTCCCCTTTTGTGCAACAGAAATTCTGTACCTTCTGCTCCCGTAATTATTGTTATCCTTCACAGTCATCCATTCAAGATTCCACACCTCATTGCACGCTTTTATTTCATTTTTGTGGTTGACCGTGGGATAATTGTTCGGATTAGGGATAAAAGCGGCGGCAACAAGCCTATGAACTTTGTAATCCTTGCGTGCACCCTTTTTAAACAATGTTACAATCAAATAACCATACGAATCTAATCTTTGTTTTATAGACCTTCCTTTATAAAAATGATTTTTTACAGTATGGTTTAAACTTCTGATATTACCTTTGTTGCTAACTTGATATAGCCCCTCATATCCAGCCACATCCTTCCAGACTTCTTTCATATAATCACCTCGCTTTTGTGATTGTCGCTATATTTTAAAAGGCAGAGAAGCGATTAGCGATTATCGTTTTCGGGAGCTACCCTATCTCTGCCCTTTTATTATATTATATTTTTGTTAATTCCGCAATCGTAAGTTTACCCGTAATGCCATCGGGAACAAGCCCGCTATCCGCTTGAAACGCACGCACCATTTCATCCGTCTTTGCGCCGAATATACCGTCACAAACAAGATGATATCCACGCTTGTTTAGCTCGTACTGAAGCCAGCGCACATCGTTACCTTTACTGCCTTTTTTGATGTTCTTTATAGGCACGGCATATGGATTGCCTGTCGGCTTTGCTTCAACACCATCCCACGTATACAGCTGATATGTTTCGATTGTCTTAATCAGCGTATCTGCGTATGTAGGTGATGTGGCATATCCGTCAGCCTGCACATTGCGGCAAGCCTGCTTGTAATCTTTGCATCCACGCAAGTTTGCGTACCGGGAAGAACGAAGAAACAGCCCCGAATGGTCTGTTATGCTTTCCTGCCACGACGGATACTTTCTGAAGTCGGCATAAACCTTCCGTGGCTTGCCGTCAATGTATTCTGTGGTAAGCATCTTAATAGACTGCCCGTGATATGCGCCCTTAATTCCGAAGAGATTATTCGCCTTCATTGTCAGCCCACTATTTCCTTTTGAGCTTTCAATCATCGCCTGCGCCGCTGTAAGTGATGCAAGTATGCCAGTCTTCTGCATATCTGCTATCACCATCGGCTTAATTATTTCAAAGAATTGTAACGCATTATACGCCATCGGCTGTGTCCTCTTCCTCGTCATCCTCTGTCTTACTTACGACGTGTTCAATCGTCCTTGCACTGTTTGCGGCATCGGTGTATGCTTCAACAGCGGCATAGATAGCGGCGGAAAGCATCCCACATACCACGCCCGTCACTGTCACCCACTTCTCACTTGTGACGATACCAGCAATACTTGCGGCTATACTGCCCAAAAACGCCGCAACGCTCATCCAAAACTTTCTGCTTGTAAGTTTGTTCCTCATGATTTTCTCCCTTCCAGCATTTCAACCTTTGATTCCAGCTTTGTGATGCGGTCAGCGAAGCTGTTATGCTTCCGCACTTCATCGGTCAACTGCTGTATTTTAACATCTGTCACCGCCTGTGCCTGCATTATCTGCTGTTCAACTTTACGGTTCGATGATATATTAGTGAATATGACACCTATAAGTGTCAATCCACCAGTTATCAATGCCACAAGCACATTTTCCATCATAGTATCCACCTTTTGTACGGAGCTGGCGTGTTATTTATTGCCAGCCCCTAATTTTCATGCGGCATCTTCCGCTTTGTGGTTCTATCATATCACAGTGCTTCTGTGTTGACAAGATACTTATGCTTCGGGTTCTTCGGGCGTAGGTTCGGGAGCGGGTTCATCATGCCCGATATCTTCCGATTTACCCATTACGGTATTCTGATTCTCGTCAACTATGCGGAGATTAGCTCTTAATACATCGGGGGCATTCCACAAGTTTGCGGCTGTCTGATGAAACTTTACAAGCGCACCCTGTAAGTTATCATCAAATTCCGCTACGGTAGAAAAGTTACCGTTTACACACTGCTGTACTGCATATTTCATCTTTTTATCCTCCTTTAGTTTTTCAATGAAATAAATCTTTTATTGGGTTTATTGCACATAAGTTAAATGCCCGAACACTCGACCGCTATTATCAGTCAAAGCCTCATAGCCGCCTGTTGATGTACCTAACCAAATCCCTGTAAATGCTCCGCTGGTATCTAATGCTCCGACTACTGTACGAGATACAGAACCGCCGTCACACCATCCGATAGCACCATCAACACGCTCTGTGGGGCGATATTCCTCATCCAATGTTACGCCTACAATCTGTGAGTATATTACATTGTAGAGATGCAATATAACCACTCTTCCGTATCTTTCAACCGATATCCTTTGATTATTTGTATTGATATAATCTTTCTGTGAATAATCGCTTGATTTAATCAAGTTAGCGTTCAATCACTTCACCTCCCATTTTCCTTTACAATAAAATGTCAATAAAATGTTTGTTTTATGCTTTTTCACCCTTTATAGCTACATAGAAAGTAGTTGTGGGTTTTGTTTTTGCTTTGAATGTAAATGTATATCCGTCTGTATCGTCCAAACTTATGACATCTATCAACGACCACGCCGCTTCTTCCGCCGCTGTTGCTTTTGTATTGTTCGTACTTCCCCTTAAGTACACATCGGGGATATAGCTGACTTTGAATATCTCCGTTGTGGTTACTACGTTCGTGTAATATCCGTCACTATCGACTACAGAAGACCAATTTGAGGATGATACCGTTTTCAGCACACAGAGATTTTCGGATTTATCGGATAACTTATTATTCGAGCCGTCCGTGATTTCTCCCGTAGCGGTAATGTTATTCTGTACGGTAAGTGCGCCCGTCATAGTATCGCCAGCTTTAGCCACTCTTGATGTATCTGTGGGATGCACATGATTACCACGTGCATACTGATTAGCGTTACCAGGTGAAGCTATGCCATCCATTTCGGGATTGCTTGTATATGGTGAAGCTCCACCGCCACCACCCTGGCCTAATTCATCCACAACCTTCACAGCCGTTACATCTTCGCTGTCCCACGCACCAGTATGAGCTGAAGTAAATTTATACAGTACACCATCATGCGTACAATAATCATCTACGGCATACGTTCCGCTTGCATCAAACGCATCTGCAATCACGGATAAATCCGTTTTGCTGGTATCGGACGGGTGTTTATGGTCACCCCTTGCATAGCTATTTGACGCACCAGCACTGCCCACGCCATCCATTTCGGGTGTACTTGTATATGCACTCGGCACTGTGGGTATATCTGTGCTATTGGCCTTTAAATCCAGCGCCGCTTTTACGGCCTTATTCTGTACGGGATTTTCACTGCTATCTGATAATGCACTATCAACAACAGTTTTATTCGCCTGCGCTTCAATACCTTCCAGCTTTGTACCTTCAGCGGCAGTCATAAGCCTATCATCAACGCCGCCTGTTTGGTGCTTGTCAACCTTTGTACTGTTTAACGCACTGATTGCATCTCCCACGTTTGTTTTTGCTACGCCGCCTATTGTTTCGTTTGCTGTCACCTGCGCCGCCGAATAATCACCGCTTGTCGGTGTTATTGCGCCATATCGACCATTAAACGATGATACACCGCCCCTTGCGGCTAAATCCCACTTGCTTATATCGTTATTCCACACGATATTCTGCCCCGCAAGACAGAATATGCCAGCGCCTTCAGTAAATCGGCTGTCTGTGGTAAAATCATCGGTCACGTTATACATCCAGCCGTGTTTCATACCACTTGTCGGGATATTCGCAAAGGCTACAGAGCCTTTGTAAATCACCCCTCCAGCAAATTCCTGTGCACTCTGCGCCGCCTGTTCCGCCCAGTATTTTGCATGGTTATTGTATTGCACGTCTTCGGATGTAACGGCAATGCCATTTTTTGTACCCTTTGCCCACGCTTCAGCATTGTACTGTTCCTCACGTGCAAGAGATATTATAACAGGAATTTCAGATACGGACGATATATCACCCACATCGGGTCTTTCCTGTACACGCATCGTGAAATTCACCGTTGCTATTGTCGTGCCGTCAACATTTATACGAAGCTGGCA
>RHMF01000738.1_pt1 | contig 14396 bp, 16 predicted proteins | sample 5365151 | NCBI WGS metagenome assembly RHMF01 (sample SAMN10266501, study PRJNA497801) | feces metagenome | isolation source: feces | host: Bos taurus | place: China: Prairie of Fairy Mountain | collected 2017-08-14 | reverse complement strand
TGCGGAGAGACGGGGATTCGAACCCCGGATACGCTTTTGACGTATACACGCTTTCCAGGCGTGCCTCTTCAGCCACTCGAGCATCTCTCCAACAGTGCATATTACATGCGTTAAACAATGCTAATACACGTTTTCGGATACAAAAATATCCTTTTTTTTGTACAACACCATATCTTTTTGCATAAAAAATGCTTAGAATGTCTAATTTTTCTTAAAATATTGTTCAAACGCACGCTCAAAGCACACCGAATATACGTCTCACATTCATATTTGTCCGTATTGACACTTCTTCCGGAGTAACCTGGTACAACTCGGCCAATTTCTTGAAAACCTCCACGCAATAGGCGCTTTCATTACGTTTTCCGCGATAGGGCACAGGCGCCAGATAAGGGGCATCTGTTTCCACAACAATACGGTCAAGTGAGGTTTCAGCCAATACGGCAGGAAGAGGGGACTTTTTAAAAGTTAGCACACCACCTATTCCCAAAACAAAACCCTCATGTTCCAAAAGAGCGTTCGCCTGTTCAGGTGTTCCGCCAAAGCAATGGAAAACGCCTTTAAGCCCGGTCCCCTTAAAGGGAGCAAGCGCCTCCAACAGCTCGTCATGCGCATCGCGACAATGAATCATCAAAGGCAAACCATAACGAACCGCCCATTGAATCTGCACATCGAGCGCTTTCTTCTGCTCCTCACTAAACGTCTTGTCCCAGTAAAAGTCGAGACCCACTTCGCCCACTGCCACAAACGGGCTGCCTGACTGCTGCAACATGGTTTCCATTTCCGAGAGAAGCTGTTCCCAGTCTTCCTTGACATCTTCGGGATGAAGGCCAATCATGGGATAAAGATAACCCGGATACCGATGGCACAACGCCAACATTGGCTCAATGCTCTCCCTGTTGATGTTAGGTAATAGAATCTTTTCTACCCCTGCCTGTTGTGCCCGTGAAACCACATCATCCACATCATCGGCAAACTCCTCCACGTAAATATGGCTGTGCGTATCTATCATACCTTTTTATTCAGCACGGAATCAAGATTGGCGTCCCAGCATCTGTTCCGCCAGTTCCCACAAATAGTGTTTCTTCTCGTCAGCCACCTGCACGCTTTCAAGAGCAGTCTTGGCCTCTTCAAAGTATGCATTTATCTTGTCCAATGCCAACTGAGGGATATCAAGCTCATTATATATATGTGTAACCGCCTTCACTTTTTCTTCGGGCACATAATCAGTTGCCGCCAACCAACGGTCCAACTCTTCACGCTTCTCCGGATCTGCCTTTGCCAATGCGTTAATCAACATAAAGGTCTTCTTGTTGCAAAGGATGTCACCACCAATTTTCTTTCCGAAAACCTTGAAGTCGCCGTACACATCCAGATAGTCGTCCTGCAACTGGAACGCCAGTCCCATCTTTTCGCCAAACGCATACAAGGCATCGGCATCCTGCTGGGGAGCATCGGCAAGGATGGCGCCAAGTTTGAGGGCGCAAGCCAAAAGGACAGACGTCTTGAGACGAATCATCTCTATGTATTCCTCTTCACGCACATCATTACGCGTCTCAAACTCCATGTCATACTGCTGGCCTTCGCCTATCTGCAAAGCAGTCTCTGTATAAAGGTCCATCACCTGAGCCAGCTTGTCCCGGTCACATTGCGCCATCATTTGATAAGAAAGCACAAGCATGGCGTCACCGCTCAGAATGGCCGTATTGTCATCCCACACCTTGTGCACACAGGGTTTTCCACGGCGCACATCGGCTCTGTCCATCAAATCATCATGAAGCAATGTGTAATTGTGGTAAGTTTCAATGGCCAACGCATTTGTCATGATACGGTTCACGTCTTCACGATAAAGGTTATAAGCCATAAGCATCAACACCGGACGAATGCGTTTTCCACCAAGTGAAAGCACATACTTCATGGGTTCATACAGACTCTGAGGCTTGCGGTCGTACACCTTATTCTCCAACGCCTCGTTTACCAATTCCAGAATTTCATTACTCGTATACATATTCATAATAAGGAGTTAAAGGATGGATTCTTCATAAAATATGAGGTTGCCCACCATCGGAGAGCAACCTCAAGACACTTGTTCTTATAAAATATTTATGCTGTTCATTAGTTCAGACGGAACATTACGGGCAAGTTGAAGCGAGAGCGTACAGCCTTGTTTCCCTGACGGGCGGGCTGCCACTTAGGCATCATCTTAACCACGCGCTCGGCCTCCTTTGAGAGGTTGGGGTCTGGTGAACGAACGATTTCCACATCAACGATAGAACCGTCTCGGTTAACCACGAACTTAACCACTACACGACCCTGAACACCCTGTTCCTGACAGATTGAAGGATACTTCAGATTCTCTGCCAACCACTTCATACACTCAGCGTCACCACCGGGGAACTGTGCGTTCTGCTCTACCACGTCATAGATACGGTCATCATCGTCTGCTTCCACAACGGGGCCAACAGGACCTGTTGCCACAACAGCAGAGGGAGCACCAGTACCTACTACGGCAGTAATAGCCTGATTCATTTCTTCAGAGGTTTCCACTTCTTCCTCGGGGATTTCAGTCTCATCCTCCACAATGTTGATGATTTCAGCCACCTTGGGCGCTGCTGCTGGAGGAGGAGCCACCACAACCTGCTGCTGTGTAATGGGAATCATGTCCTCTTCCATCTTGAAATCATAGATCTTTTCAGTCTCTACAATCTTGATTTCACGTTGTGTGTACTCGAAGGCCACAAACATGGCGGCCAAAGCCAAGACATAGCCAATCAAGATACCTGTTGACTTCTGGCTCCGAAGTTCTTCGTTTAGCGTTTTGTTGGTTTCCATATATGTGTTTTTTTCTTTATTTTCGTCTCTTTGGGGCAAATGTAGTACATTTTTTTTATTTTACGCCCCCCAACTGCCCATTTTTTTTCCTTCATGTGTATTTTTTCTTCTTTAAGGCCTCATATTGCGGGAAAATGCACTATCTTTGGCACAGAAATAGATAAACTATGTCCCGAAAATGCCCCATAACACTCATCGCATTATTCTGTGCCGCAAACTTGTCGTTAAAGGCACAGGAAAGCACCAGTGTTTTCAATTTTCTGAATCTGCCCACATCATCGCACGCAACGGCTTTGGGAGGCAAAAACATTTCCTTAATTGAAGATGACATTTCCCTGGCCTTCCACAACCCCGCCCTGCTCTCAAGTGTCAGCGACAAAACACTTGGGCTGAACTTCATGACCTTCATGAAAGGAGCCAAGAACGGAAGCGCCTCGTATGCCCAACATGCAGGCAAACGTGGCACATGGGGAGCCGGTGTGCAGTTCGTGGGCTACGGTTCCATGCAGGAAACATCCGCCTCGGGCGAGGTGTTGGGAACAATGTCTGCCTTGGATATGGCCGTCAGCGGTACATATAGTTATATGTTAGGTGAGAATTGGGCCGGAGGCGCCAGCGGAAAGATTATCTACTCGCACTATGGCGAATTCACCTCATGCGCACTTGCAGTGGACTTGGGCATCAATTATTTCCTTGAAGAGAAAGACTTCTCACTTTCCGCTGCCGCCAGGAATATCGGCGGACAGGTAAAATCTTTTGCCGACCATCATGAACGCCTTCCCTTCGACCTTGAAGTGGGATTCACAAAGGGATTGGGACATGCGCCCATCAAGTTCTCGCTCACGCTTGTAGACCTGACCAGATGGAGCAGCGACGATTACTTCTCTGCCGGAAAGAAGACCAGCAACGGACGTATTTTCACAAACCATTTCAATCTGGGAGTGGATATCACACCGACCCACCTCTTCTACGTGGCTGCCGGTTACAACTTCCGCAGAGCCTATGAGATGAAGGCCGCCGGTTCGTCCCACGCTGCCGGTCTGAGTTTTGGTGCCGGGCTCAACCTCAACCGCATCAAGCTGGGAATGGCATACGGAAAATACCATGTAGGCGCCCCCACCCTGGCATTCTCTCTGGCATACAGCCTTCACAAGACTAAATAAACACACATTATAATAATATAAAGAACAAGTCATCAATGAAGAAGATCACAATTGCCGTTGACGGATATTCTTCCTGCGGTAAAAGCACAATGGCCAAAGACCTGGCTCGCGAAATCGGCTATGTATATATTGACACCGGTGCGATGTACCGTTCCGTCACCCTCTATGCCTTACAGAACGGACTTATCACGTCTGAGGGAATCAACACGGCTCTTCTGAAAGAGAAGATGGCCGACATCAAGATAACCTTTGCACTGGACCAGGCCACAGGCCGCCCCTTGGCCCACCTTAACGGAGTCTGTGTGGAGCAGGAAATCCGTGGCATGGAAGTGGCCTCATACGTAAGTCCCATTGCCACATTGGACTTTGTCCGCGAAGCAATGGTGCAGCAGCAGAGACTCATGGGCAAGGAAAAAGGAGTAATCCTGGACGGCCGTGACATTGGAACTGTTGTCTTCCCCGATGCCGAACTCAAGATTTTTGTTACGGCATCAGCCGAAATCCGCGCCAAGCGCAGATATGACGAACTGACAGCAAAAGGCATGGCTTGCGACATCAACGACATTCTGAAGAACGTACAGGAACGCGACCGCATTGACACCACCCGCGAGATAAGCCCCCTGCGACAAGCAGAGGACGCCATTGTGCTGGACAACAGTCACATGACAATAGCCGAACAAAAGGAATGGCTGATGGAACAATTCAAAAGAGTAACAAATGAAAATTGAGATTGACCAGGGGTCCGGATTCTGCTTCGGAGTAACCCGAGCCATCGGCAAGGCGGAAGAAGAACTGACAAACGGCGGCAAACTGTATTGTCTGGGCGACATCGTACACAACGGAAAGGAGTGCGACCGTCTGAAACGTTTGGGCCTCATCACCATTGACCACGAGGCCTATCAGAAACTCAACAAGGCAAAAGTGCTGCTCCGCGCCCATGGCGAGCCTCCCCGCACCTATCAACTGGCAAGGGAACAGGAAATTGAAATCATAGACGCCACCTGCCCCGTGGTGTTGCATCTTCAGGAACGCATCAAGCGCGAATACGATGCCGACACCAGCAAGCAGAAGCAGATTGTCATCTTCGGGAAGAACGGTCATGCCGAAGTGCTGGGACTGGTGGGGCAAACCCAAGGCACAGCCATTGTCATCGAGAAGTTCGAGGACGCAAAACTTCTGGATTTCGAGCGTGACATCTGCCTGTACTCACAGACTACCAAGCCACTGGACGAGTTCCGCAAGATTGTGGAATACATCCAGCTACACATCTCCTCCACCGCCACTTTCACCTATTACGACACCATCTGCCGACAAGTGGCCAACCGCATGCCGCACATCCGCGAATTTGCATCGCGTCACGATGTAATTCTTTTTGTCTGCGGACGGAAAAGCAGCAACGGACGAGTCCTTTATAACGAATGTAGGAACGTGAATCCACGTTCCTACATGATTGACACTTCCGGCGAAATTGAAACCGAATGGTTCCAGAACTGCCGTTCTGTGGGTATTTGCGGTGCCACAAGCACCCCTAAATGGTTAATGGAGGAGTGCAAAGTACGCATCGAGGAGCTGCTTGGCTGCCACGAATGAGGTCTTGCGTCCCTCAAGCACGTCTTTTTCCGACGCTTTGAGCATATCCGCAATGGTCGGCTGATGGTAGAAACTGTTCCGCAGCTGCTCATTTACGCTTTCATACATCCAATACTTTGCTTGTTCCTGACGACGGTATTCAAAATAGCCGTTCTCTTTTACAAAGTCAAAGTATTGGTAAACCATATCCCATACTTCCTTCACTCCGTAACCGAAGAAACCGCTGTAGGTAAGCACCTTGGGTGTCCATCCGCTTTCCGGCATGGGGAACAGGTGCAATGCGTTGCGGAACTGGTTTGCCGCAAGCTGGCATTTCTCCACGTTGTTGCCATCGCACTTGTTAATCACAATACCATCGGCCATCTCCATGATACCACGCTTGATACCCTGCAACTCGTCGCCCGTTCCTGCCAATTGAATCAACAGGAAGAAGTCGACCATGGAATGACAGGCCGTCTCGCTCTGGCCCACTCCAACCGTTTCCACAAATATCTTGTCAAAGCCTGCCGCCTCACAGAGGATAATGCTCTCTCTGGTCTTGCGCGCCACACCACCCAAGGAACCGGCTGAGGGACTGGGACGGATGAAAGAATCGGGGTGTACCGACAACTTTTCCATACGGGTCTTGTCGCCCAGGATGCTGCCTTTGGTGCGCTCGCTACTGGGGTCAATGGCCAACACTGCCAGTTTGCCACCATACTCCTTCAGCACATGCACGCCAAATTCGTCAATGCTGGTGCTCTTTCCCGCACCCGGCACTCCGCTGATGCCCACACGGATGCTTTTGCCCGAATAAGGCAAACACTTCTCAATCACCTCCTGCGCCACCTGCTGATGGTCCGGGTGTGTGCTTTCCACAAGCGTTACGGCCTGGCCGAGCACAGTCACATCGCCACGCAAGATGCCTTCCACATAATCTGTCACCGACATTTTCTTGCGGGCAAAACGTCCGCGCTTCAGATAGGGGTTCACTATGGAAACCGGTGCCACTCCGCTGTTTACGGTAAGGCCCTTGTATTCAGGATCGTTTTCTGGATGAAGCATAACAAATCTCTTTATAATTTATTCCGTAACATGCACATTGACAATCGTCTTCGGGTGTTTGGGGTCGTCCGAGATAAGGAGCACACGCGGACGGGCCTTGGCCTTTTTCATGTGTTTGGCATTCACCGTCACCTTCAGTTTGGTACTCTTTCCCGGCGCCAGAGTGCGATTGCCCAACGACACGGACAACGAGCGGTTAAACACCTGTACCTGACGTATGTTCAATGTGGATTTTCCTGTATTCGTAATCACCAGCTTGCGGGTCAGCTTTCGCTTGTCTCCCATGCTGCCAAAGTCCAGTTCCTCTTCCGATAGCGTAAGCTCCGGCGCCTGGTCTATCTGGTCTGCCGTAAGGTTGGAGAAGTCTGGCAAGAGCACAGCCGATACCACAATTTCATTCTCCTCGCTCACCTTGTCTCCCATATAACGGGCCAGATAGACACTGGTCTGGTTCAGTCCCAACTGGAAAAGTTTCTTGCTGTCCAGCCGCAAGCGGATAATGCCGGCCTTTCCGCCCGGAATGTTCTCGGGTTCGCAAATGGCGGTCAGATAGGGCGGAAGATGCATCAGTTCGGGCTTGTATGCCGTGCGGTCTGTGTTCATCACACGGATAATCTGCTCTGGATAATCGCCACGGTTCACATCGTCAAACTCCACATAGTTGCTGATCAGTCGCACATTACCCAAGTCAATGGGAAAGTCGGCACTGTAGTCCTTCACTTCCTTTACCACAATGCCCTGCAACGCCATGTAGACAGGCTCTTGACCGGCATTGGTGTGAATCTCAAAGTCCTTGTAGAACGTGCCAAGCATCTTGGCGTCAAAGGTCACCTTGATTTCGCCCCGTTCGTTGGGCGCTATTTCCGCCTGGCTGTATTCCGCTGTGGTACAGCCGCAAGAGGGTTGCACGTTCAGAATCTTCAGGGGTTTGTCGCCTTTGTTTATAAAGCCCAGCGTAAAGGTCTTGGGCACCTGAAACTGCAACTCCCCCACTTTTGTGATGTCGCGTTCTGCTACAAATCTCGGTTGGGCCACCATGCACACAAAAGCGCACAAACAGCCCAGCACTGCAAATATTCTCTTCATTATTACGATATTTCGTTCCGTTTCAACCGCAAATTTACTTCATTTTTTCCATATCCGAAAACTTATGGCACACATTTCCCTTCCCACTCATTACTTTTGCGTTTACACACAATGCAGAAGAGCCGGAGAACATCCGTCCCCCGACTCTTCTATGCCAGACTTTTTCTTCCATCAATCATCGTATACTTAGTCCATCCGTACAAATTGTTCCTGCACTTCTTCGCTACCATTGAATTTATAGCACTCGTTCATTATCCTTACCATTTCAGGATAGTCGTCCTTAAATACCTTGTTATACCGGTTCAAATGCTTGCCATACGTTTGTACGTGATAAGGTGCTGACCAATAGAATGACCAGAATGAGGTTTGGACGTCACTGGAACGTCTGGAGAGTTGTTCCATAAAGTTTTCCATGTCCTTCTCCATAAACTTGTGGAGTACCGTTTGCAGATAATTCGGTGCGTCAGCATCCAGCACCGCTCCAGTGGCCAGGTCAATCAGACGGTTCAAATACGCATCCTTGTTAACAAGCGTCAGTTTGTTACCGAACATTTGCAACTGTTCATATCCCAGGTCATACATAGTCCTGTCTATTCCAGATTTATCAAAATGATACAGGTTAATAAATTCTTTCCAGTTTTTGGGGAAAGCTTCGAAATAGGCTTGTTGCCATAGCTGTATGTTTATATTCTTCACCAAATTACGATAAGCCGTATTAAGTTTCAACGTATCCACAATAAAGGCATTAGCCGATTTGGGCGGTGCATTCTGAATTAGGCCCGACGAATGTAACATCATCCAAAGTTTCTCATACTCCTTCCCTGTCTTTTCTGATACCACTCTTCGCTTGGATGAAGATTCTTTATGCCGGTTTGCTGATTTAGTAGAATGGAAATCTACCGTTGTACTATAGAAATAGACTGGATGAACATCCGATGCGTGTCTTGTGTAGTACAGATAAGTCTCATTTATCAGTTTGTCCAGTTCTGCTGCCGATGCAGACACATCTGTTACAAGTATCACAAACGTTGGATTCAATTTCCTTAGATGGCCATAGACGGAAGACAAATAACCGGGTTCTATACGTTGCTTTCCGTTACGATACATGACATCTCCCCACCTGTTCATCAATACGTTTACAACTTCACTCTCCCTGATCTCTTTCGGAAACAATTTGAGGTTCTTCGCATATCGGCTACTTGCCTCTTCCATTTCCTTGATTTTGCTGATGCCAGGTTCTAGAACCGGATTCTCTTCCTTTACAGGTAGCACCTCACTGCTTTCTGTCCGGGCAAAAGAAATGGCAGCGACAAACATTACAGCAGGCACAAAAGCGGCTTTCAGCATTCTCATTCCATTTGATTTTTTCTTGTTCATCATAATGATTCTTTCTTTTAACGTTCCATGATTCAGCCGATGGGCAATAGTCTGCAGCCTGCTGCCTACGGTCTTAGCCACTAATAATTGTTGATATATGTTCGCATTTATTCCATTGTCAAGCACAGCCTTGTCCGCCTCGTATTCATGTACAGACCGCAAGTCTCGTCCAAGCAGACAGACCACCGGATTGAACCATTGAAGCATGGCCAGCGCCTCCAGCAACAGGATGTCCCACGAATGTCCCATACGGATGTGTGCTTGTTCGTGCGCCATTACAAGAAAACGCATCTGATCATAATCCTTTGTGCTGATGATGATATGACGCATGAAGCTACGTGGGGCGAAGTCCCCGGAAAAGATTACCACATCATTGCCAAATTCGTCCTCCAAGTGCATTCCGCCTTGCAGGCAACGATACAATTCCCATATCTGACGGAGGAATCTGGTTAGCATAAAGGCTACACCTGCCAAATATATAATCATCCAAATGGGAATGGCGGTATGCCATGACGCATTTTCCTTCTGTTGTGTGAATTGCGGCACGGACACAGTCGTTTCTTCCGCGATCAAAGGAACTGTCTCGTCTACCGTACCAGCAGGCATGGCCTTTTCTACCACCATATCTTCCGTAAACTGTTTTTCTTGCAATTCGTAAATTGGCTTCAAGGGATACTGTACTATCCAGGTGCCCTTGACAGTTATCTCTACCAGAGGGAACAAAGCCGACACCAACATGATAACAAGTAATACCATGCGATTGAAACGGTGGAAGGTCTCACGCCTGAGTAACAAAGCATAGCAACCGTAAAGCAACACGAGCAACAGGGAAGATTTAATAAGATAGGCGAGCATGGCTTTTTGTGTTTATATTATTATTAATGTAGTCAGTTGGGAGTATTCCCCTTTATCATCTCCAGCAGCTCCACAGTCTCATCCTCGGAAAGGTCCTCGTTCTGTACAAGGAAGGAAAACAACTTCTTAGCAGAGTTACCAAATAGGGAATCCTTCACGTCATTCACCACATCCTTGATGTATTTGTCACGGCTCATAGTGGGAGAAAAACAGAAAGTGCGAATCTCGTTTGCTCTTTTGCGGTGCGAAACATAACCCTTAGCCTCAAGTATCTTCAGGAAAGTACTTACGGTGGAATAAGCGGGTTTGGGATCAGGATATTCCGCTATAATTTCATACACAGATAGAGCTTTTTCATGTCCCCATAAGATATTCATCACTGCAATCTCTGCTTTGGTCAGCGGTTTCATTTGTCTTATCTTTATCATATTTTCCGTCAAATGATGTCTTACATTTGCAAAAGTATCTGGTTTGCGCATCGGTCAACAAAAAACATTCGCAAAAAATGAAAAGACGCCTGTTTTTTAACATTTTTATTTAGATTAACGAATTTGCTTAACATTCGTTAACGCATCGTCGCGATAAAATTGACTTTTTGGACAGCGTATGAATATACTTTCCGCAATAAGCTATCTTCTCGGCCAGGATAAGCTATCTCCTCAGCCCAAGTAAGCTATCTTACTTTTTTCTGCCATTTTTCCCAGTGTCTTTTCCTAATTTCAGTAGACGGTTTTGTTGAGGACATCATAAGGAGATGAATTTCCCATCACGCATTATCCATTTCTTGTCATTACTGGAAATATAGATATCTTTTCCATTCATTGAAAAAGTGATAGATTTAAGATCTTCAGTAATGGATTCGTTTAACGGAATCCAATCTATAGGGCGGCCGTCTTTATGGTAAGATATAGCATACAGACGACTATTTTGCATAGAAAACCCTTCTTCATCGCTTATATCTCCCATAGCAATAAAAGCAATGTCATTCTTTTCTAAACTTACTTTTGAACAAGCGGCAAATATCGCATCAACATTATATAATTCACAATCTCTTGGCGCATCCGGAATATAATATAATGAGGGTATACTCTCATGATCCAAAACAACGGCCTCCCCATTATACGGATATCCGTTCCCTTGCAATGTGCGTGGGAAAAACGACCAGAATTTCCTCATTTGTTCCGGGAACGTCCATGATTCTGGTACACCGGACTTCTCTGGTATTCTGATAATCGGAGAAAAATGGTAGTTGATTTCTTTCTCGATTTTTCCGTCTTTCGTGATCGTGAATTTGTTTTCAGGTAAAACGCTGTCTGATGATTCGTGTTGAACAACAATATGATTCTCACCGGCATTATATGTCGCTTGAAAAGACAAATCATTGTCATCCTCATAACCTAACATAGCACAGTCTATGGCTTCCCCGTTTTCTTTATATGTAATCATTGCTAAACCAGAGTATTCACATTGCCATTTGCGCGGTTCGTTATTTGTTCTAAGAAACAATGTTAAATGTTTATCTTTATGTATGTAATATCCAGGTGTGAAATACATATCCCAGTTGTTATCCTTGTCATACAATTCATTTGGGATAAAGACCTTGCATATTGAATCCGGAATAGAACTAGGTTTAATATTCTTTGGCAAGAATACTGGTTTACCATCCTGTATGGGAATCTCTTTGGTCTCTTGGAAAAGAGTCAGGAAATTCAAGAAATGTTCTTTTTCAACACAGTCATAAAGACTTCCCTTGCATACGGTGTCTGTGTCAAAAATACGTTTTGCGTTTCCTACAAAGTTGGAAAAATCTTGTCCCATAACTGATATAGGACATAAAGCAAGGACTAAAAGAATGGCGACAATATTCATAATTTCTCGAATACAGATTTTTCACTGCAAGCCACGTTCCATCAATTTAAAAATAATAATTGTTGAGCTTATTACCCAGATGAGCGTAACAAGATGCCATACAATGTGTTTCTTTCGTGTTTCCTTTTCAAACTTTTTGAAATATTTCTCAAATTTATTTTTTTTCTCTGTATAAAACCAATTGGCGAGCATTACACAGAACCCCAATGAGAAATATATGATTTTTGTATACGTTTTCATATCGCCTTCGGCATACCAGTTTTCACGTCCTGTCAATATCGTGAACAGATAGAACAACTCAATCATTGTCATGGCCATGCACACCACCATTACCTTATTTGACAGCCTTCTACGATAAAAAGTCGGGGCCTTTCTTTTATTATCTTTATAGGAAAACATTTGTTTGTACTCTTCCACGGTATATCCCAGCTTCTTTAATCTTTTTACGACAAATGGCAATTTGTAAAAGCAATTGTCAAAGAGCCAATTAATGGGTTTGTCTAACGGCTCCATATTCGCCCATTTAAAGATAGAATAATATAGTCTGTTATATAATTCTTCTATGCTCATAATTTTATTATTTTACTTTTGCGTTTATAGCCAGAGCCTTCAGGAAAATCTTTCTCCAAGGCTAATCCAAACTCATCTTCATACTGGTCTCTCCAGGATTTTAACTCGATGGGAGTAGGAATCTGAAGCATTTCAATAAACTCAAGCAAGTTTTCGTATTTTAATGGGCCATATAAGTCCGTTTTTGTGCGGCTGACAATCCAATAGTAGGATTTTTCGCTATCAAAGATTTTCCTTTGTCCTTTAAGATCGTACCTGCATAACGGATATTCTTTAACGGGCATGCCATCAACCTTTCTCCCTGGTCTCAAGTGCGAGAGTCCTAATATGTCACCTGGATTTTTAACTTCTACTATTAACCAATTTTTTTCAAAAGAATATCGTTGAACATATCCAATATTTATCTTCTCGCTTAACGTGGTCCTTTTCCCAGATGGTTCACATGCAACGAAGCTGATTAAAGTGTCAACGTGCCCATCAGTTCTGTGTACCGGGATTTTAACTTTTACGCAAGGCCATGATTGAAATGTTTTTGCATAAACATCTTTTACTAAAGTGTCTCTGGTCTGCCACAAATTAGCGGGCGATGTTGGGAAAATAACGGAGTCGGTGCTGTTGTCAAAAAAACAACTGTCAATGTCTGATGACAAACATAGCCGCGGATTCTCCAATTCAAAAAGATTCCATCCCACACTCGGCATATCATAAGTCCCTTCTTTTGCAAACCAACCATTCAAACTGGCAATAGCCCACACGATCATAATGGCTATATACAAAAATGGGAGGGAAAAAATAAAAATAAATCCTCCTACAATAAGCCAGTTTCTTACTTTTCTTTTCATGGAAGTGCTAACCTAATATGTAAAAAATGACATGACGCTATCTTAAGGGATGTTTGAATATTTTCTTTTCAATGTAGTTAGGTGAATTAGGGGCGCATCGTATGCAAATTCTTGTTTATAACAATCATTCGTTTCCGTAGTAATATACACATTATCATATTCTTTATCTGTATCGGGAACATATAGCATCAATTTTTGGTTGGCAAAAGGTTGCCACACCCCTTTAGAAGGAGACGCAACTTCGTACCATCCAGTTACATTATTGTTGTAACGCTTTCTTTTGTTGGAATAAACTATATAGTTGACCCAATAGCAGAGCAGGTCATAGCTTGTTGATGCAGAGAAATATAATAAGAAAACATTTTCTTCTCTTTCTTCAATTTGTGGTCTTTCAACTGGGGGACTTCCACCATCTGCATTTATCTTAATAAAATCCTCTATGGCAATATCTACTTCAGATTTTTCCATATTCGTAGTCATTATAACTCGTTTGCCATTTGGCATTTCATCTTTTATCAATTGGTTCATAGTTGCATAGCGCTGTTTTCCCCTTTTATTACGCATAACAAAAGAAATCATGATTATTGCAAAAAGTATTGCTACACCTAAAAGAATGTTTTTCATTACGTTTTATTTTTGTGAATTCAACGAATTATAAGTGTTTATAGGGTAATTAGCGAAAATTGCAGCAACATATAGTATTCAATTACAAACAATAATCACAATGTTCACCAAGGACAAAGTTACTGAATTATTCTGTATCGCAGATAATTTCTGCAAGTTTTTTGATAAGATGACGGCAAAATATACGTTGAAAAGCGAAACCTTATTCCTGTTATCTCAACTAAGTTTCAAGTCCCACTGAAGCGTCATTCATACCATGTTGAATATCTGTTTTGGTATTCAATTTCAGAAGGAATCGAACGGTCAATCCTTTTCAGGCTGTCCAATGAGATTTTGTGGAATGTAAAATCTACCCAAGGAAGGTTCTTGGATTTACAATTACGCTTGTCAAAAAATATCATGTCGCCTTTCATAATACCCTTGAAGGCGATGCTGTCTTGAAATCTGTCAATATGCAACCATTGATGACCGCCCATATCCTTAGCTTCTTGCCAAGAATGTATGCTGATACATATCGGTGAACTGAAGTATTGAGTTCCTCTTGTGT
>RHMF01000737.1_pt1 | contig 14396 bp, 16 predicted proteins | sample 5365151 | NCBI WGS metagenome assembly RHMF01 (sample SAMN10266501, study PRJNA497801) | feces metagenome | isolation source: feces | host: Bos taurus | place: China: Prairie of Fairy Mountain | collected 2017-08-14 | reverse complement strand
ATACTCACAATGCAATACATTACGGATCAGTTGATAAACTGACTCCATCAAAACCAATAGAAAGGAAGCCTGGTGACACTAGGCTATGGTAAAGACTAATGAATAATGCTGAATATTTATGTCATTCATCAGGCCCTTGGAAGAAACACAAATACTTCCAGAAAATTGGTGAAGGCGCTAATGCTGTGTATAAGTATGTAAAGAAAAAGGGTTCCGAAATCGCTGATGCTGCTGGCGTCGATGAGAGAGAAGAATACTTAAAACGTAAGAAGACATCCGACCGATATGAGAAAGATCTTGAGGAGCATGGATACGATCCTTTGGCTAAGAACTCAGGTCGTGATGATACTTTTAGTAAGCATGTAGATCTTAACGGTCCACACGATAAGACTATTAAGGACTGGAATGACTGGCAAAACAATACAGATCGTTGGAAAGAGCAGGGTCGTAAATTATCAAGACAATCTCGTGAAGCAAATAAGAAAACCCGTGAAGCAGCTAGTAACTATTACAAGACCCCGCTTGGTAAAATCGAGTTATCAACCCCTGTTTCTCGAGGACGTAAACTAATCGAGGATCTCTTTAAGAAAAATAAGTAAGGAGGATCTGATATGGGATTCTTCAAATGGTTTTATAAAGATAGTGCGAAGCACCATGGTATAAAAGGACAGAAGTGGGGCGTTCGTAGGTATCAGAATTACGATGGATCAAGAATCAAATCATCGGAAGCAGAATACCACAGGTATAGGACTGGACAGAAGAAAAGTTTTGATGAATCTAAGTCCAAAACGGGTATGAGTGCATTTCTATCTGAAAGAGAAAACCGACGCAAATCTGATATTTGGAGAAAGAATCTGGAGACTGGTGAATGGCAAACATTTAACCAAAACACTCAAAATTGGTCATTTAGTAATATAGATCCAAGATCAGCTGATGAAGCAATGCACCACGCAAATTATCTTAGAGAAAGAGACCCAAACAATCCTGATTGGAATAATAACTGTGTCAATTGCTCAGTGTCAATAATTAACCAGATGAAAGGCCTTGGATTGGCAGCAGGACCTAATGCAGATGGAGTAGCTAACGAAGCTATTGGATATTACTTTGACGGAGCTAAAAGAGAAAGTCCGTCATATGATCAGGTTGAAGATTGTATAAGAAGTCATGGTGCAGGTTCTTATGGCGTAATGGGAACAAAAACTAAGTTTGGTACTGGTCATGAAACTGTTTGGAAAGTAAATGACGATCTTAGCATCGACGTCTTTGATGGACAAAGCGATAAAAAGTATTCTTTTAAAGATTACAAAGAAAACATGGGTATAGAGCCTTGGGATCTCGGTACATCAGTATATGACTTAACAAATGCTTCACCGAACATTGCTCACCAGGCAGAAGATCATGCATTCTTCCCAAGTGTAAGTAGTAATAAATACGATTACGATATGAGATGGAATGACAACTCTTACAATTACCAGGGACCTAGTTCAGAAAATACGTCCTTCGAACAACGATGGAATGGCTATGGCCTCGAAGGAGATTATAAAACGGGATCAGTACAATACCCTCATACTTCTGAAAAGAAAAGTTTATTCAGGAGGTTATTTTAATGATTACTCTAGAAGAAGCTAAAAAGAAAGTATTAAAAGACGGTTACAAGATAACAAAGACTGTTGAGCTATTAGATCGATTCGCATTCATTGTTATGCCAGAAGATGCAAATCCAGATAATTGGGATTGTGTTGGAACTTATGTTTATAAGAACGATGGTCATATCAGTTATGGTATACCAACAGTACAAGAATTAAGTAAAGCTATAGAACGATAACCTAAGCAGAAAGGAGGGTGACATGGCAGCAAAGCAATCTATTCTTAATGACGTAAAAGAAGCATGTGGAGTTCTACCACAGTATGATGTGTTCGATAAACAATTAATTATCGATATTAACTCCGCATTTGCAACCCTCCATCAGCTCGGTTATGGGCCTGAAGAGGGTTTTTCTATTGAAGGTCCAAAAGAAGAATGGGATGAGATTATTTCTAGTGATAGATTTAACTTCATCAAAAACTACATAATCATGAAAGTTCACCTGATGTTTGATCCACCCACAAGCTCTATTGCGGTTGAGCAACTGAATAAAGAGATAGACCAATACGAGTGGCGTATCACATCAGAGGTTGAATGTTATGGAGAGGAGGACTAAACATGAGTGACTTTGCAGCATTTTCCGATGAGATTGCTGATGGAATGTCCTATCTAGAACACCATCAGATCCTCGGAGCTAAATGGGGAGTACAGAACGGTCCTCCTTATCCACTAGGAAGTGGAGATCATTCTGCATCCGAAAAGAAAGCAGCTCAGGCAGCAGGTGTTAAGGTCGGTAAGGACTCTGGAAAGGGTTCCATAGAGAACGTTAAGAAGAAAAGATATCCGACACGTTCAAAATCACCTGAAACTCCAGAAGAAAAACGAGCTGCAGCATTAGAAGCAGTTAGGACTGGAGATAAAAAGAAGATTGCTAAGTACATGGATCAGTTGAGTACTGACGAATTGAGAGATGCTCAGTCGAGAGTTCAGGCTAAGGATGCAATCACAAGAGAAGACCCTTCTCAGAAGAAAGCATCCAAGGCAGAAATGGAGAAAATGGAAGCTATCAAGTCTGGTGATAAAGAAATGGTAAAAGCTTTCGCAGATAAGATGACTTACCAAGAACTTGCAGAAGCAATGAATAAGATCGATCTTACGACAAGACTTAATTATACACCTCCAGCACCTACTGTAGCAGATAAGATTGATAATGCAATGAATGCTATTGATAGAGCAAGAGGTTGGGCTGAAAAAGGCATAGCCGCTTACAATGTTATGGCAAAAGTCTATAACTCAACACATAAAGGAGAATCCCAGTGGCCTGAGATACATCCTAGCAATCAGAACAAAGAGCAGAAGAAAGAGCAAGACGTTATAGACAAGCTCGTTAACAATGCTACTAAGGATGTTGCTAAAGGCATTCAGCAAACTCAGCAGCAAAAGTCTTATAAAGAAAGATCTGATGAAGCTCTTAAGAATGCAAAGATCGATTACGATAACGAGCAGAAGTTTAATAAGTATAAAAAAGAGCAGGAAGCAAAGGCTGAAGCTAAAGAGCAAAAGAAAGCTGAGAAAGAAGCTAAGAAGGCTGAGAGAAACAAGAACTTCTATGAGGATGAAGAGAACACAGCACCTCAGGTAAAGAAAGCCACTTTCAACTTCAATAAGAAACAGGAAACAGAAGAGCCAACTGAAGAAAAGACTAGACAGTATACACCGGAACGAGCACCTCAGATTAAGGTGTCTAGTTTCAGTAATACTAAACTTAGTGATTACGACGATGTATCTTACGATGATCTTTTCTCAGAGTCATACAAAGAGCAAATGCGTAATGAATCATTTGAACGAGCAATGCAAGACTATGATTACGAGGATTTACGAAATAGTATAAGGTGGTCTGATGTTATCTAATACCGCTACTCCAAAATACTATGGTAAGTTTCGTACAGATGTATTGCTAGGGAATAAAAGAGTTAATCGATATGTTTCAATGGAAATGAATCGTATTGATTATCTTATAGCAAATCCAGAGTTTTACTATGACGATCAGGCTGTAGAAGGATGGATAGCATTTTGTGAACAGGAGCTTACACTAACCGATGGATCGGACTTTGTCATGACCGATGCATTCAAGCTTTGGGGCGAGGAAATCTGGGGATGGTATTATTTCGAATCCCGCAGAATCTGGAATCCTAATGCGAAAGGTGGTGGAAGAGGCGGTTATGTTCGTAAAGAGTATAAGCGCAGACTAACCACTAAACAGTACCTTATAGTAGGTCGAGGTGCAGCTAAGACTTTGTATGATACTTGTATTCATGCATATTTCTTAAATGTTGATACCTCAACTACTAAGCAAATGACAACAGCACCAACTATAAGACAGAGTGAAGAGGTTCTATTCCCATTTGTAACAGCAATAACAAGGGCAAGAGGACCTTTATTCCAGTTTCTAACAGAAGGTTCTTTGCAGAATACAACCGGTAATAAGAAAGATAGGTTGAAGTTAGCATCTACAAAGAAAGGTATACAAAACTTTGTTACCAATTCACTTCTAGAAACTGTACCAATGTCTATAGATAAATTACAGGGTCGAAGGGATAAAGTAGCCACTGTCGATGAGTGGTTATCTTGTGATATTCGTGAAGATCCTATTGGAGCTATCGAGCAGGGTTCTTCTAAAGTACCTGGATATTTGATAGTTGCAACATCATCAGAAGGAACCGTTCGAAACGGTGTCGGAGATACCATCAAGATGGAGCTTTTAAAGATCCTAAAAGGAGATTACTATGCTCCGTTTGTTTCAATCTGGTGGTACTGTCTTGATGATGTAGAAGAAGTTGGTATGCCAGATATGTGGGAGAAAGCTAACCCGAATATTGGTATTACAGTTAGCTACGAAACATATCAAAGAGACGTTGAGAGGGCAGAACAGAATCCTGATGCTAGAAATGATATTCTTGCAAAAAGATTCGGCCTACCAATGGAAGGATTTACCTACTTCTTTACCTATGAGGAAACAGAGTTACACAATAAACAAGATTTCTGGCAGATGCCATGTTCTATGGGTGCCGATCTTTCACAAGGTGGTGACTTCTGTTCGTTTGTATTCCTATTCCCACTTCGAAATGGATGTTTTGGTATTAAAACGCTTAACTACATATCGGAGTTTACATTGCAAAAACTACCAGCAGCCATGAGGCAAAAGTATCAAGAGTTCATGGATGAAGGTTCTCTAACGGTAATGGACGGCACAATTCTAGACATGATGGAAATATATGATGATCTTGAGAATCATATAGCACAAACCGGCTATGATATCAGGAGCTTTGGATATGACCCATACAATGCCAAAGAATTTGTTGGACGTTGGATATTAGAGAACGGAGAGTTTGCAGTTGAGAAGGTGGCACAGGGTGCAAGAACAGAAACAGTTCCACTCACTGAGTTAAAGAAATTAGCATCTGAGAGAATGCTGATATTTGACCAGGAAATGATGAAGTTTACTATGGGTAACGCAATAACTATCGAAGATACTAACGGTAACAAGAAGTTATTAAAGAAATCATACGAAGCAAAGATCGACTCTGTTGCTGCTATGATGGATGCTCTCGTGGCTTACAAATTAAATAAAGATGCATTCGAATAAGGAGGTTGTCATGGGATACTTTATCGATAAACACTATTTCACTGGCACTTCTGGAACAAGTTTGAAGCATAGTGCCAATAAAACTCATGCAAAGTATGGTACGAAAAACAGTACTAGCGATGAGAAAGGCACAGACAATAAAAAGAACAATACTTCAGAATACAACGCTGAGTATTATCAGGAGAATAAAGAGAAATGGGAAGATAATGAATCTTCTTCAAGTTCTAAGACCTCTAGTAAAAAGTCATCTAGTTCTAGCAAATCGGACAATGATGATCTCTTTTACGATAAAGATGGAAAAGCTCGTTTCGGTCATAAAGACTATGACGAGAATGATGAGGACTTTAAGAGGACCGATGGTGAAAAGATTGAAGGTACTGATCTTAGATCATTCACAAATAAGAATGGCTCTACAATCATCGTAGGTAATGGCATTAAGTTCTCATTCCCTCCTGGAACAAAGATAACTTCTGCTATGGCTAGGAAACTTGCCAATATCGAAAACAATTACGATGGCAAAGATAAAGAGAAGTATGTCGCTCAGATGTTGAATGCTGTAACCGGTTTCGCTGATAGACAGAATCTGTTTAGCGAAAAGAAGTCAACAAAATCTTCAAGTGGTTCTAAGAAGTCAACTGAAACAAAAGAAGAGAAATCTAGTTCATCATCAAGTTCTTCTGGAAAGAGAGATTGGAGCAAGATAAAGACTGATTACTATAGCGGTAAGAAGTCTGATAGTTCAACACCTACTCCAACTAAAGAAGAACTAAAGTCTGGTGTTACATCAGCTAAAAAGAAGAAAACAACGAAACAAAATTCGCAGTTTAAGAAAAAGTAAACAGGAGGTTAAATAAATGGCGTCATTAACTCAGAGATTTCGTTCTGGATGGAACGCATTTTTAGGACGAGATCCAACAAAAGAAAGAGAGTTTACTTCTGGAGAGGTTTACGGTTATACGAGTAGACCAGATAGAGTTAAATTCACACTGAGTAATCAGCGATCAGTTGTTGCTTCTGTTTACAACAGAATAGCAGTCGATGTTTCTCAGATCGAGATGGTCCATGCTAAATTGGATGATCAAAATCACTATAAAGAAACAGTAGATTCATCTTTGAATGACTGCTTAACGATTGAAGCAAACGTAGACCAGACAGCAAAAGCTTTCATACAAGACATTGTTGAGTCAATGTTCGATGACGGTGTCGTAGCCGTTGTGCCTACAGACACAGATGATGACCCGACAACTGATAGTCAGAAGTGGGACATCTTCTCGATGAGAACTGGAAGGATTCTAGAGTGGTATCCACTAGCTGTTAAGGTTAGAGTTTACAACGAACGACTAGGAATCTTCCAAGATCTTGTGTTACCAAAAGATATGATAGCAATTATTACAAATCCTTTCTATGCCACAATGAATGAACCGAATTCAACATTGCAAAGACTTATAAGGACAATAAATAAGTTGGATAAGCTTAATGAGCAGAATACTACTAATAAGCTTAATTTGATTATTTCATTGCCTTACATAACAAAGTCAGAGCAGCGTAAGAAAGAAGCCGAGAGAAGAAGATCCGATCTTGAGAATCAGCTTGAGAATTCTCCTCTAGGTGTTGCTTATGCTGATGGCACAGAAAGAATAACCCAGCTCAATAGACCATTAGAAACAGGTCTATGGGAGCAGGTTAGAGATTTGACAACTGAGCTCTTCAATAAACTTGGAGTTACTCAGGCAATATTAGATGGAACTGCTGATGAAGCAACGACCATCAATTACTACAACAACACTATTGTTCCAATATGCTCAGCAATTGCAGATGAGTTCAAGAGGAAGTTCCTTTCTAGAACCGCAATTACTCAGGGCCATACAATATTCTTCTATAGGGACCCATTCAAACTGGTTCCAGTATCTCAGTTGGCAGATATTGCCGATAAGTTTAGACGTAACGAAATAATGACATCTAACGAAATGAGAGCAGAGATAGGTATGAAGCCTAACGATTCTGAGAAAGCGGATGACATCTCGAATCCGAACCTTAACAAGTCAAATGCAGAAGTTGAAGCAGATGGAAATGGTGTTGAACCAAAAGAGGATGAAGGAGGTATGCAAGATGTCTAAGAAACATTACGATTTCGCGGGTTGGGCTACTAGGAACGATGTCCGTTGTTCCGACGGTAGAACAATTAGACATGGCGCATTTTCCGATGACGACGGTAAACGTGTTCCTCTTGTCTGGATGCATAACCATAAGGATGTTCAGCAGGTTTTAGGACATGCTGATCTCGAGGAAAGACCTGAAGGCATTTATGCTTACTGCTCTTTCAATGGTACCGATCATGGACAGAATGCAAAAGAGTATGTCCAGCACGGAGATGTTGTTGCCCTTTCTATTTTCGCTAATGAACTTAGAGAGAATAGAAAAACAGGTGACGTTTTCCACGGTGCTATTAAAGAAGTTAGCCTTGTATTAGCAGGCGCTAACAGAGAAGCAGTTATAGACTCAGTCATTTCCCATGGCGAGCTTTCAGAAGACGAAGCTGAAATTCGTTTTGTTGGGTATGGAGATGTAATTCTTCACAAAGACAAGGACGAAGATGAAGACGAGGAAGATGACACAAACGAGTCTGAAGAAGATGAGGATCAGGATGAAGATGATGAGGATGATTCATCTGACGAATCAAACGAGTCTGAAGAAGACGAAGATGATGAGGATGAAGATGGAAAGAAGCCTATCAAACATGCTGATGAGGGAGAGAAGGATGATGATAAAGAAGAGAGTGTTGCAGACGTTATGGCTACTCTCAACGAGAAACAGAAAAAAGCTGTTGCGATCATAATCAGCCAGATTACATCTGGTAAGAAGTCTGAAAAGACTCTTTCCCACGCCGACAATCAGGAAGTATCCACTGGAGAAACATCTGATGAAGGCGAAACAGTTGAGGATGTGTATAACACCCTTAACGAAAAACAGAAAGATGCAGTAGCACAGATTGTAGATGCTGCTGTGCAGGAAAAAGAAGGAGGTTCAGAGATGAAACACAACGCATTCGATGGGGCTAATCAGTCTCAGAACACATTATCCCACGATGATTTCATGGAAATCGCAAAGGTTGGCCGCCAGATGGGATCACTTAAGGCTGCATTTGAAGCTGCTGAAGAGGAAGGTTTCATTCAGCACGCAGATGGCGATTATGGAATTAAGAATCTGGAGTATCTGTTCCCAGAAGCTAAGACAATCAACACAACTCCTGAGTTCATCAAGAGAGAAACAGACTGGGTTGATAAGGTTCTTAATGCTACACACCACACACCTTTCAGCAGAGTAAAGAGTATCTTCGCTGACATCACAGAAGATGAAGCTCGTGCAAGAGGTTACATCAAGGGTAAGCTGAAGAAGGAAGAGGTATTCTCACTCTTAAAGAGAACAACAGATCCTCAGACTATCTACAAGAAGCAGAAGCTGGATAAGGACGATATCGATGATATCACAGATATGAATATCGTTGCTTGGCTGAAGACAGAGATGCAGCTCATGCTTAAGGAAGAGATCGCAAGAGCTATCCTCATTGGCGATGGTAGACTTGCTTCTTCTGATGACAAGATCCAGGAGTCACATATTCGTCCTGTATACAACGATGCTGATCTTTACACAGTTAAGATCCCTGTTAGCGTTGCAGCTAATGCTACAGATGATGATGTTGCTAAGGCACTCATCAGAGCTATGGTTAAGGCTCGTAAGCAGTACAAGGGTTCAGGTAACCCATCATTCTTCACAACAGACGACTATGTAACAGATGCTCTGTTGCTTGAGAATGGTATCCAGGAAAGACTCTACAAGTCTGAAGCAGAAGTTGCTACAGCTATGAGAGTTAGAGAGATCGTTCCTGTAGAGGTTATGGAAGGCCAGACAATCGAAATCGATGAGAATGGCACAAAGAAGACATACCCTGTTATCGGTGTTGAAGTTAACCTTTCAGATTACAACATCGGTACAAACGGTGGTGCTAAGACTGACTTCTTCGATGATTTCGATATCGACTTCAACCAGTACAAATACCTGTATGAGACAAGAATGTCTGGTGCTTTGATCAAGCCTTTCTCAGCACTTACATTCTACCTTGTAAAGGGTTGATTAAATCTTATAGGAGGGCAAAATAATGGAGATGATTTTCCAGGACGCAAAAGATAAGTACGTTACAGCGGTTGTTGTATACGGAAAGACATCAGATTCAAAGCTTTATGTTGATGCTGATTACTCAGCTCAGGTTGAACAGGCAGTAGTTGAAGATGCTTTCGCTAAGAATGTTCTTCTTGTAAAAGTTGGTACAGCTTCATACAGACCAGTTAAGGTAGCAGCAAACAAGGTTCTTGTGCTTGATCTTTCACAGGGCTCTGTAGCAGCTACAGAATTCGCAGCTAAGGCTGCTGAATAATATCTTGGAGGTTGTTTATGAAGTGGTACGGCGAGATTGGTTTTAAAGAAATAGTTACAGAAGCCAGAGGTGTTCATAGCCCTAAGATAATCCCTAGGATGTTTGTAGGTGATGTTCTTAGGAGTGCATGGGGAGAACAACAGGGCAATAAAATCAATGCTGATATGCATGTAACAAATAGGCTTTCAGTGGTTGCTGACCAGTATCTTCAAAACAACTTCCACAAGATAGCTTATATTGAATTCGAAGGTGCCAAGTGGACTGTTGGTAATGTCGAGAAGGATCCAGATCGACCAAGACTTACAATCTCGCTTGGCCCTTTGTATAAGGAGGAAGAGGAGGTAGACGAAGATGAAGACTAGAGAAGAAGTCCAAGAGTTTTTGGAAAGTGTTCTCGGGAATGATCGAGTTTACTTCCAAGAGCCTCCGAATACTGGCATGAAGTATCCATGTATAGTTTATAGGTTTAATCGATTCGATAGAAGAGATGCCGACAATAAACCGTACATACTCTTCGGCCAGTGGGAGGTACACCATATGTATAAGTCAATAAAGTATGACCTTAAGGATAAGTTTATATTTGCTTCTCCATATGTCGACTTTAACAGACGCTTAATTACAGATGGCGTATACAATGATTACTATACAATACATCAATAACGGAGGTAAACACTATGGCGACAAATTTCGCATTAAATTGGGACGCCCAGGGCGAGAAGAAATTCGAGACTGGTGTTGATAGGGGTGTGTTATATCCAGGTGTAAATGGATTATACCCAAAGGGAGTCGTTTGGAATGGCTTCACTAATGTAAATGAATCTCCAGACGGAGGAGATGCTCAGGATTTCTATGCTGATAACATTAAGTATGGTTCACTTCGTGGTGCTGAGAACTTTAATGGTACCGTTGAGTGCTATACATATCCTGATGAATGGAAGGCTTGTGATGGCCGTAGAGAACTTGTTCCAGGCGTTACAATCTCTCAGCAGAATAGAAAGGCATTTGGTCTTTCTTACAGAACACTTATCGGAAACGATACTGAGGGTATTGACCTTGGTTATGTTCTTCACCTCATCTACAATGCTACAGCTTCTCCATCAGAGAAGAGCCGTCAGACTGTAAATGAATCACCTGAAGCTCAGACATTCTCATATGAGTTCAGAACAACACCTGTTCCTGTAACAAGAATCGAGAATGCAAAGGCTACATCTCACATCGAGATCGACAGCACAAAGGTTTCTGCAGCTCAGCTTACAGCTATCGAGAACGTTCTCTATGGCCAGGCTGGATCAGTATCTTATTCAGAAGTTGCTGCAACTACAGGTGACAACCCAGCTACAGAAGGTTGGTATGAACTTGTTGGCACAACATATGTTCTCTCAACAGATACAACAGTAGATGCTGAGAAGACATACTATGAGAAGGTTGAGACTGGTGCAGTAGATCCTAGACTTCCTCTTCCAGATGAAGTTTACGATATCCTTACATCAGTAGCTTGATAATTTGTTTATGGGCCTGGGTCGTTAGCTATATGCTTTCGGCCTGGGTTCTTTTTATGAAAGGGGAATAACCATGTATAAAATCACAAGAAAGTATGAAGATTTCAATGGGGTTGAGAAAGAAGAAGACTTTTACTTCAACCTATCAAAAGCTGAGATTCTCAAGATGGAACTTAGCGAAGACGGTGGCATGGACCAGCGTTTAAATAGACTTGTAAAGACAAAGGATATGAAAGAAGCCATTAAGGTATTTGAGGGACTTCTTCTCTTATCTTATGGTGTAAAGACGGATGATGGTCGATTCGAGAAGAGTGATGCTCTTAGAGCTAAGTTTGCAAGCTCAGCCGCATATAGCGAGATTTATTTCGAACTTGCTACAGATCCTGAAAAGGCTCAGAAGTTTGTAGAAGGTATCGTTCCAAAGATGGATACACCTTCAATACCAGCACCACCACTTCCAGAAACGCATTAATATACTGAGAAAGGAGCAATAAGAGGATGTCAATAAAAATCGAAGTAAAGGGTGCAGAATTGTTCGATGAAAAGACTCAAAGATTTATTGAGGTCAAACCAACCACGTTAATAATGGAGCATTCTCTTATTGCTATTTCTAAATGGGAGTCAAAGTTCCATATACCATTTCTGGCAGAGGACGAAAAGACTCCCGAACAATTAGAGTATTACTTCAAATGCATGACCATTAACCAGAACGTTAACGACAATGTATACAAGTCGATTACAGTTTCACAACAGCAAGAAATATTGAATTACATTAAAGACCCTATGACTGCTACTTGGTTTTCAGACAATAAAAAGAGCGGAAAAGGTAAAGGTCGTAAGGCAGAGATTATCACATCAGAACTCATCTATTATTGGATGGTAGCTTTACAAATCCCATCCGAGTATGAAAAGTGGCACTTAAATCGATTACTAACACTGATACAGGTATGTAATTCGTATAACCAGCCTCCGAAAAAGATGAGTAAAAACGAAATAATTCGTAATAATGACGCATTGAATGCAGCAAGAAGGGCAGCTATGCGTACACGGGGGTAAAGACTATGAGTAGTGGCATAACTGTTAGTACAAGTGGTGACTTTAGCAAAACATTCAAATACTTGGGTAGCTTAGAGTCATTTAAGAAACAAAAACTCATGTCTATTTTAAAGAAATACGGTGAAATGGGTGTTGATTCTTTACGAGAATACACACCAGTAGACACCGGTGAGACTGCCAGTAGCTGGTCTTACACAATAACTGAAGATAAGAATTCAGCCACTTTGACATTTGTAAACGATGCTCAAAATGACGGTATTCCTATAGCAATTTTAATACAATATGGTCACGGAACTGGAACTGGCGGATATGTTCCACCGAATGATTTCATAAATCCAGCAATGAGACCGATATTCGAAAAGATAGCAAATGATGCTTGGAAGGAGGTACGTGCTTTATGAGTCAGCAGATTGAGAATCAAATCGTAAAAATGCAATTCGATAACACAAGTTTCGAAAAGAACGTTCAGCAAAGCATGTCTACCCTTGACAAGCTTAAACAGGCTCTGCGTTTTGATAAAGTAAACATGACACCTCTGCAAGAGGCTTTTTCATCTGCAGAAGCTACAGCCACTAAAGCCGGTTTCCACATTAGAGACATTTGGCTTAAGGTTGGAAGTATTATAGAAGACCAGGTCGCACAAAAGGTTGTAGATGCTGGTAAGAAAATGCTCAATGCACTCTCATTTGAAGGTATCAATGATGGTTTTAGAGAGTATGAACTTAAGATGGGTTCTATTCAGACCATTATGGCAGGTACCGGTGAGTCATTGGCAACTGTAAATAGATATTTGGATGAGTTAAATACTTATTCAGATAAGACTATTTACTCATTCTCAGACATGACAAGTAACATTGGTAAATTCACCAATGCAGGTGTCGGTCTGAAAGATGCTGTAGATGCCATTAAGGGTATTGCAAATGAGGCAGCAGTCTCTGGTGCAAACTCAAATGAAGCATCTAGAGCGATGTATAACTTTGCACAGGCTCTGTCAGCAGGCTATGTTAAGCTTATCGACTGGAAATCAATCGAGAATGCTAACATGGCAACCAAGGAATTCAAAGAATCTCTTTTGGATGTTGCTGTGGCTTGTGGAACAGTTGAGAAAACATCCGATGGTATGTATAAGATCCTAACAGAGAATAATAACGGATCAACCATGGAAGAACTTGTTAGTGGTACAAAGAACTTTAACGATTCTTTGGCATACCAGTGGATGACAACTGAAGTATTAACGAAAACCCTTAAACTCTATGCTACTGACATTAGAACTCTAACCGATGAAGAAAGAGGACTATATGAGCAAGAGCTTAAGAACATGGGTTTGTCAGATGAGCAGATTAAGAAGTTCGAGGAATTAGGTATTAAAGCTACTGATGCTGCATCTGAGATCAAGACATTCTCAATGCTTATGGATACTCTTAAGGAGGCCATAGGTTCAGGTTGGGCAATGACTTGGCAAATCCTTATTGGTGACTTCGAACAGGCTAAATCATTATGGACAAGTGTCGGTAACGTAATGAGTGGAGTCATCGATAGTATGAGTGAATCTCGTAATGCATTCCTCAAATCTGGTTTACAGACAGGTTGGGAAAGATTCACAACTATGGAAGGCAGAGCAATACCTGAGGCTGAGAAATTCAGAGAAGTGCTTGTAGATCTTGCACATGAACAAGGTATTTTATCTGACGAACAGTACGATAGTATTGATTCAACAGAAGCTCTTTTAAAATCATTCCATGATCTTAACTGGGTTACTGGTGACTTGTTAAAGAGTTCTATCAGTGACTACGTTGAAATTCTCGAGTCAATGTCTGATGAGGAACTAAGCTCCTTCAATATCAAGACAAGTGATGTAGAGAATCTTAAGAAACTAAGTAAAGAACTTGAGAGTGGAGCATTAAATGCTGATGACTTCGCTGAGTCAATGAACGCACTTGGCGGTAGAGAAAACGTAATTGCCGGGTTATCAAACATATTTCAGGCATTACTTGGAACTATTAGACCAATAGGTGAAGCATTTAGTGAAGTGTTTGGTTTGCTTGATCCAATGAACTTATACGATCTCACTCGAAGGTTTAAAGATTTTACAGACCAGATAAAGGTTAGTGATGATGCTGCAAATACGCTTAAAACATCATTCACTTTAGCATTTACAGGAATAAAGACAGTTATAGG
>RHMF01000736.1_pt1 | contig 14412 bp, 19 predicted proteins | sample 5365151 | NCBI WGS metagenome assembly RHMF01 (sample SAMN10266501, study PRJNA497801) | feces metagenome | isolation source: feces | host: Bos taurus | place: China: Prairie of Fairy Mountain | collected 2017-08-14 | reverse complement strand
CATATTTCTTTCCGATTCCAAGTTTAGTCTTCATCCTTAAGCATATCTTTCAAGTCCTCAATGACAGCGTTTATGTCAACCTCGCTCTTCTGCTCGACCTCAACCTTATGCGTTTCGCTCCAGTGTCTCCTGCATTTGAGCCAGAAGAAAAGGCTTGCCCTGTCACCGTTCATTATGTTTTCCATCAATTTTCCGACAACCATATCGGCTGTGTTCTCGTCAATCTCCTTAATTGCGGCATCGAATTTCTTGTCCTTCTTTCTCCAAGCGTTTACTGTGTCAACTGTGACACCAGCCCTTCTTGCAGACGCATACTGCAATCCCATAGACTCTTCGTATGCCCTTAAGAAATCCTCTTTGATTTGTTTTCTTTCCTCAGCTGTATAAGGGCGTGCCATATATTCAAAATTAATATGTTATTCTCATAATTTAGGAGGCTTTCTTCTGGCAGTTCTGCGTAATGGGAAGAAAAAAACCGACACCGTAAGGCATCGGTCTTTCTTTCTAACCAAGGAGGTTCATATTGAACTTTAACGAATCCTCTATCTTGAAATTTCCGATATAGTTGCTGGATACACCATCAAGTGTATGCCCCATAGCCATCTCAGTATATGCATAAGGTACATTTGACTGGTTCATCACAGTGGCGAATGTGTGTCTGGCCCAAGTGGTGGATATATTGTCAGGCAATGCCAGTGCTGGGCCTATTTCCCTTATAGATTTGGTGACTTTATTGTTTATGGAGGTAATGTACTTGTGGAACTCTTTCTCGTTGTCTATGGGCGAATTTGGGAACAACAAGCCATTCTCTGTGTACGGTGCTGCTATCTCATCGTATACAACCTTCAATTGGGGTATTATTGGGACCGTTATGAGCATATCCGTCTTTTCCTTCGTTTTATGTCTGTGGAATTGGATTATTTGTGGATTCTTGCCCCATTTGAAGCGTAATACGTCATTAAGGTTTGCACCGTTTGAGAGGTAACTGGCCAGAAACAACCCAACGTAGTATTGGTCAGACAAATCAAGCCACAAGTTGTATATGGAGGTCATTTGCTCTTTGGTAAGGAAACAGTCGTTCCTTTTCCTCGGTTTTGGCTTTTTGACCTTATCCAACTCATATGAATGTTTCTGGAATGGGAAATCGTTGTCAGTATATCCCTTGTAAGATGCGTAATTGAATATAGCAGTAAGCATAGCGTAATAGGTTCTCATCGTTGACGGTGACTTACCTTCAGACTTTAGGTCTTTGGATAACTGACGGCAGAAATCAGCGTCCACATCGGTCATCTGGACCTCTCCGTAATGTGATTTGATGTACGACAGCAATGTGCGGTAGCTGTTGTATGTGGAGACTTTTTCGTCTTGTTCAAGAAGCTCCATCTTGAATTTGATTAATTCGTTCAATGTTTTCATTTCACTGCGTTTTTGATGGTGTTAATTATCGTTAAATCCTCCATATGTGCGTAATACTGTTGTGTGATAAGTGTGTTGGTATGTCCAGCGGCCTTTGATACGACCTCCAAAGGGACTCCAGAATTGAGTAACAAGGTGCAATAGGTATGTCTGAACAAATGGGTGTGTAAACGCTGGTCTATGCCCAGCAAATCGCCTACAACCTTCAAATAAGCGTTGTACTTCTGATTGGAGATGACTGGCAATTTACCGTTATGCTTTTTCCATATATTAACACCAAAAGGAAGAATGAAGGCTACGAATGTCTGTCTGGTTTTCACCCTTTCCTTCTTGATGAAATATGTGTCGTTGATGGATTGTATGTCTTCTGGACGCAAATCCTTGAGGTCGCAATAGGCCAATCCAGAGGCTATCTGGAACAGGGCACAGTCAACGATGTTCTGAAGGGATAAATTCGGCATTACAGCGGCTTTCAGCTTGTCTATGGACTCTTTGTCCAGATAGGTTATTTCTGGCCGTTCCTGCTTGATTGTGACGTTTGAGAAAGGATTTGTGGTCATATATCCGCAATCCAGAGCGTACTTGAACACTGCCTTCGTTTTCTTCCATATACAGATTGATGTGGCTGGCTTGTATTTTGATGTGATGTGGTTCTTGAATTGCTCAATATGGCCTCTGTTGTATTTCTCCATTTCCATATCACCGACCAAAGTTATCAACAATTTGACGTAGTTGATGTGGCGGTTAACGGTCTTTTCTGTGACTCTTTTTCGCAGGATTTCGATGTATTCTCCGCATACTTGAGACAATTTGTGGGTGGTTGGATTGATGCCGTTTTCATAGCATTCCAGAATTGATTTTGGTGACAATTCCAAGCCGTTTTGCTCCATTTTTTGGATAATTTTGAGTATATCCAACTTAATGATTTCCAGTTCGTTAGGCAGATATTTGCGTTTTTTTGAAGCCTCTGGATTTTTGACGCAAAAAAAACGCAAATGCTTTGTGGCACGCTGGTAGTTGCCAGTGATGGTAAGCACCGCTTGGTACTGTCCTTCCTTGGTCTTTCGCCAAGTGAAATTGATGTTGAAATTTGACATAACTTGTTGGTTTTAAGTGGTTTGGATTTGGTTAACTACTCGGAACCAACTGTCGCTGGAATGGACAAAAAAAAGCACCTACGGAATCGTAAGTGCCTGATTTTCTTGATTTTGTGTCCCCTCAGGGACTCGAACCCTGGACCCATTGATTAAGAGTCAATTGCTCTACCACAAACAGTTACGGTTGATTCCAACGCAAAAATACACAAATTCCAAAACAAAAAACGCAAAAAAAACGCAAAAGTTATCAACAATCCAAAATAAAAATATATCTTTGCAGCGGGCTTGGACCATCCCGCTGTCAAGGTATCTGGAAAAAGAAAGGACTGCTCAAATCGGCAGTCCTTCTCTTCTTTCTCTTGAAACGATTTCACCGAGTTGGAATCGTTCCACATACTCTTTGGAGATTTCGTTGAAGTCATCATCCTCATAGAAATTAGCGATTTCAACTCCATTGTCATCCACCTCAACAGTAAATAGGTTTCCATCTTCCAACGGTGTGAACACACACTTATGCTCCTTGCCGTCTGGTGTCTTTGACTTTACTATATACTCACAAAAGTTATACATAATTTATGGATTTTGGGTTAGTCATCTTCAAGCCAGAGTGCGTATTCGTCATCTATAGTGACCTTGTAAACACCTTCCTTGTAAACGCCAGTAACTGTAAGTCTGTAACCACAGGGTACAAATTCGTCCTCTTCAGTATCATATTGGAATTTGCAGTGGCTCAAGGACATTTTTCTTCCACTGTTCTGCCGCATATCATCAAGCAAACATTCTAATATGCTGGATAGGTTCTCTTGCTGCATATAATCCCACAGTTCACCTTCATAATAAACCTCGTGTTTTGTGGATTTGCCCATAGTACGAGTAATAATGTCAAATTCGCCTTCTGGCTTTTCTACTTCTGACCACAACTCACTTGAGTTGAAATATTCATCATAATACTCTTTCATACTAACTATATTTTGGGCGCAAAGATATAATTTTTATTTTTGCAGCCATAAATTTTATGGCTATGAAAGAATACATCACCAAAGAAGATATTAGAAAAGTCGCTCAATTAGAATATCCTATAGATTTTCATAGGGACAAAATGTATATGCCTATTTATGACGATTCTGAAAAACAGATAGGCCATATAGATATTTTTATTAGTGGTGAAGATAATATAGAATTTAGTATCGGCGTCATAATGTACTATTTTGACGAGGATGACCGTAGAGACGAAGAATATGATGATGTTGATTATTTAGGTTTTTTCTCATTATCTGACGAATCCGAATATTCTATTTGTGCTGAAAAAATTAATCGATCCATAAACGAGTATATGGAATAAAAAAACTGGAAGCTACACACCTTGTATGAGCTCCCAGCCAGCAATAGAAGAATTTAGTCACTATTATAATATAATTTTTTTATGAAAAAGTCAAGAAAATTTCAAAGTTTTTTGATGTTTGGTATGTTGGGCCATACATAGACTTCAAATCCGTTCTTCACAAGCCAAGAATATACTGTGGTCTTCTTGCTTCTGGGCATAAGCGTCTTCTTGTCCATAATGATGAAACGCAAGTCTATTTCTGGATTTGAGTCTCTCACCCAGATGTATTTGTCGGCCTCGGATTTGGTCCTGAAGCGGCCTTTTGTCTCCCAATATATCAAATGCCCATCTGTTGATGTTGTCGTGAAATCTGGCACATATTTGTGCGGTTCCGCTGGTATTTCGTACTGTAATTCACTTACCTCATAATTTTCATCACCAAGCTTCTCTGACACTTCCAATTCAAAATGTGATTTGAACTTTCCTACATCTTTCTTATGTTTGGATTTTGACATCTACTTGGAAAATAACCAGTTATTCTTCACCTTCAGAGGGTGGTATTTTGCTCCATCGAACCACATAGGCTGTTTCTGTATTTTTCCGTCAAGAAATGCGTAATGCACCCACTGGCAGCTTACCAATTGACCGTCTTTGTCGAATTTAGCATATTCAGCTATCAATTCATCAATCACCACACCAGACTCCATTACGGCCTTCAATAGATTTACGTTGTCTGCATAGCCGTCTTTGGAGTATATATCTGCGGCAGCGGCTTGTATATGAAGGCTGTTACGGGCCCCTCCGACAGCTTGGTTCAAAAGTTTATCTCTGAATCCACTTGATACATATACAGGTTTGCCGAACTTCTCTCTTATTTTGTCAAGTTGGACCATCAGAGCCAGTAAATTTGATTCCTCTTTACTATTTTTCTCTGGTAGATGTGCAAGTTTAGGGTGACTCGCTGATTTGCATAACTCGCTAATTTTGAAATATTTGCTCATTTTACTTAATTTTATACTTTATTCTGGAAGTCTGAATCCAGCAACCTCAATTTGTTGTACTTGTTCCTGCTGGTTGTCTTGGTTTGTGTCAATAGCTGTAGGCACTGGCACAGGATAGTATTCTTTGGCGAATATGCCTTCAATAAGGTTGAAAGCTTCCTTTTCTGTAACAAGATTGTCCATTATCAAACCATAAACGACCTTAAATGCTTTTTTCTCAGTTGACATCTGTATTTGGTTTTACTATGTTATATTTTTTTCCAGCCTCAATCGGAAACGAGACCATACACTTCAATACCCATTCCTTCTGGTCTGTGACAGTCTTTTTCGGCCTGTAGGACTTTTTGCACTCATAATAGGCATCCTTCTTTATTTCCCACATAACCAGTTGGTCATCTTTGGGGTAAATACCGCACAGGAACGCTCTGTCGCATTCTCCGTTGCGTAAATCATTCTGGATGGCATCAACCTTTGTATCGTCAATCTGAAGGTCAGGAAAGGAATCTATGGTGTAATCAAGTCTTGTTTTGATTTCAATTTCGTATCTTTGGCTCTCTTCGGTTACAACGTCCGCATCGTGATGACAGAAGGTATCTGCTGATGTTGATGTGATGGTCCACTCTGGATGTCTTGAACTGAATGTTGTTTGGAATATATCAAATCCATACTGTTCTAATTCTCTGATAGTCACTTGTTTTCATCGTTTAATCTTTTATTTTCCGATTCATCTTCTCGCTGTAGTTAAGTCCAGCTGCGATGACTTCTTCTTTTGTTGGCATTTCATAGGCTGTTTCATCGTCATAGACTGTTTTCCAATCCTCATATGGATTTGGGTCATCGGCCAGCGGATGATGGCCAGTGCGCTCTATGTATAGTTTCTGCCATTTATCCATCGTTGTCACATCAATGAACTTTGGATGTGAGTGCTTTCTGCCACAACTTCCACAGTATAAGTCAGTTCCATCCTCATTTCCAAGTATATGCAGTGACATACAGCGCGTGCAGTAGAACACAACATTTGATTCCAATTCTTCTTTACTAAATTCTTTCATAACTCCAAATGCTCCCATAACTTATTCTTCTGCTTCTGCAAGACCTTGATAAATTGCCTCTGTCGTATCCGTTTTCTTCCGCAGCTTCTTTGACTGATTTGTATTGTTTTACGAATGTTCCGTCTAATGTGTATTGGAATATAGGCTTACTCAATTTATCTCTCCTGCATTTTTTTTCTTCGTCTGTGTAGTGTTTACCGTAATTTGGATTTTTTGAACCAATCTTGGATTCACTCATCCATTTTCGTCTATCTTCATCCTTCCACCATTCTGTCTTAAACTCTGAATAATGTTTTTTTGAAAGCTCATTGTTTGCATTTTCTTTATGCGTCACCCAACGAAGATTTGAAACAGTGTTGTTTGTCCTTACCGTGTCTATGTGGTCAACACAGGGTTTGTTTTCTGGATTTGTGAGAAAGGCTTCTGCTACAATTCTATGAACTAATTTATTGGTTGGTTGACCGTTTTTTCGTAAAGAAACTCTGTAATATCCTCCTTTATCTTGGAAAAAAGTTAACAAACGTTTTGTTTTTATATTTCTAACTTCACCACAATCACTTACTTCATAATCTTCAAACCCTACTACTTGTCTCCATTCCTCTTTACTCATTATCTCCAAGTCTTCCATAATTATTCTCGAACCGACATTCATCAAGCAAGTATCCCTTCACCATATCACCCATATACAGCCTTTCCAATCGTTTTCCGTTGAAATACAACAGGATGTCACTGTAATGGTAGAAAGGGTTCTCTTCGTCTCTAACAAACGCTGGCAAGCGTCTTATATTCAACATTCTGGCTATATCCTCAGGCATCCTTCCGTTCATTTTCACTTTGGCAAAAGGATTTTCCAGAGGATACTGGTTGTTGGTCAATGTCCCGCAATAATAGACGTTGAGAGCTGTCCTGTAATCGTAATCATTCAACAGGTGTTGGAGATTATAGGTCTCAGGCAACTTGAAATTCAACGGTTCCTCATCTATTTTCTGGATGTCTTGGGAGAGTTCTCTTTCTGTTAATTGAGACCAATTCTGGTTGGTAGTGTTCATTCCTTCTGGTATCTCCCCATACCATAAACGAAGGACTTGAGTGACTGGATTGTAGCGATGTATTTGTACCGCTGTACCTTGGAGAGTAAATGCATTCTTAGTCGTTACTATTCTGTAATACTCTCCAGACTTGATAAGTATGTTTATTTTCTGCATTCATAGTGCTGTTTGTTTAGTTATTTTCTATATAAATAGTAGCTTCTTTGGAAAAATCAGTGCTACTATAAATAATATAGTAGGTTGGATAAAAAAAGTCAAATGCTATTTGAAAAAAAATGTATTTTTGCGCTTTGTTTTAATATTCAATGATATGAAAAGAACGCTTATTTTTGTTTTTTTGATGCTAACAATAGCGTCATACGCACAGGAACGTGTTAATCAATCCCCATTAACATTCAAATCAGAAAGCCAAACACTTGATTCAGCCACATTCTGGGAATATGACAAATATAAGGGTGTGTGGAACTCCGAATCCAACAAATTATCAGTTGGGTCGTTTGAAAACATCAAAGCTGTTACTATGGATATAAATGGGACAACTATATATGCTCTTGTTATGCCCACTAAGACTTGGGGTTATGAATATCCAGCACTCAAACAAGGTTACTACGAATATAATATATGGCGCATATTTGAAATTGATGCCAAGACATATAAGAAGCTTTTTAAGCTCACAAATACACCGACAATATTCAATGTGCGCGAGAGCAATGTTAAAAAAGTTGAGGATGTTCCATACGAAATAAAAAAAATGGTTACGCAACAGTTCGGAGGAGCCTCTACATCTCAATTTGGTGCTTTCAAGGCCACAGACGGAAACATACGGTTCTTCTTTAACTTTCGTTTGAGTGACAACTGGTCAGATATTAGGTATTTTGAGGTAACGGAAGAACAATGGAATAAGTTGAATATAGGACGTTAAATATAATTTCTTGGAATACAGTTAAGGGTGGCTATTAGCTACCCTTTTTTATTTCAATTACAGTTTTAATGTCTTATTAAGATTCTTATTAAGTGTCTTATTAAGATTCTTATTAAGTATCTTAGTCAGTGTCTTATCTATCTTATTCTTATTCTATTTCTTTATCTTATTCTTATTAACTATATACTTAAAATAAAACTAAAAAAAAAATAATAAAAAAATGATTTTTTTCTTGTTTTCAACTATTTATTTTTGTATATTAGTAATAGAGGCTGTGACAGGATAGAGATACAATGGTAGAATAGCCTTCGGAAGTCACACACAGCCTCTTTTACTCCGAAGGCTACTCCATTTAAATAATGTGTTAAATAAAGAGGCAATGACAACACAAAACAAACAGAATGATTCCAACTGGGGACTAATGATTTTCAAAGATACCTTTGAGTATCTGATTGATGGCGATATGAGTAATGACGAATTCTGCACACTGATGAGGTGTGTTTACAACTTGAGAGAAAACGGTGAACTACCAAATGAGGATGAATTACCAAAGACAGTAAAATTGGTATGGAAAACGCTGAAACATTCTATATCCAAGTCTGCGACAAACGCAAGATACTACGACAAGCGAAAATCAAACAAATCCAAGACCGTAAAAAACAAAGAGATAAATGAAGATTACTATTGTCCTTGGACTGATGAAGAAACTGGCGAAATATACACACCAACAGACCAAGCATATACCAGCGATTTGACAATTGACCCTGTGCTTGAGGAAGAACAGTCTGGGAATCTCAATGATTACATCCTCGGTCATCAAGATGGAATGATGCGTCACCAGACATTCAGCGGTTTCATTCAAGAATTCCCTAACGCTGAAAGGCTTCAACAGCTAAGTAATATAAGTCTTGTGTCAGCAAACACACTATACCAACACTTACGGCAAAAAGAATTTCAAATTTAATAATAATAATTAACAAAAACAAGAAAATTATGTTTAACTTTAACACAATCAAGAAAATTAGAATGTTCAAGAATTTGAGCGGTAGAGCATTGGCTGAAAAGTGCGGTGTATCTCAATCGAATATTTCCCTTATTGAGAATAACAGAAAGGCTGGAGCCACAGTCCAAACTGTAGAGAAGATTCTCAATGGAATGGGATTCAGATTGATTGTAGCACCCATCCCTGATGAAAACAAATGTCCCTGTCATTTTTCAACTGGTGGAACGACAGTGACATTCAAAAATGAAAAAATTTAATAAAATACTTGATATTTATAAATAAAATTTGTATCATTATATTAACAACGAGGCCACTGCGTGCAAGTGTGGAGTTAAGTTTTTGTTTTATATAAGTAAAAGATTCCAGCGATAGATTTGACTTTCTGCGAATCTATCCGAAAAAGCAAGGGTGGTGTCTTGTCTAACCACCCTTTTCAACGAGAACAAAAATTTTGTAAATTATAGATAGAGGGAGCGCACAGCAAATTACGACTAACTTTTGAATGGGACTCAAAAACAAGCTCTCTGACAGAAAAAAGAAATAAATAATAAGTAATAAAACTGAGTAAAATGAAAAGATTTAGAGATTTAAGAGCGGACGAGATTATGTTACGTCCCACAGACACAAAATTCAAAGGAAGCGCACTTTTGCTGGCCTACAAAGACGCACGCTGCGATATGAATATCCTTGACGAGACTGTTGGTGCTGACAACTGGCAGAAGAAATTCTATGAGGTAAAAGGCAACCTGTACTGTTCAGTCGGAATCAAGGTTGGTAATGAATGGATTTGGAAAGACGATTGTGGTATGGAGGGAAACACAGACCCTGCCAAGAGCGAGGCCAGTGATGCGTTCAAGAGGGCTTGTTTCAATTGGGGATTGGGTAGAGAGCTCTATTCAACTCCAAAAATCAGAATCAAATGTCCTGAGTCATATTATTATAATGACAAGATGACAATGACATTCCAAGTGTCTGAAATTCAATTTGACGACAACAAACAATGTACAAAACTTGTGGTGGTTGACAGATTTAACAATGTGGTTTTTGACTGGTCGCTTGGACAACAAATCAATACATATCAGCCACAAATTCAACCACAACAACCTCAACCTCAACAAAATAACGTATTCCAACTACAAAAAAGGGAAAATCCCACTGAAGCTAACGGAAGGCTTTCAAAACCTCTCTACGTTGACATCGTTAAGTCTGACACAGTTGAGAGACTTCAAACAATTTATGGTATGTACCCAGAGCTACAGCAGAACCAGTTCTTCACTGGTACACTGACAAAAAGAAAAAATGAGCTTCAAGCAGTTTCATAATACTCATTTTATTAATTATTTTTTTTCTACTCATTCATAATGAAAAAGGGCCTCCAAACTGGAAGCCCTTTTGTTTTAATCTACCCACCAAATCCTTCGCATTTCAAGCGATATATGGTCTGGTGGTATGGTTATACCTTTTAGTGGTCAATCGTCTCTCTACGGTCATCTATGAGCTTTGTTGCGTTAAGTCTATTTCAACTTCATCTTGGTTTGCATAACCACCGTCATTTTCACACTTTACAACGTAGTAGATATACTCACATCCTTCTGGAAGTTCTATAGCATCATTATAACCTAATGTGCCTCCGCTCTCATCACCGCTGATGATTGATGGTTGGAAATTAGCTATTTCATTATCATTCTCGTCATACATCATAACATCAAGTGTGTCTGGCAGTACATCCCATTTGCCCATTTGGAATTGTGCCTCAAAACGCATCTGGTTGTTTTGGAACGCTGAATTGTCAGTAACTTCTATATATCCAACATTAGTGACTGTGACAGAGGTACTTGGAGTAGTATAAGAATAACTTGGATTAGTTGCAACCACTTCAACATATACATCATAAGTACCATCATCCACATCAGTGTTCAACCAGTATGTTTCTTGGGCTGGCAGAAGGTTTACAGCACCACCGTTGTTTACGTCATAAACCATTCTCGCTGACGTATAGTTAAGATTTGGATTCAAATGTATGTAGGTGTAAATCTGTCCTTTTGGATTGTTGCTGTTTGCGAAGAGTGTAGGCTGAACCACAGCCACTTCTGTGTTCTTGTTTGAGCGAAAAACATTCCCGTATATGTCTTGGATTTCCATCTCCGCCAGATACGTCTGCGGGTCAAGCGTAAGGAATATCTCATATCCGTTATTCGGCCAGTTGTACCAACCAGAAACCCTTGTTATCGTTTGCCATCTGTCAGTGGAAAGCACTATCCTCTTGTATTTAGGGTAATAAGTAAAGCTGTTTGGATAGGTTGTTGTTGGAAACCATACGTTGTTGTCTTGTTGTATTTGCGCACTAAAGGAGAATGTGCCTCCAGTCTGGGCCACTGGTGTATTATAGCGTAATGTTTCGCTGCGAATTTCTCCATAAACATCAATAAATTGCACTTTTATATAGTATGCGCTATTCGGTGTTGTTGGAATTTTTCTATTCAAATAACCAGATATAGTACCGTTCAATCCGTCATTTTGCCTTGAGTATGAGGCATTTACGACTTCAGCACCGACAAAATCGGCTCGGTCCGACATATAGATTTGGAAATTAGCCGTCAAACCTTCTATTTTGTATGTACTCACCCAATCGGCTCTGAAATTCAACTGTGCTGTGTTTGTCTGCCATTCGGCTGTTATGTTTGACAGCGACACTTGTCCCTCTGGCAGCGTGGAAAAGGTGGATGTCTGGGCGGCATCTATCTTGCCGTACCCAGAATCCACTATATATGCAGCAACAGTATATTGTTTGTTCGGTGTCAGACCAGTAGCTGACACAGTTGACTGTTGGCCATCCAATTCAAATGTTTTGTCTGCCTCGCCAGTCGTTGAAAGTGTTATACCAGTTTTCGTTATTGCCATTTTTATGAATTTTTAACTTAACTTATTGAAAGCCCTATTGTGGCACTGTTCGGAGTAATGTCTGTGACTCCAGTGATTGTCACTGACGGTCTTGCTCCAAGTGTGGTAAACGTAATGGATTGTGTAACTTCGCCATCGTAGAAATCAACATTAATCTCAACAAAATACGTTGTGTTTGGTTGTAAACCACTCAAATGTATTGTCTCTGGAACATTGTTGTCCAATATAGCAAATTGCAGCGTAGTGTATGTAGAGCCACCGTCAACCATATAGTATGCGTGTACGTCAGAATAATTCACTGTGTCAATCGGATAATTACCAGTGTAACTGAAAGTTAGGTTTGCCGTATTGTCAGTTACAGAACTTGCGGTGATTCCCAAAATAGGCTCGTCATAGTGAGTTGTTATGGTATTGTTTTGAGGTGTATAATACTGTGTGCCATAAGCAGCTGTGGTAGCAAAGAAACGGTAATAGTATGTGGTGTGTTCTGAGAATCCAGTCACATCACCAGAGAAGTAGTTGCTGTTGTTTGTTGCCGTTATCAGATTACCAGTGAAATCGCTCGTTAGTGCGAATTGGACACCGCATTCTGTGAATGTCATACCAGACGGACCGACATCAACACCCACAAACAGAGTGTCGTAGCTGCTCTCGTATTCAACCGTTTCGTTGGAGAATACATATGAAGCACCTGCGGTTGTGAACATTTGAGCAACAGAATATCCAGTAAGGTTGTTGTTATCGGTTGCTTCAGCGACTGCCCAATATGTTGTGCTTGAATTAAGATTTGATACAGTAATCGCCTGTGTCAATGACGTTGTGCCGTTGACCGTTGTAACCAGATTGGTCAAGGTTGAGTTGCTGTATATTTTAACTCTACTTGATGTTATTGCCATTGTTATATAAATTATTTTCCGTTATTTATTGTTCTGTTATTGTAAATGTTATATCGGCTGAATCGCCATCTATGTTGTTTATGGATACAATTTCAACCTGCGGAGGCCATCCGACAATACCAGCTGGATTTGTCTTCCAAATTTCAATCGCCTTAATCGTTGAAAGATTGTTTTCGATATCAGTGTCAATCTCTTGCACCATATACTTTCTTCCGTCAAGATAGACATAATCAGCATTCGCTACGTTGTCAAACGTTTCAATTGTGACTGTAGTGGCCTCTGTGACCTCATCAAATCCCATTGTAGGCAAAGTAACCCTCAACAGAAGATTTGGTGTTGAAGGAACTATCTTTGACACCGCAAGGCCGTCTATCTCGTCATATTTGGCTGAATGTTCACCAGTGTCCTCATCCAATACCTTTTCAGAATATTGCTCAAAATAGGCCCAAGTACCCATTCTCCAGCTTGAATAAGCGAAAGGAGACTTATGCAGCACTGAAGAGCTTTCCAGCCAGAAATTGTCTATATCTGTGACCATACTCTTATCCTCTTCGTCTTCAGATGTAAACAACAGATAGTTTTTCTGACCTAATTTGTCGTTTGTCATCTCCATTTCGGTTATTTCACCTTTGATTTTGTATTTGGTGTCTATATCCACCCATTCGTATGTCCATTTGTCTCGTATGAACCTTTTGCTTGTAAGCCATTCAAGACCGAACAGCAGTTCCTTGAGCGTTATATCTGGCAAATTGCACCAATATCCCAACTGGCAGAAGCTTAAATCTGGACAATATAATTGGTATTGTGTATGGCCAACATAAGGCTCATATGTCTGGGTAGTACCGTTGAATTCCATATACCTTTCTGTATTGTCACCATAGTTTCTGTATCTGAGCATTGGATTCCTATAGATATAATCCATCTCAATGCCATAATCGTCACCGTCTATAATATCGTAATCAGTAATTGTCATTTCAATAACAGCACTTACGAATCTGAATGCATTAGGGCTTGAAATTCTGAACTGCATAGTTGTTTCTGGAACAATATAGTTGTGAGGAACGGTCCAAGAGTCTGTAACTATGTCGTTGTAGTGTTGTGTAGTTGGCATAAAGACAATCTTGTCCTGTGTAGGTGTTTGAGGTGTCGCTGTGTCCACTATAACCTCAAAATAGTCATCACTGCCAGTGCCTATTACAGACCTTGAGTAACTCAACCATATGTTCATAGATACATTACATAACTTGCTGAATGTTATTGTCTGTGAATCTGGTTGCCAAGACCAGCTGACATCGTTGGTTATATGCTGTCCACCGTTTATCACACCGTATGCACCGTTTGTAAAATTTACCTCTATAACTTGTTTTGTGTTCTGCGGACAAACGTTCTTGTTTGTCGCTGTTGCCCATAACTGGCTGTCTGTATGAGGCAAATCAAAACCAGATGCAAATGATATACCGTCAAGAATGTAATTGATACTCCTTGACTGGTGATAGTGTGCGTATTTGAAATCTCTGAAAGGACCGTACATATACCTCTTATAGACATCTGGATATTTGGTCCAACTGTCTTCCTTCCAAGGGAATATAGTGCTTCTGTCATCCTTTACGAAGTCAATCATCCTTTTGTTGAGAGTTTCAATCGGAATGAACTTCTCATATACACTAACTGTGATTGTGTCTTCGTTTATGGATACCACTTGCATATAAGCGTTTATTATCACACCGTTAATTGACAACAGCACTTTCTCA
>RHMF01000735.1_pt1 | contig 14413 bp, 11 predicted proteins | sample 5365151 | NCBI WGS metagenome assembly RHMF01 (sample SAMN10266501, study PRJNA497801) | feces metagenome | isolation source: feces | host: Bos taurus | place: China: Prairie of Fairy Mountain | collected 2017-08-14 | reverse complement strand
CCTCTCCCCTGCGCTTGACGGGCGTTGCCATCTCCCCCTTCGGTGAGGGGAAGGAGAAGCGCCTGATGGAGTATTTCGCCCAGATGAAGGAAAACTATCCCATCACCTTCGATGCCGTCCGTGAGGATTTCCACATCGAGACGGGCTACACCCGCGGCGCGTATAACAATCCCAGCGTCGAGGTGCGGCAGGCCATCTACCGCATGGCCCGTGCCGAGGCCATTCTTCTTGATCCCTGCTATACGGGCAAAGCCTTTGCCGGTCTCATGGATATGGTGGCCGAGGGCAAGATCGCCAAGGGGGAGAAGGTCATCTTCCTTCACACCGGCGGCTTCCCGGGTCTGTATACCAAGCATCACCGCGAGGAGTTTGAAAAAGAGCTTCTTGACGGCGTGCGGATCATCAAATAAGCAAAAAGAGAAGACCCACGCGGGTCTTCTCTTTTTACGTTCAAATCTCCACCTCGTAGCGCTCGTAGGCGTTGATGATGGTGGTGTTGCCGATGGTGGTTTGGCGCTCAATTTGCCGTCCGTAGTTCATGTGGACGTGACCGTGGATGAAATATTTGGGCTGATAGCGCTCAATGAGATCGCGGAAGCAGTCGAAGCCGCGGTGGGCGTAGTCATCACCGCACTCTACTCCCGTAGGGGCGGCGTGGGCGATGATGATGTCCACACCACCTACGCGGCGGATCTTCCAGTGGAGGCGGCGAATGCGCCGCGCCATCTGCTGTTCGGTGTACTGGTGGACACCGCCATTATAGTGGGGCGAGCCGCCTAAGCCTAAGATGCGAAGTCCGTTGTGGATGTAAATCTTATCCTCAATGCAGTCGCACCCCTCGGGCGGGGCAGAGCGATAGCGGGTGTCGTGGTTGCCGTGGACATAGAGTAGCGGCGCACGTCCCATGGTGACGAGGAAGGAGAGGTACTCCGCCTTCAAATCGCCGCAGGAGAGGATAAGGTCATAGTCCTTCAGCCGACCAGGCTGATAGTAATCCCACAGGAAGGGGCTTTCCTTATCGGAGAGGAGGAGCAATTTCATAGCAAGATGCCCTCCTTCTTCGGCGGGATAAGGTCGCGGTAGATGCCCTGCAACTCCACGATTTTCCGCGCCTTCTCACTGAGGGACTCATAGGGCGGGATAGCGCCGTCCACATTATTGCACAGCCAATCCATGTGGAGGAGTTCGGCGGTGGTAAAGTAGGTGTTGCCATCATTGCGGACAGTGCCGTCCTGCGAAGTGATGGGGCGGTGGAAGGGGGTGATAGTGCCACCCACCATGTCGCGGATAAGGATGTTGGCGAGAGTTTCCACGCCAACGGGGAGGGTTTTCTCCAGTTGCAGTGCAATTACGCCGCTGGACATGCCCCACCAGTAGTTCACCGCTTGATTGGCGTGCTTGGAGGCGAGGCTGTCCCACGTGCCACTGATAATACTGCGGCAGAGCTTTACATAGAATTCGCCCCAATCCCAGTAGGGGGAGGCGAGGAGTTCGGTGTTGCTGTCCTCCTTCACGCGGAAAAGACCCCAGCGACCATGCTCCCAACCAGGCATGGGGATGTCGAGGGTGGAGATGGTGTCCACGCCCTCGTTGCGCAGTTCTGCCAAGGGGTCACCATCAAGGCACGACCACTTGAGGCTGACGCGGGCGCGGGGATTGGTCATCTGCAAGCCCAAGGCAAAGGCGTTGATGCCCGCAGGCACGCCGAAGATGGGGGAGGAGGCGATGTAGCCAATGCGGTCACTTTTGCTGACCGCGCCAGCAATTGCGCCCGAGATGAACTTGCCCTCATAGATGCGGCTATAGTAGGTGCGCACACCCGTGTAGGGCATGGAGATGGAGCAGTTGAGAATTTTCACGTTGGGATACTTCGCCGCCGTTTTGCGGCAGGCGGCAATGAGAGGTGCGGTGGTGGCAAAGATGACCTCTGCACCATTTTCAATGACCTTTTCCATGGCTTGCTCGGCCTCTTCGCCGTTGCCCACGCCATAGTAGACCTGCGTGGTGACCTGCTCGCCCAAAGTGTCCTGTAAGTACAGGCGACCACGCTCGTGACCCTGCACCCACGTGCTGTTCTCGGGACGCAGTTCGTGGATGAAGGCGGCGTTCAAGGTGGAGGAGGGCAGGATGGAGAAAAGGCGGCGCACGATGCTGGTGCTCTCTTCCTTCTCCGCGCCTGTATCCACGGTGATGACCTCTTCTTCCTTCAGCGCGGCGATGTCGGGCCACACGGCCTGCATGCTCTTGGTCAATTCCGCGGCGGTCATGTCGCGAAGTTGGGCGAAGTCGTAGAACTTCAACCACACTAACAACGCATCGGCCACATTGATGTCCTTGGCGCGGTCGCTGTGCTTGGCAAACTCATATTCGAAGCGGAAGAAAGAGGAAGAAAAGCGGCGGCGCTCCTCCTCTGTCCAACGGTGGTCGAGGTCGAAGCCCAGCGCCACTTGCAATTTTGGGAAACTGCCTTGGCGGGTGAACTGGAGGGAGTAAAGCCCCGTGAGGGGATAGTAGTGGAGGAACTCGTAGTAGCACTCCACCTCCTGCTCCTGCGAGTAGGTGGGCAGGATGCGGATCACATAGCCTGTGATGCTCCGCGCGCCAAAATACTTCATGACGCTGACGCGCTTGTTGCCCTCCTGCACGTAGAATCGTCCCAAATATTCAAAGCAGCGGATGGGGTCATGGATGCCCTCGTCCCCCAAATGGGCGCAGCAAAGCTGCCGCCATTTATAGGCGAACTCACTGTCCTCACCAAGAAGGGGGAGAAAATCGGAGGAGAAGGCGTTGACGCGGCCTGCCGTCTTTGTGCCCACAATTTTGTCGAGGGGGATTTCAATGAGACCTAAATCCACCTGTCCTGCCACCATGGAGTCGGTGAGGACTTCGTCCAGCACCTGCAAGTAGGGGTACTTGCCATGGTTCACGCTGTCGCGGTGGGACTTGCGGCCTTGCTTTAAGGCTTGCTGATAGTGGTTGTTGGCTTCCAGTTGTAAGTTCATAGCTGACCTCCTTTCAAAGGGGGGTTACTTTGTTACAGGGTGCTTTTTGCGTTGCCACAGCACCACGGCGTACTGCCACAGCGGCAGCAGATAGAGATAGCAGGCGGCGGCCACAGAGAGGGGCGGCGCGTTGACGGCGGCCAGCGTGACGCCGCAGGCGATGGACCAGGGGATCAGCGGCGCGATGATCACCGCCGTATTCTCCAGATACAGTGCCCGGGTGGCACCGTCCTCCACGATCTCGTCGCACAGCTCGTTGCTCAGCATGATGGCCAGCGTCTGGTTGCAGGAGATCATGGCGGTGATGGCCGAGGTCAGCAGTGTGCCGCCGAAGGGCGTGATGGCCTTCGATACGGCGGTAAGACGGTGCTTGATGCTGTTGACAAGGCCTGTACTCTTGAAAATACCGGCATAGGTGGCCGAGAGGAGAATGATACAGCACACATTGAGCATCGAGCGGATACCGCCGCCGGACATAAGACCTGCCAGCGCCTCGGCTGTGGGGGTAAAGCCCAGAAGTGCGGTGCGCAGGAGCGTGGGAAGCGGCATACCCTGTACCAGCACGGCCAGCACCACAGCAAAGACAAGGCTCACCAGCATGGTGATCTTCACCCGCACCTTGAAAAGGGACAGCACCACGATGACGGCGGCGGGCAGCAGAAGCCACGGCGTAAGGGTGAAGTGGGCCTCGAACAGGGCGCAGACTTCCGCGGCGCTGTTGACATCGCCGGAGGCCTGTCCCAGAAGGAAGTATACGAGGCAGGACAGCGCTGTGGGAACGACGGTAGGGGGGATCATCCGCCGGATATTGGCGAAGATGTCGGTGCCTGTGACGGTGGCCACCAGTAAGGCGCTGGTGGACATGGGGGAGAGGCGGTCACCGAAATAAGAGCCCGACATGACGGCGCCGCCAATGAGGGCCGGATGAATGCCCATACCGGCGGCAATGGTGCCGCAGATCACGCCCATGGTGGCCGATGTGCCGAAGGCGGTGCCCGTCAGTACCGAGAGGGCGGCGCACAGCAAGAAGGTGGCCAGCAGCACGGTGGAGGGGGAAAAGACGGCGGTGGCGTGGTAGACGATGTAGGCGATGGTGCCGCAGGCCCGCCAGAAGGCGGTGATCATGCCGATGAGCAGAAACACCAGCAGGATGGGGGCGACGGTTTTGATGCCGCTGAAGGCCATTTTCAGCACGGCGTAAAGGCGGTGGCCCCGCAAAAGGGCGTAGCCGAAGAAGAGAAAAAAGCCCAGCGCCAGTGCCAGCAGCAGCGACACATCCAGCAGCAGACACAATAGCAGCGCCAGGGCAAAGAGAACCAATACGATACATTCGAGCATAGAAGCATCCTCACAAACGGCAAAACGCCGGAGATTTCGCAGATAGTATACTCCAAGGCGGGGGAAAAGGGAAGAGGGAAAACGGCGCAGTTTTCGCCTCCGGCCACAGTTGACAGAAGTGGTATACTGTTATTATAAAGAAAATGGCGAGAAAAGGTCGCTGACGGGCAAGGAGAGCGCAATGAAGAAACGACACACTTACGGAGAACATATCGCCTTTGCCGCGCCGCTGTTGCTGGCGCTTATCTGTCTGATCTGCGTGACGCTGGGAAACCATCAGGCCATGCTGGCCATTCCCATGCCCCAGGAGTTCATCGGCGAATACAGCTATGACGGAGAGAACTGGCAGACATTGACGGAGGAGTCGGACATCTCTGCGCTGCGGGGGGATCTGCACCTGCGCGGCACATTCCTGCGGGAGATGGCGGAGGGATGGCGGCTGAACTTCTATCTCAACCACATCGGCGTGGAGATCAAAATCAACGGCCAGCAGATCTATCAGCATGACATCTTGTCTATTCCCAATCTGAAGGCGGAGATGTTTGCCTCTATCTGTTCCCGGAACTGGACTGCCGCCATCGTGCCGGCCATCGGCACAGCGGATTTCATTGAGATCTATCTGCACAATCCCCATCAATACGGAAACAAGACGGCCTATCGGGACTTTCTCACCACCTTGTGTTCCGATCCGGTGGAATGGAGCATTCTGGAGCAGAATCTGGTAAGTCACGGTACACAGTTCCGCATTATCGGCGTGCTGCTGGCGGTAGCCTCGCTGATGCTGCTGGGTGCGGCAGTGGCGGCGGCCATCGTCCGCATCCCCGTGGGCGGCGTTCTGCTGAAACTGGGATTGCTGACGCTGTTTGTGGGCGGTTATGTGGCCTTTGACTGCATTGACGTCTCTTACTGGAACGAGCTGAATGTGTTCAATACCTACGTTGTGCAGCTGTGTATGATGCTGGCGGTGTTCTGCCTGTGCCAGTTTGTCAGCGACTCACTGAGCGGCAGAAGACAGCAGGTGGCCAAGGTGGCGGTGGCATTCTCTGCCGTGCTGAATGCGGTGCTGATCGTGTTGTCCTTTACCGGTGTGATGGTCATCTATGATACGCTGCCCTATTGGGGGGCGGCACAGCTGGTGCTCAGTCCGCTGTTTATCGGCTGTTGTATTGCCCAGCTGCGCAGCGGCGGCAAAAAACTCGTCCCCATCTCGGCAATACTGCTCTTTGCCGCCATTGTGCTGGATATCATAGGCATCGGCGGTAATATCGTGTGGCGCGCGCCGTGGACAAAGCTGGTCTTTGTGGCGGTGTTTGTGGTACATATTGTGGCGGCGGCCCGCGGTATCGTGGTGAACCACCGCGCCTCTCTCCGTGCTGCAAAGCTGGAGAAGGAACTGGAGGAGAGCCGCATCGCCATTATGCTCTCCCAGATCAAGCCCCACTTCCTCTACAATGTGCTCAACACCATCTATCATCTGTACCGCAAAGAGCCGGAGACGGCGCAGGAGGCGGTCAGCAGCTTCGCTGAATATCTGCGGTGCAATATGCTCTCCATCGAAAAACGCGAGCCCATCCCCTTCAGCGAGGAGTATCAGCATATCCGCACATACCTCTCGCTGGAGCAGATCCGCTTCCGTGATAAGCTGGATGTGGTCTACGATGTGGAGGTGAGCGATTTCAAGCTGCCGCCACTTACGGTGGAGCCGCTGGTGGAAAACGCGGTGAAACACGGCGTAACGAAAAAACGCGGCGGCGGTATTGTCACCATCTCTACCCGCAGAACGGACGGAGCTGTGCAGATCACCGTGGCCGATAACGGCGTGGGCTTTGACACGGAACACTATATGGACGACGGCAAGCCCCATGTGGGTATTCGCAATGTGCGCGAGCGTCTGCAGAATATGGTGGGCGGTACCCTTTCCGTCACCAGTACGGCCGACGGTACGGTGGCCGTGGTGACCATTCCGACAAAGGAGGCGAATGTGACACGATGAAGATCATTGCAGTGGATGACGAGCGCATCGCGCTGGAAGGCCTGCTGGATGTGATCGGCGAAGCGGCGCCGCAGGCGGTGCTGCACGGCTTTGAATATCCGGACGATGCGCTGGCATTTGTAGAGGAGCATGACTGCAACATCGCCTTTCTGGATGTGGAGATGGCGGAGATGAGCGGCGTGGAACTGGCGGAGCAGCTGAAGATGCGAAATCCCGATATCAACATCATTTTTGCCACCGGCTTTGAGGAGTACCGCAAGGAGGCCTATGACCTCCATGCCAGCGGCTATCTCACCAAGCCCATCACGGTGGAGAAGGTGAAGCGGGAGCTCTATGACCTGCGCCGTCCCATCCCCAGCCGCAAGCGGATGCGGGTGCAGACCTTCGGTAATTTCGAGGCCTATATCGACGGCAAGCCCATCGCCTTCCGCTACAACAAGACGAAAGAAGTGCTGGCCTATCTGGTGGACAGAAAGGGCGCGCTGTGTACCTCGGCGGAGCTGCAGGCGGTCATTTTTGAAGACGACAGCGGCCACGAGAGCTATATGAAGAGTCTGCGCCGCGACCTGCTGGAGACGCTGGACGCCGCCGGCTGCAGCGATGTGGTCGCCCAGCAGCGCGGCAAGCTGGGTGTCGTGCCGGAACATCTGGACTGCGACTACTATGACTGGTGCGACGGCAAGCGCACCGGCATCGTCTGGCGTGGGGAATACATGGTGCAGTACAGCTGGAGCGAGTATACCGCCGGCGTGCTGGAGCGCATGAACAAAAAATAAGAAAACAGCGCCGGATTACCCTGAGATACCCTATGCCTGTGGCCCCCTTTTGCCCCCTTTTCGGTGGTAGACTATACAATGACATCGTGTGGCATTTACCCGGAGGAGGGGAGCATATGGATAAGCTGGTGAGAAAAATCGAAGTTCCGCTGGCCAAAGCGGCCATAGAAAAAGCGGGTCTGTATCTGGTACCGAAAGAACGCTTCGGCGAGCTGGCAGAGGTGGCCATGGACGCCTATTACGACTATCCGCTGCACAACTGGCTCAGCGGCGGGAAATACGATCCCGTGGCCTCCCGTATCATCATGGATATCTCGCTGAAAACCATGACGGAGGATGCGGTGATCTATGCCGACAGCGAGGAGCTCAACGGCTTTGCCGTGTGGCTTCCGCTGGGATTTACCGGCAGCAAAACGCTGCCCTTTCTGCTCAACGGCGGCATCGGACTGATCCTGCATTCCGGCCCGGGGATCATCGGGCGGATGCTGACATACGAGACATTCGCCATGAAACTGAAAAAGACCTATACCGATCATGTGGATTGGTATCTGTACAATCTCTCTGTCTCCCGCAAGGCGCAGGGGAGGGGCATTGCCTCCCGACTGCTGCAGCCCATGCTGTCTTTCTGTGACAGAGAAAATATGGTGTGTTATCTGGAGACGAATAAAGAGGGGAATGTTTCGCTGTACCGGCATTACGGTTTTCGTCTGGCAGAGGAACAGCTGATCCCCAAAAGTGATGTGATGCACTATGCGATGACGCGCCAGCCGGAGCAGAGCGAAGGCTGCGGCGCGGTGTAGAAAGAGGGAGGTGAAGCCGTTGGTATTTGTGACGGCAGACAGCTGCAGAGCGCAGCTGGAGCGGTTGACGCAGCTTCTGGTTGCGGCATTTCCGGGCAGTACGGTTTATCAGCACACCGAGCCGCAGCGGGCCTTCCACGATGTGCTGCACAACAAGGTAGACGCCGTATTTCTGGCAGCGGAAGCGGAGAGGGGCGATGATTTAGGCCTGATTGGTCTGCTGCACCGCCAAAAACCGGAGCTTCCGGTGTTTATCACCTCTGCATCCGATGCGCTGCGGCAGGCGGCAGAGGAGGCCGGTGCCGGCGGTTACTTCGTCCTCCCGGAGAGTGAGGCCCAGATCCCCGAGGCGATCCGGCGTGAAAAAGCAAGGCGATAAGCCGATAACGAGTCAACAAAACAAGTGAAAATAAAACGGACATAAAGGAGAAGAAAACTATGACGATCGAAAAGAACATCAACGGTACGAGTGCAGCCCTGAAGATCATTGGCCGTCTGGATACCGCCACGGCTCCCGAGCTGGAGGCTACCGTCGACGGCTGCGTGGCTTCCATTACGGAGCTGGTGCTGGATTGCGGCGCACTGGAGTACGTTTCTTCCGCCGGACTGCGCGTGATCCTCAAGGCGCAGAAGCTGATGAATGCCAAGGGCAGCATGAAGCTTACCAATGTCAACGAGACGGTTATGGAAGTGTTCGATATTACCGGCTTTGCCGATATTCTTACCATTGAGTAAATCTGATGTAAAGGAGGACCGTGAAGGTGCTCACAGGAATTACTGTATTTCGCCTTGTTACGGCGGCGCTTTTACCGGTGCTGCTGACAATAGTATTCTTTTTGCTGGATAAACGGAGCCGGTTTGGAACAATGCCCAACATCTGGAGACAGACGATCGTGGGCGTGAGCTTTGGTATTCTGGCTATTTTGGCTACGGAGTTCGGCATTCCGGTGGACGGTGCCGTGCTGAATGTCCGCAACGCCGCACCGCTGACGGCCGGTTTGCTCTTTGGCTGGCCGGCAGGTCTTGTGGCCGGTTTTGTCGGCGGTATTGAGCGCTGGTTCTCCAACGCCGGCGACTATACGCGCCTTGCCTGCTCCCTCGGTACCATCGTGGCCGGCATCACCGGCGCCGGTGTGCGCAAGTTCATGATGGACAACAAAAAGACCTCCTGGTTCTACGGCCTGGCCGTGGGTGTGACCACGGAAGTGCTGCACATGCTGCTGGTCTTTTTGACGAATGCCGATGATATCCGCCGTGCCATCGGTGTGGTGAAGATCTGTGCCATTCCCATGATCGTTGCAAACAGTGTCTCGGTGATGCTCTCCATCATTGCCATCACCGTGCTGGTCAAGCGCAGTACGCCGCAGGAGCATGAGACCGGGCGCAAGAAGAACATCGCCCAGACTTTCCAGCGCTGGCTGCTGATCTGTGTGATACTGGCCTTTGCGGTGACCACGCTGTTCACCCATACCTTCCAGAGGCAGATCGCCTATGCCACGGTGGACTATACGCTGCGGGCCAACATGGAGGATGTTTGCAACGACATCCGCGATGTCTCCGACCGCAACTTGCTGAGTCTTACCGAGAAGATCGCCGCTGAGCTGCCCGAGACAATTACCCGTTCGGGATTGCTGGAACTGGCACTGCGGCACGACGTTACCGAGATCAACATCGTTGATGAAAACGGCATTATTACCGCCAGTACGGCACCGGAAGTGGTGGGTTACGATATGTCCTCCGGTGCACAGGCGGCAGAATTTCTGGCGCTGCTGCATGGCGAGCAGATGCTGGTGCAGGACTACCAGCCCATCTCTATGGATGAGAACATCTACCGCAAGTATGCCGGTATCGCGCTGGAGAAGGGCTTTTTGCAGGTGGGATATGACAGCTCCGAGTTCAACGGGCAGATCCGTGAGCAGGTGCGGTATGCTGCCGTAAACCGCCACATCGGTCAGGAGGGCTTTATCATCGTCTGCGATGAGAAAGGCACCATCGTCAGTGACCGCGAGGGTCATCAGGGGGAGAACATCTCCATCTTCGGCGATGCCAGCGGCCTGAACATTCAGCCCGGTCAGCGTGTTGCCGGTGATATTTACGGCACGCCCTCGTTCCTGATGTATACCGAGACGGAGGGCTATTACATCATCGCCGTGATGACCCAGGAGGAAGCTCTCTACTCCATGAGCGCCTCCGTCTATATGCTGGCGTTTATGGAGACGCTGGTGTTTGCCGCGCTGTTTGCCACCATCTTCGTGCTGATCAAAAAACTGGTGGTCAGCAATATCCGCAAGATAAACAAGTCCCTTGCCCGGATTACCGAGGGTGACCTGAGCGTGAAGGTGGATGTGCGGGACAACGAGGAGTTTGCCTCCCTTTCGGATGATATCAACACCACGGTGTCCACGCTGAAACGCTACATAGACGAGGCAGCCGCCCGCTTTGACAAGGATCTGGAGATCGCCAAGAAGATCCAGCACTCGGCACTGCCATCCGTGTTCCCGCCCTACCCCCACCGCAAGGATTTCAGCATCTTTGCCAGCATGGATGCGGCCAAGGAGGTCGGCGGCGACTTCTACGATTTCTATCTGCTGGATGAGAACCATCTGGCCTTTGTGGTGGCGGATGTCTCCGGTAAGGGCATTCCCGGCGCCATGTTTATGATGACATCGAAAACGCTGATCAAGAGCCACGCCGAGAGCGGTCTGGCGGTCAACGATGTCTTTACCCAGGTCAATGCCCAGCTCTGCGAGAACAACGAGGCGGGTATGTTCGTCACGGCCTGGATGGGTATTCTCGATCTGGAGAGCGGCCTGATCCGCTATGCCAACGCCGGACACAATCCCCCCGTGGTGCGCCATAAGGACGGCTCGTACGAATACCTGAAGGGTAAGGTGAACTTCGTGCTGGCCGGCATGGAGGGTGTACAGTACAAGGAACAGCTCCTGCAGCTTCAGCAGGGTGATGAGATCTACCTTTACACCGACGGTGTGACGGAAGCCCACGATGTGGAAAAGAAGCTCTTCGGCGAGGACCGCCTCCTTGCCAGCCTGAACGATACTGCCGGAATGTCGGTGGAGGCCATCTGCAAGAAGGTGAAGGCCGATGTGGATGTGTTCCAGGGCGAGGCCGAGCAGTTTGACGACATTACGATGCTGTGTGTACGGCTGAACGAGGTGGAGAATAAGCTGCTCTCGCTTACCCCCACGATGGAAACAGTGCCCCAGGTGGCAGCGTTTGTGGAGGAGCACCTCCAGCAGTTCGCGGTGCCTATGAAGATGACCGTGAAGCTGATGGTGGCGCTGGATGAGATCTATTCCAACATCGTCCGCTACAGCGGCGCCACGGAGGCGCAGGTGCGGCTGAAGAAGGAAGAGGACACGGTGCAGCTTATCTTCAGCGATAACGGCAAGCCCTACAATCCGCTGGATGCCGAGGAACCGGATGTTACAGCCTCTGCCGAGGACCGTGCCATCGGCGGTCTGGGTATCTTTATGGTCCGCAAAATGATGGACAATGTGGAATACATGTATAAGGACGGACAGAATGTGCTGACGCTCACCATGAAGGTGTGATGGGCGGCGCGATCCCATTACTGCAAAGGAAAGGAAAGAACAACTATGTCTCTGGTAACAAATCGTATTGAAGACGGAATTTTGTATCTGGAACTGAACGGCCGTATCGATTCCTCCAATGCCGAGCAGGCAGAGGAGCAGATCAAGGCGTGCAGAGCGGCACATCCCGACCTGCCCTTCGTCCTTGACGCGGCAAATCTGGAGTATCTCTCTTCTGCCGGCCTCCGCGTGGTGCTGCGCCTGCGCAAGGATGTGGCCGAGCTGAAGATCGTCAATGTGAGCACCGAGGTCTATGAGATTCTGGACATGACGGGCTTTACCGATATGCTCAAGGTGGAAAAGGCCTTCCGCACCCTCTCGCTGGAGGGCTGCAAGCTGATCGCCAAGGGTGCCAACGGTGCGATCTACCGCTACGACGAGGAGACCATCGTGAAGATCTATCACAACGGTGCCTCTTTGGAGGAGATCCGTCTGGAGAAGGATATGTGCCGTAAGGTGTTTATCAAGGGCATCAACACGGCCATCCCCTATGATGTGGTGAAGGTGGGCGATTGCTACGGCTCCGTGGCCGAGCTGCTCAGCGCCAGATCCGTGGCCAGCCTGCTCCGGGAAGATGTCAGCAAGATGGACGAGGTGGTGGAGATCTACACCGATCTGCTCAAGAAGATCCATGCCACACCCATCCTCCCCGATGAGATGCCCTCCATCAAGGATACGGGCGTGGATTGGGTGGAGTTCCTCCAGCCCTATCTGCCGGCAGACCAGTGGGAAAAGCTGCTGGGCATGATGAAGGCCATACCGGAGACGGGATTCATGATCCACGGCGACTATCACGCCAACAATGTGATGATCCAGAACGGCGAGCCGCTGCTGATCGATATGGATACCGTGGCATACGGCCATCCTGTTTTTGAGTTCGCTTCCATCTATCTGGGCTTTGTGGGCTACAGCGAGTGCAACCCTGCCAATACGCTGGAGTTTTACGGCCTGTCTTACGAGACGACGGTGAAGCTCTGGAACTGCCTCATGGAGCGGTATTTTGAGGACGAGGCGCTGCGTGCAGATGTTACCCGCAAGGCGCAGGTTATCGGCTATGCCCGCATGATGCGCCGCACCATCCGCCGCAACGGCCTGAACACCCCCGACGGTCAGGAGCTGATCGCCCTGTGCAAGCAGCGTCTGACGGAGCTGCTGCCGCAGGTGGAGCAGCTGTACTATTAAGAACTTGCCCCACGGCGCTCCGTATGCAGCGGGGCGCCGTGGAGAACGAGGTATCACATGGCAAAAAGAAAACACTTTGTTGACGACGGCTGGGCCATCTGGATCACGGGTGACGATGTCAGCACATTCTATCTGAATGAGTGGGTCAATCCGCAGGGAAAGAGCTATGTGGATGTGGCCATCAGGATCCGCGGCGTAAAGGAGACGCGGGACCTGAATGTGTACATTCCCTTTGCCGTGGAAAAAGCGGAGGTGGAGGATCTGTCGCACCGGCTGCAGAATGAAACGGTGTTCCGCGCGATCTTCAGCACCCGCTGCATCATGGACTACAAGAAAAATCACTGTACCTCCGAGCTGGCCTACCACGGCAAGACCATGGATCTGATCCATCTGTCCTGCACGGAGTATACGGTGAAGCCGCTGGCGAACGGCACGCTCCTGACGCTGGCCATCGACGAGATCGTGTCCTGTCTGGATAACGACGAGGCGTATCTGCTGTTTCGCCTGCCCCATAAAAATATGGATGAGGTGTTCCGCGCCCAGATCGATGTGCGGAGCGCCTTTGTCCGATTGCGGGATCTGCTGACCTCGCCGGTGGTGTCCGAGAAATACGCCTGCTCTGTTCGCGTGAACGAAGCGCGGCTGCTGCCCGACGAGATCAACCAGATCGGCGCGTTCCACCGCCAGAAGCTTAATAAGGTGGTGGTCACCCTCTCGCTGCAGGAGGAGTATCAGGTGAACGACGCCAACTGCTACCGGATCCACCGTCTGGAGAAGGAGCTGTACCGGGATTATGCGCCGCCTGCCTTTGATTGCGGCGATGCCATCACCTACGAGTGGAACGAGTCCCGTGAGAAAAACCTCTACGGACACTTCAACTTCTATTTTGGCATCGTGCGCGAGATGATCAGTAAGTCCAGCCTGACGGTATATCTGGTGCTGCTGTTTGTGGTGAGCTTGCTGGGCAATGTGCTCTGGGAGCTGCTGGCCCCGCTGCTGGGTATGTAACGGCCTGCCCAAGAGCAGAAAGAATCTTCCGGAAAGGAGTGTGTGTATGGAGAAAATGAATACGAGCGGCACTGCGGCAGTTCCTCTGCGGTGTGATCTGCATACCCACTCTGTCTTTTCCGACGGAACGGATACGCCCAGCGCCATCATCGCCGAGGCCGGGCGCCGCGGCTTGATCGTGGCGCTGACCGACCACAATACGGTGGCGGGTCTGCCGGAGTTTATGGAGGCGGCCCGCACCATGGGCGTTACGGCGGTGCCGGGAGTGGAGTTTTCCACCGAGCACGAGGGCCGTGAGCTGCATCTGCTGGGCCTGTTCGTGATGCCGGAGCACTATGCGGCGGTAGAGCGGATGGTCAAGGAGCAGCAGGTGCTCAAGGAGATCTGCAATATGGAGGTGGTGGAGCGGCTCAATCAGGCCGGCTACGCCATCCGCTACGCAGATGTCAAGCGGCGCAATCCCAGCGGCAACACCAACCGTGTACACATGGCGGCAGAGCTGTTGGAAAAGGGATATATTACCTCCATCAAGGAGGCCTTTGACACGATACTGGGGGAGAGCGGCGGATTTTATGTGCCGCCTGCACGCCCGCAGCTGACGGATTTTATCGCTGATCTGCGGCGCATCGGCGTGATCCCCGTTCTGGCACACCCGCTGAAGGATATGACGGAGCAGGAGCTGCGCTCGATCCTTCCGGCGCTG
>RHMF01000734.1_pt1 | contig 14416 bp, 13 predicted proteins | sample 5365151 | NCBI WGS metagenome assembly RHMF01 (sample SAMN10266501, study PRJNA497801) | feces metagenome | isolation source: feces | host: Bos taurus | place: China: Prairie of Fairy Mountain | collected 2017-08-14 | reverse complement strand
AAAATAGCAAATATCGGACTGCACCCTAACAGAAAGTAATTTCTACTTTCTGAATAGAATCGAACTATCTCCATAGCTAAGAAAACGGAAATCGTTTTCCAGGGCAAAATCATAAATCCGCCTCCAATCCCCATCTACAAAGGCTGAAATCAAGAGCAGAAGCGTACTTTGAGGCTGATGGAAATTGGTAACAAGCACATCTACGATACGAAAACGGAAACCAGGCACTATTATAATACGTGTTCCGATTTTAAGTTCATTGAGATTGTTTGCCTTGAGATAACCGATAATGGCCATCAATGCTTCCTCAGTCGAGTACTCATACTGTCTTGAATATGGGTCCCATTGTCCGACATCTTCAGGTCTTCCCTTCTCGATACAGCTGACTCCGGCATAATACAGAGATTCAAGTGTCCTGACAGAAGTAGTTCCAACGGCAACAACCTTTCCTTTCCTTGAAATCAACCTCTCAAGAAGTTCCAATGTAACGACAAAAGGCTCTCTGTGCATCGTATGTTCAGATACAAGCGAACTTTTCACCGGGAGGAATGTACCAGCACCGACATGGAGGCATACGGTATCAGTCACAATTCCTCTGTCACGTATTGATTGCAGGACATTCTCCGTGAAATGAAGACCTGCAGTAGGAGCGGCTACTGAGCCTCTGTAACGGGCATATAAGGTCTGATATCTCTCCAGATCGACATCTTCCGTATTTCTGTTAAGGTATGGAGGTATAGGCACCGTACCGCAGACCTCAAGAACCTGTGAAAACGGAGCATCAATAGACCATGTAAACTCAACTATTGATGTTTCACCCGCTCTTTCGATAAGATCTGCCTTCAATCCCATCTCTGTAATTCTGGCATCATCTAGGGGATTGTATAAGGTCAATGTATCCTCTTTCCATCTTTTGATATTTCCGACAATACACTTCCACCTGCACGATCCTCGGACAGCAAACATACTGACATATTCTTCTGGCTGTACAGGCTCAAGACAGAAAATTTCAATATGTGCCCCGGTAGGGCGTTGAAAATGAAGTCTGGCAGGAACGACTTTGGTATCATTGAATATCATCAGAGAATTATCCGGAATCAACTCAGAAATTCCTGAAAACAGTCTCTTTTCAATATTTCCGTCATTATAAGAAAGTAATTGTGAAGAGTCACGGAATTTCAAAGGATATTTTGCAATCCTTTCGTCCGGAAGCTCATATGTATAATCTTCTATTCGAATATCAGGTAACATCGATTCTTCATTTAATGTTGCAAAATTAATCATTTCCATTCTTATTTCCTAAATACCCTTTGGTTACAATTGTAATTCACAAATATTAATTACAATTGTAACCAATCGCACTACATATGTAAACTCATCTAACAGACCTTCTTATTTATAACATTTCTTTTGTAACGTTGATTTATGTGATATAATATTTTCTTATGTTTAATTATTGTTGGGCCTATCTTATTGATTTTCTGCACTTTTAGCATAATTACTTATATATGTAGTATATATTATTTATGTAAAATACTCTTAAAACATGATTCATTCGCCTCATACCCACATAATTCTGAATTATTATATGGATTATACTATTAATAATCAGTTATTTATACCTGCTAATCTAAATTACATTATAATGTTATTATGCTCCCGCTCTCCTCTCTAGTTTACATATTTGAATACAAAAGACTCTTGCATTATTCATTTATTTACATTACATTTGTAACATCATTGTAAACAATCATGAACACACGCTTAAAACAGTTCCTTGCCGCCGAAAACATTACTCAGGCTCAGTTTGCAGACAGCATAAATGTTGTACGTGCAAGTGTTTCACATGTCCTTTCTGGTCGAAACAATCCAAGCTTCGACTTCATCAAAGCGATGATGATGCGCTACCCTAACCTGAACATAGATTGGCTTATGTTCGGCAAAGGCAGAATGTACAAAGACTCCTCTTCCGCACCCGAACCGGATATTCCGGAAGATCTTCTCTTTCCAGATATCGACGTTGATGATGCTCCGAGAATCCAACCTCCCGTACAGATTGAGGATAAAAAGGATCCGGTTGAAACCTCAAATGAAATCAAACCTTTAAATGAAATGATACAAACCATTACTAATCAGAGAAAGGTGTCCAAAATCATAATACTTTTTGATGACGGGACATTCCAGGAAATGTAGAAAAGTACTGCTTTAGCGGTACTTTTTTGTATATTTGCACTATATAAATTTCCTACCTATGTACAAACATATCATCAAACCGATCCTCTTCAGATTCAATCCTGAAACAGCACATAATCTGCTCTTCAAAGGCCTCGCATTCCTGAGACATATTCCATTTGCTCATTCAATAATCAGAGCTATCTATAAAAAGGATACCCCATCACTTGAAAGAGAAGTTTTCGGAATAACATTCCCTAACCCTGTCGGATTGGCTGGAGGACTTGATAAGAACGGCGAGTTTTACAATGATATGGCCAACTTCGGTTTCGGATTTGTCGAGATCGGTTCCCTTACCCCACTGCCACAGGACGGCAATGCCAAGCCGAGATGTTTCAGGGTCCCTGGGGACAAGGCGATCATCAATCGCTTCGGCATCAATAACAAAGGAGTGAAGAATGCTGTTGAACATCTGAAAAGGGTTCGTCCTGAAGTTGTTGTAGCTGCGAATCTTTCCAAGAATACCACCAGCATCAACGAAGATGCTGCAAAGGATTACGAAAAGTCTTTCGGACTCCTATATGACTTCGTTGATATGTTTGTCGTAAACGTATCATGTCCTAACGTAGTGGGGCTCACCGCTTTACAGGATATCACATTCCTTTCTGAAATCGTTGACAAACTGCTTGATCTCAGGATGTATTATGACAATTACCGTCCTATACTGCTCAAGGTATCACCAGATCTCTCACATCAGCAGCTTGATGAGATAATCGACTACTGCCTGCGCTCCGGTATTGACGGAATTGTAGCCGGCAATACAACCAGAAGCCGTGATGGTATCACAAGCATTTCTAAGGAAAAGATTGAAGAAATCGGCAACGGAGGCATGTCAGGCGCACCTCTGTACAAGAAAAACCTTGAACTTGTCAAATATGTACATGCTAAATCAGAGGGTAAGTTGCCAATAATCGGTGTAGGCGGCATAATGTCACCGGAACAGGCAAAGGAGGTACTCGACGCTGGAGCCTCACTTGTAGAGATCTACACTGGATTCATATACGAAGGTCCGGCCTTGATCAAGAACATAAACAAATATCTGGAAAACACAGCTAAATGACTCAAGCATCAATCTGCACAATAGGCGACGAGATTCTTATAGGACAGATCGTTGACACGAATTCATCACATATCTCTCAGGCTCTCAACTCTTTAGGCATCAAAGTGAACAGAATGCTGTCTATTGGAGATGACCATGATACCATTGTAAATTCATTGGAAAAAGAGCTGTCGTCAAACGATATAGTCATCGTGACAGGCGGTCTGGGGCCTACTAAAGACGATATAACGAAGGCAGCACTGGCCCACCTTTCTGGGACAGATGTTTACAAGAGAGACGAGAGACAGCTTGAAATCATTCATAAGATATTAAGTTCCAGAGGATTGGATATCCTTGACATTAATATTGCCCAGGCTTCTGTTCCGGATACGTGTGAGGTCATTCCCAATAAATGTGGCACAGCCCCTATAATGGTATTCCGTTTCCCGGAAGCAAGATTCGGACATGCTCCCACATTGTATTCTCTTCCCGGAGTGCCATATGAAGCTCTCGGAGCATTGCCTGATATCCTTGATGACATTAAGGCACATCATTCATTATCAGACATTTATCACCGTACTCTGATGACTTATGGCATTGCAGAATCGGCATTAGCCAAAATGATCGGTGAATGGGAAGACGACCTGCCGGCAGACATGCATCTAGCCTACCTGCCTAATCCTCTCACAGGAGTCCGTTTAAGGCTATCAATCTATGGAGGCCTTAAGGAAGACGAAGAAGCTAGAATAGAGGCGGAATTAGCAAAATTACGCCCTATTTTAGGCTCATTGTTATACTCTGATCAGGACGATACTCTGGAAAACTGCATTGGCAGAATGCTTTCAGAATCAGGAAAGACTGTTTCCGTAGCGGAATCATGCACCGGAGGTACGATTTCGGCCTTGCTAACCTCTGTTCCAGGCGCTTCCGAGTATTATCTTGGTTCGGTTACCTCGTATGCTAATGAAGTGAAGATAAATGTCCTGGGAGTTCCTGCTTCCGCCATAGCGGATCATGGTGCCGTAAGCTCAGAATGTGTAGCTGCAATGGCAGAAGGAGTAAGAAGGCTTACAGGAAGCGACTATTCGGTCGCTACTTCCGGAATAGCAGGTCCAGGAGGTGGCAGCCCGGATAAGCCGGTCGGTCTGGTATGGATTGGTGTAAGCTCTGAAAAAGGGACCGAGACATACAGCATGGTCTTCAAGAACGATAGAAAACGCAATATTGAGCGATTTGCATCGTCTGCACTCAACATTTTGAGGAAAAAACTTGTAAACGAGCTAACAAATTGATTTAAAGTGTATAAAACATTTTTGTTTATGATTATAACATTTTCGTTACTTCAATCATGTAAACAATAAACTTCACTTATACTTAAACTTAAACTATTATTAATCAAACATTTACACAAATAAAGGGAGAACAATAGGAAAATGAGTCATATCTTGAAGAAATACGAGAAAAAGAAACGAAGAATTACCATAAACGGTCTGTTCTATGCAGCTATTTCATCCGTTTCATTCGGCTTTTCTCCCCTCTTCAGCATCTGGCTTCTTGCAGCTGGATTGTCGGATTTTGATGTGCTTTCCTATAGATGGGGCATAGCCGCAATTGTTCTGATGATATATGCTTGCTGCAAAAAGAAGACACTTCGCATCAACTCATTTGATGAAGCATGGAAGATTCTTCTTTTAAGTGCTCTCAGATCAATAACCTCAATAACCCTTCTTATCGGCTTCGCAAATATTGCCAGTGGCGTAGCAACTACCATCAACTTCATGTATCCAGTAGTTGTAGTCATCTGTATGATGCTATTCTTTGGCGAGCAGAAGTCCTGGATCAATATACTTGCAGTAATTTTATCTATATTCGGCGTATATCTGATGGCGTCAGGAGACGGTTTGCAGATTGAAGGAGGAAATGTGACTTTGGGATTGACTTGTTCAATCATTTCTGCCGTATCTTATGCCGCCTATTATATATTGATGAAAAGGACAAAGGCAGATAAGATAGAGGTAGTCAAGTTCACTACATGGATAATGATCATGAGTGCCATCTATTTCATAATCTGCGGATTGATTTTCAACGGAAGGATAGCATTGGTCACAGAAGGTATATTGTGGCTTTACATTCTCGGTCTTGGTCTATGGTCCACAATGGTATCGAATTTCACAGGCGTGAAAGCTGTCAGAAGAATCGGCCCAACCCTCACTTCAATAATGGGAGCACTTCAGCCGCTGACAGCTGTAATATTGGGAGCATTGTTTCTAGATGAACATCTCGGAGTCAGATCGTTCATCGGCATTACATCGATAATGATAGCAGTAGCGATTATAGTCACTCACCAGAACACGAAGAAACATCATTGAGCAGCCTGAAGAAATTTCCTCCGGCAACCTTTTCAATATCTTCCTCAGTATAACCCCTATTGCGCATTTCATTGAATATCAAAGGCATAGACGAAACATCTTCAAGTCCTAGAGGAGTGCATGCTATACCATCAAAATCCGATCCCAGGCCGACATGGTCTATACCTGCAATATCCACGACATGATCGATATGGTCAACTATTCTCTTATATGAAGGACGCGGAAGAGCCATCAGTTCTTCAAGTACAGAATTCCAAGCAGCTCTTTTCTCCTTATCTGCAGGATCTTTTATGAATTCATTCTCGATGTCTTCTCCTCTATCCATTATACCTGATGAAGACAGCACCTCAGCAAATCCATCGTCTAAGAACAAAGGATAGAAATTGATCTGTACGACACCTCCTGCAGCAGCTAGAGCCTTGATCATATCATCAGTCAAATTACGCGGATGTCCTGCAAGAGATCTGCAGCAAGAGTGTGTTGCCGCAACAGGAGCCTTGGAATGGGCAAGTACGTCCCAGAAGGAAGCATCTGAAATATGTGAAACGTCAATCAGCATACCGATACGGTTCATCTCTGCTACAACCTCCTTTCCAAACAGACTCAGTCCCCCCCACTTTCCGATACCTGACGCACATGAATCACATATCTGATTGTCCGCTGTATGGCATAATGTGATATACCTTACGCCTTGGTCATAAAACAGACTGATCCTTTCCAGAGAATCCTCTATAGGAGAACCGTTTTCCAAACCAAGAAATATAGAAAAGAGTCCTTCGGACTTATTCTGATATGCCTGCTGCATGTCGGTTGCAAGACGGGCTGACTCCGGATGTAAAGAAATCACTTCTTCGACTCCTTTCAGAAGCTCCTGAGCATAGCCGAAAGCCTTTGCTCCTTCCAATGATGAAGGGACATAGAGTGCGAAAAAAGCACCGTCGATCCCCCCTCGTCTCAACTTAGGGAAATCGACATGTGCATATTGATTATCAAGGGAAATATCCCTCAATCTATATATCTGCGATGGTGTATCGCAATGAGAATCAAGGACAAACATCCTGAATTACTTTCTTCTAGGATCGTCGTGCTTGATAAGGGTAGAATTAACGATCCTGTCAACTTCTATCTCTGGTTTGCCCATGAATGTAAGCATGGCTCCACCAGTAAGGTTGACTGTCAGAGGACCGGTAACATTCACATGACACTTTGAAGATCCTGACTGCTCAACGCTAGCTTTGTCTGCCTGAAGCTTCTCTGCAGTAAGTCTTGATGTGCCGATACCCTTTACCTTCAGTTCAGAAGCAGTACCGCCTACCTCGATATTGGAGCCACCGGAAACATCCACATTGATATTCACGACTTCAGTATCGATATTCTGGACTGAAGAACCTGAAGATACCAGGCTTATCGCATTACCGAAATGCTTTACGATAGCCTGAGATGAGTTCTCTGTGGTTACATACAATGTCTTTGAGGTATTCACATCGACATTTGCATAACCGTTCTTCTGCACTACGATCTCTGCAGTCTCACAATCGAGATTGATCTTGTTTACCTTAGCTTTATTTCCAACATTAAGAGTGAAGTTAGGAGTAGCTATCGGATCTGCAAGCTGAAGACATGCATTCTCGCTGAGAGTCAATGAATTGACACTTGGACAATAAATCTCTACTTCAAGTACAGGAGCAGGAGCGCCTTTAAGCTTGAGCTGCTTTTTGAGTTCTGGGCTGAATCCTTTTCTGTTGACATACACATAAAGAGCACCATTCTTCACATAAGACTCTACAAATGGAGCAATTCTCTCATCAACGATGGTCTTCACAGAATACTTATGTGCAGCAAACATCTTCACTACAAAGTCATCGGCGATATTCACAGCATTGAAACTTTCATAGTTACTTTCCTGCACAAGGCTTGCCTGAGCATTGGCTGCAAAAGCTGTCATGACAGCTAAAGCAATAGCGAAAATAAACTTTTTCATATCTTCAAGTTATTTAGTTATTCTCTGTCTTACAGCTTCATACATAAGAATTGACGAAGCCACGGAAACATTGAGGGATGTGATTTCTCCTGCCATTGGAATTGCGGCCTTTTCGTCAGCAAGGTCCAGCATGGTCTGAGAGATTCCCTTACCTTCCGATCCCATGATAATTGCGCAAGGACCGGTCATGTCCACATCATATATGAGATTGTCTGTCTTCTCTGTAGCAGCAATCAGCTTAAATCCGCTCTGCTGAAGATAATATGCAGCAACACGAAGATTTGAAACCTTGCATGTATCAATCCTCATCAAGGCTCCGGCCGAAGCCTTCACCGCATCAGCATTGATAGCAGCACCACCTTTAGCAGGAACAATGATTCCATGTCCGCCTGCACATTCGAGACTTCTGGCGATGGCACCGAGGTTGCGTACGTCGCTGACACCGTCGAGAATGACAAGCAAAGGATTTTCGCTACGGCCTAAAGCATTGTTCACAAGCTGTTCGATATCGACATAATCAATCTGGGAAATATATGCAAGCACTCCCTGATGCGATCCTCTCACCGCTCTGTTCAGTCTCTCACCCGGCACAAACTGGAACGGAATTTCATTATTCTTAAGCAGTTCCAGAAGTTCCCTGAACTGAGGGCCTTCAAGCCCCTGCTTAAGCATGACCTTATCGAATTTCTTTCCTGCCTTTACAGCCTCCAGCACCGGATGCATTCCGAACAGGTATTGCATTTTCTTTTCTTCCATATTGTAATATATATCAAGATTCTAGTTTTTCATTAAGCTCACTCCACTCTTCCATCTTATAATCCAGTTCTCTCTTATTCTCGAGATAAGCCCTTGTAAGCTCGATTACATCATCGCCCGGTCCTGGATTACTCAACACGGATTCGATCTCAGCCATCTTAGTCTCATACTCATCTATCTTCTTCTCTAAGAATGAGATACGGTTTCTTATCTTCTTTTCTTCTTTAGATACAGATTTCTTTGACTGATACTCCTGCTTAGCTTCTTCTTTCTTCTGTACCACCTCAGCTGGTTTCTCTTCCGCTACAGGCTTGTAATGTCTTTCGAGTTCATTCAGATTCTCAAGCTTCCTACGTTCAAGGAATTCCTGCACACCACCAAGGTGTTCCTTTACCTTTCCATCTCGGAATTCATAGAGCTTGTCCACAAGTCCGTCAAGGAAATCACGGTCATGCGATACAATGATCAATGTACCGTCATAGGACTTGAGGGCCTGCTTGAGAATATCCTTCGAGCGTATATCCATATGGTTTGTCGGCTCATCAAGCGCAAGCAGGTTATATGGCTTTAGCATCAGCTTAGCCATTGCAAGACGAGCTCTCTCTCCACCACTCAGCACAGCAACCTTCTTGTCTATATCCTCTCCTTTGAAAAGGAATGCACCCAGAATATCTCTAAGCTTCAGACGAATATCTCCTACTGCGATACGGTCCAACGTTCCGAATACAGTATCTTCCTTATCCAGTATATCTTCCTGGTTCTGAGCATAATAACCGATATTCACATTATATCCGACCTTGGAATCTCCGGACATGGGATCGAGTTCGTTCATGATCACGCGCATAAGGGTGGTCTTTCCCTCGCCGTTTCTTCCAACAAGAGCAACCTTCTCTCCCCTTCGCACCTCTATCTGGGCATCATCGAACACCACTTTGGTACCGTAACCGACTTTAAGATCCACACCTTTATATGCGATATCTCCTGAGCGGGGAGCTGGAGGAAACTTGACACTCAAAGCGGACCTGTCTTCAATATCGACTTCAATCCTTTCCAGCTTTTCCAGCTGCTTCACACGCGACTGAACCTGATTTGATTTGGTTGGCTTGTATCTGAATTTCTCGATAAACTCCTCCGTCTTCTCTATCATTCGCTGCTGATTCTCAAAAGCAGCTCTCTGTTGTTCAAGGCGTTCTTTTCTGAGTTCCAGATACTTGCTGTACGGAACCTTATAATCATGGATTCGTCCTACCATGATTTCCACTGTCCTGTTGGTTACATTATCCAGGAACTTCCTGTCGTGTGATATCAGGACAAGCGATCCCTTATATTCTTTAAGGTATCCTTCCAGCCATTCTATAGACTCGATATCAAGATGGTTCGTAGGCTCATCGAGAAGAAGGACATCAGGCTTGGAAAGAAGGATCTTTGCAAGTTCGATGCGCATGTTCCAGCCTTGGCTGAATGTTTCCGTCGGACGTGAAAGCTCGTCATATCTGAATCCGAGACCTAGCAAAGTCCTTTCTGCCTGAACCTGAGGATTATCAGAACGGGTATATGCCAATGTATCATTTACCTCATTCATTCTGATGATGAGATCCTGATATGCCTGAGACTCATAGTCCTGTCTTTCAGCAAGTTCCAGAGTAATACGTTCCAGCTCGTCCTCCATCTCGAACATATCGGAAAATGCTGTCATGGCCTCATCTATGACACTACGTCCACGATGATGTTCCATGATCTGAGGCAGATAGCCGATCTTCACATCATTAGGAACTGCAACTTTTCCGTTTGTCGGACTTTGCAGACCGCATATGAGTTTCAATATCGTGGACTTTCCGGCGCCGTTCTTACCCACAAGGCCGATCTTATCATTCTCGCTGATATGAAAATTGATGTCATTCAGCAAGACAAAGCCTCCATAGGCCACCGTAAGACTGTTTATAGATATCATGCTATTCTTCAGATATTTCTGTTACTGCCTCTTTTCTGCATATGATCACACTGAATTCATATAGAAGATACAGAGGAACCGATACCACAAGAAGAGAAAAAGGATCTCCCGACGGAGTAATGACTGCAGCAAGAACGACTACCACACAGATAGCATGGCGTCTGAAGCCTCTCAATGACTCACGTGTGACAATTCCCAGAGCAGAAAGCACTGCAATGATTGTAGGGAATTCGAACACGATACCGAATGTCAGCATCATCGACATGAACAGTGAGATATATGAAGATAGTGAAAATGTGTTCGGAACATCCGGACTTACCTGATATCCGGCAAAGAAGTTAAGCATAAGAGGGAAAATCACACAATATGCTACTACAATACCGATATAGAACAAGCCTGAAGAAAAGAGCAGAGCTTTTCTGACTGCTTTCTTTTCATTATCATATAATGCTGGTGCTACAAACCTCCACAATTCATATATCAGAAACGGGAAGCAAAGAATGATGGCACTGACAAAAGTCACCTTCATATGTATCATGAACTGAGCGGCGACTTCGATATTGACCAGAGACAATGAGAAATCAGCTCCAATCAACCGGTACAGAAAGAAATCCGGATCGGCAGGAGCAAGTATGAGACCATCAAAAAGGAAGTCCTTGAAGAAGAACAGAATCACTGAAGTGGCTGCCAATGCAGCAACGACACGGAAAACGCTCTTACGCAGGTCCTCCAGATGATCCCAAAACGTCATTGTTTCAGTATCAACCATTTATCAGGCACTAATTTTCGTCAGACTCGATATCCTTCTTTATCTCTTTAACCTCGTCTTCCACTTCCTTCATTCCCTGCTTGAAGCTCTTCATTCCTTTTCCTAAGCCACGCATAAGTTCAGGAATCTTCTTTCCTCCGAAGAAAAGAAGCACAACAAGAGCGATAATAACCCATTCCCATACTCCGATGGTCAAAGGGAGGAAATACATAGTACTCATAATATTTCAAACTAAATATGTTTCTCAAAAAAATCCGCAAGCATTTTCGGGCATCTCACCGGTCTTCTGCTTTGAGCGTCAATAAATCCAAGCACGACCTTACCTTCAGCCACGAGCTGATTATCCTGATTGTAGATTTCATTCCTTATGGTCAGTTTGGCCATAGGCAACGAATCAATCATAGAAACAACCTTAAGGGTATCGCCTAATCTGGCTGGTACCTTATATCTGCATTCAACAGATACGACAGGCAGCATTACTCCTGCTTCTTCTATCTTTTCTATAGGAAGCCCGGCGTTCTTAAGCATGTCAGTACGTCCACATTCGAAATATCTTACATAATTCGAATGATGTACTATCCCCATCTGGTCGGTTTCATAGTATCTGACATCCAAAAACAGCTCGGATTGCATCATAATAAAAATGTTAGCGGTATAAACAAGTCTGTTTTATCAGTTATTTTTCAACGCATTGAGAGATGCAGTGATACTTTCGATCTTCGAGAGCGAATCTGCCTCCTTTTTACGTTCAACAGCCACCACAGCTTCCGGAGCATTCGCTACGAAACGCTCATTTGAGAGCTTCTTGCGGACGCTGTCAAGGAATTTCTGCTGATATGCAAGCTCTGCCTCAAGCTTTGCGATCTCTTCTTCAACGTTGATGAGACCGGTGAGTGGAACAAACATCTCGACAGTCCTCACCATGAACCTCTGAGCTGCTGACATGTCGCCTTCAGCTTCACTTACCGTCACATTAGCAAGCTTCATTACGACAGGAAGGACTTCAGAAGGGAACGCTCCCTTGATCTTGAGTTCAAGAGCCTCTCTTGGAGAAAGATTCTTGCTCTGACGGATATTACGTACACCTGCTACTGACTCACATGCCATCTCAAAAGCTGCGATGAATTCTGCATCATATGCCTTTGCCTGAGGATAACGCTGGTTCATTATTGTCTCGCCATGCTTGCGCTCTGCCATATTCTGCCAGAGTTCCTCTGTAATGAAAGGCATGATCGGGTGAATCATCTTAAGCAAAGAGTCAAAGAAACCGATCGTAGCATCATATGTAGCCTTATCTATGCCGGCACCATATGCAGGCTTGACAGCTTCAAGATACCATGCACAGAAATCGTCCCAGAAGAATTTATAGATGGTCATGAGCGCATCGGAGATACGGAACTTTGAGAAATGATCCTCTACAGTCTCTACGACCTGGCTAAGCTTGTTGTCAAACCACTTCACAGCGACAGCAGAAGCCTCAGGCTGCTGAGCTGAAGTGTCTAATGTCCAGCCGGTTACAAGTCTGAAGGCGTTCCATACCTTATTGTTGAAGTTTCTTCCCTGCTCTATCTGTGATTCATCATAAAGGATATCGTTTCCTGCAGAGCTGCAGAGAAGCATACCGAGACGGACTGCATCTGCACCATATTTAGCGATAAGGTCAAGCGGATCCGGAGAGTTTCCGAGAGTCTTGGACATCTTGCGTCCGAGCTTGTCACGCACGATACCGGTAAGATATACATTACGGAAAGGCACATCGTTCATGAACTCGTTTCCGGCCATGATCATACGCGCTACCCAGAAGAACAGGATATCCGGTCCTGTCACGAGGTCATTTGTAGGATAATAATAAGCGAGATCCTTATTTGGCTCAGCCTCAGGATGGCCCGCCTTGTTTGTATCAAAGACAGAGATAGGCCAAAGCCATGAAGAGAACCATGTATCGAGTACATCCTCATCCTGACGAAGGTCTTCAGCCTTGATATTCGCATCAATCTTCTGAGCCATAGCTAAAGCTTCACTTTCAGTAGAAGCCACTACAACCTGACCATCAGGGAGATAATAAGCAGGTATGCGCTGTCCCCACCAGAGCTGACGAGAGATGCACCAGTCACGTACATTCTCCATCCAATGGCGGTATGTATTGCGGTATTTGTCTGGAATGAGCTTGACTTTTCCTGACTCCACTGACTCAAGAGCATCCTTTGCAAGAGCCTCCATTCTGAGGAACCACTGCATTGAAAGTCTAGGCTCGATAACTGCGTTTGTCCTTTCCGAATATCCGATAGGAGATGTGTAATCCTCCATCTTTTCAAGGTTTCCGGCTTCCTCAAGCATCTTGACGATCTTCTTACGAGCATCGAATCTGTCTTCTCCGACAAGAATCTGAGCCTTCTCGTTCAGACGGCCATGGTCATCGATGATATCGATTACCGGAAGATTATGACGGTTTCCGATCTCATAGTCATTTACATCATGAGCCGGAGTCACCTTAAGACAGCCTGTACCGAAATCCATAGCTACATAACTATCCTCAATGATAGGAATCTCCTTGTTGATCAAAGGGATAAGAACCTTCTTTCCCTTGAGCCAATGATATCTTTCATCATCAGGATTGATGCAGACAGCTGCATCGGCCATGATGGTCTCCGGACGTGTTGTAGCAATGATTATATACTTATCGGTAGGATTTCCGTTTCCATCGGAAATGAAATAACGGAGATGGTAGAACTTGCTCACTGTATCCTTGTGTACAACCTCTTCATCGCTGACGGCTGTCAGACCTACAGGATCCCAGTTAACCATACGCACACCTCTATAGATGTATCCTTTATTATAGAAGTAAACGAATGTGTTGATCACTGCATCGCTGAGTTCAGGATCCATGGTGAACTTGGTTCTGTCCCAGTCACATGATGCACCGAGCTTGCGAAGCTGGCTCAGAATGATTCCACCATGCTTCTCCTTCCACTCCCATGCATGCTCAAGAAACTGCTCGCGTGTAAGGTCTTCCTTCTTTATACCCTCTGCAGCAAGCTTCTGCACCACCTTGTTCTCAGTCGCGATGGAAGCATGGTCAGTACCAGGAACCCAACACGCATTCTTACCATCCATCCTTGCCTTGCGGACGAGAACGTCATTCAATGTATTGTTCAGCACATGGCCCATATGAAGGATACCGGTCACATTCGGTGGCGGAATCACTACAGTATAGGGCTCTCTCTCATCTGGTTCTGAATGAAAAAACTTGTTTTCAAGCCAATAGGCATACCATTTATCCTCCGTCAAGGCAGGATCATACTTTGCTGGCAGTTCCATA
>RHMF01002873.1_pt1 | contig 14428 bp, 8 predicted proteins | sample 5365151 | NCBI WGS metagenome assembly RHMF01 (sample SAMN10266501, study PRJNA497801) | feces metagenome | isolation source: feces | host: Bos taurus | place: China: Prairie of Fairy Mountain | collected 2017-08-14 | reverse complement strand
CATTTTGTGGTTGGTATATGTTTTCTACAACAACGCAAAGGTGATCTGTTCTCTCTGTTATTATCTTTTCGAATAGGTTTATTCTGTTTGGAGAAATCATTTCGCACAATGCTTCGTAGTATTTCTCTCTTTGTTCTATTGTTAAATTGTTTAGATTCATAGCTAATGAATGTATTGTTTTAAGCAACAAAGGTACAAAAAAACTGAAACAAAGAAACAATTTGCTAAAACGAAGAAAGAATTTGCTGAAACTTGATTTTAATTTTCTAAAACGAAGAAATAGAAAAACGAAACTTGATTATAATTCAATAAAACAGCAAAATAACACAGTTATTGGTGCTTGTGTCGAAAATATTTCGTAATTTTGCAATCTGTTTAACAAATAACAAAGTATATGAGTTTGAAAATTGTAGTGTTGGCTAAGCAAGTGCCTGATACCCGTAATGTAGGTAAAGATGCTATGACAGAAGAAGGTACGGTGAATCGTGCAGCGCTGCCAGCGATTTTTAATCCCGAAGATTTGAATGCTTTGGAGATGGCTTTGCATATTAAAGATACAGTGCCTCAAACTGAGGTTTACGTTTTGACAATGGGTCCTGTAAGAGCGGGAGAAATCATTCGTCAATCTCTTTACAGAGGTGCAGATGGCGGATATGTGATTTCAGATAGAAAAGTTGCAGGAAGCGATACCTTGGCAACCTCTTACACAATCAGCCAAGGTGTAAAGAAACTTGGAAAAGTTGATTTGGTATTGGCAGGACGTCAAGCTATTGACGGTGATACAGCTCAAGTTGGTCCACAAACAGCAGAAAAATTGGAAATGCCTCAAATCACTTATGCTGAAGAGGTATTGTATGCAGATGATAAAAAGATTCGCATAAAGAGACGTTTGGAACGCGGTGTTGAAGAAGTAGAATGTGCTTATCCTTGTATGGTAACAGTTGGTTCTTCTGCGCCTGAGTGTCGTTATGCTATTGCAAAACAAGTTATGAAGTACAAAAACGCTTTGACAGAAGCTGAAGCTGCTGAAATGAACTTGGATTGCACTGAAATGTTTGCAAAGAAGCCTTATTTGAAGATAGGACTTTGGAATGCAGCAGACATCGAAGCAGAAGATTCTCGTTTGGGATTGAGCGGCTCTCCTACAAAGGTGAAAAAGATAGAGAATGTTGTATTAACTGCAAAAGAAAGTGTAAATGTAGAAGCTACTGAAGAAGGGTTGGATAACTTGGTTAAGGAATTGATAGCTTCACACATTATCGGTTAATTCATACATAAGAGTTTAACAAATTAAAGAAGAAGCAAAATGAACAACATATTTGTATATTGCGAAGTTACTGAAGAATGCGTGATAGCTGATGTGAGCTTGGAGCTTTTGAGCAAAGCAAGAAAGTTAGCTGACGAATTGAATTGCCAAGTTGAAGCAATCGTAGTAGGTAACGAAGTAAAGGTAGATTTAGAGGCTACATTGTATCCGTATGGAGTGGATATAATCAACTATGCCAAAGATGAGAGATTGTTCCCTTATACAACATTGCCTCATTTCTCAATAGTAACTAAATTATTGAAAGAAAAAGAAGCTCAAATCTGTTTATTCGGAGCAACATGTGTAGGTAGAGATTTAGCACCTCGTGTATCTTCTTTCTTGAAATGTGGTTTGACAGCAGACTGTACAAGTTTGGAAATCGGAGAACACGAAGATAAAAAGGCAGGTAAGGTTTACGAAAAATTGCTTTACCAAATCCGTCCTGCATTCGGCGGTAATATCATCGCAACAATTGTAAACCCTGAAACACGTCCTCAAATGGCAACAGTTAGAGAGGGTGTGATGAAGAAAGAAATCTACAACGCATCTCACAAAGGACAGTTAGAAATGGTTAATGTAAATAACTATGTAACTGAAAGCGATTTTTGCGTTAAGGTTCTTTCAAGAGAAATCGAAGAACAAAAGATAAACATAAAGGGAGCTCAAATAGTAGTTATCGGTGGTTACGGTATGGCTGGCGGTAAAGACGGTTTCAAATTGATACACGAGCTTGCTGATGTATTGGGTGGCGAAGTTGGAGCAACAAGAGCTGCTGTTGATGCTGGAATGACTGAACACGAACGTCAAGTTGGACAAACTGGTGTTACAATTCGTCCTAAATTGTGTATAGCATGTGGAGTTTCAGGAGTAGTTCAACATCGTGCTGGTATGGAACAGTCTTCTAAGATTATTTCAATCAACACTGACCCTAATGCTCCTATCAATGCAATTGCTGATTACACAATAATCGGAGATGCTTTCGAGATTATACCTCAGCTAATAAAGCATTATAAAAATAATACAAAGTAAAGTCAATCATTTTTTTGTAGAACATAAGAACACAAGTTATATTATGGGTAATTTCTATACAGATAATGAAGGTTTGAAGTTTCACCTTCGCCACGATTTAATGAAAGAAATCGTGAGATTGAAGGAAAGAGACTATGCAGATAAAGATAAATACGATTTTGCACCTGAAAATTACGAAGACGCAGTTGATTCATACGAAAAGGTATTAGAGATAATTGGAGAAATATCTTCAGATGTCCTATATGAGAATGCAAAAGATGTAGATGCTGAAGGTCCAAGAATCGAAGATAATGCAATAATCTATGCTAAGGGAACTCAAAAGAATCATGACGCATTGAAGAATGCAGGAGTTTATGGTTTGAGTTTACCAAGACAATATGGCGGATTGAACTTCTCTTATGTGCCTTACGTTATGGCAGCAGAGATAGTTTCTCGTGGCGATTGCGGATTTGCAAATATTTGGGGCTTGCAAGACTGTGCTGAAACAATATATGAATATGCTTCAGAGGAAATAAAGAACGAGTTTTTGCCAAGAATAAACAAAGGAGACACTTGTTCAATGGACTTAACCGAGCCTGACGCAGGTAGTGACTTACAAGCAGTTCGCTTAAAAGCCACTTACGATGAAGCAGCTGGCGTTTGGAGATTGAATGGTGTTAAAAGATTTATCACAAACGGCGATGCAGACATCAAATTGGTGCTTGCACGTAGCGAAGAAGGTACTTTGGATGGCCGTGGTTTAAGTTACTTTGTTTACGATAGAGCAAACAAGGCAGTAACTGTAAGAAGAATAGAGAACAAACTTGGTATCAAAGGTTCACCAACAGCAGAGCTTGTATTCAATAATGCACCTGCACAATTGGTTGGAGATAGAAAGTTAGGTCTTATCAAGTATGTGATGAGCCTAATGAACGGTGCTCGTTTGGGAGTGGGAGCTCAATCTGTTGGATTGGCAGAAGCAGCATACAGAGAGGCTGTTAAATACGCTCATGAGAGAGAACAATTTGGTAAACCGATAGCTGACTTTGCTCAAGTTTACGAAATGATAGGTAATATGAGAGCTAAGACTGACGCTATCAGAACATTGCTATACGAAACAGCACGTCAAGTTGATATGTGCAAGTCTTTGGAAGCTATTTCAAGAGAAAGAAAAATCACACCAGAAGAAAAGCAATTGTTAAAGACTTATTCACGATTGGCAGACGCTTTGACACCAATGTTAAAGTTGTTCTCATCAGAATATGCTAACCAAATAACTTACGATTGTATCCAAGTACACGGCGGAAGCGGCTTTATGAAAGACTACGCTTGTGAAAGATTCTACAGAGATGCGAGAATCTTGACCATATACGAAGGAACATCACAACTACAAGTCGTTGCAGCAATCAAAGGTGTAACTTCAGGAGTGTATGCAGCAAGAATAAAAGAATACGAAGCTGTTGAAGTGAGCGGAGAATTGGCAACAATGAGACAAACTTTGATTTCATTGAGAGAAAGATACGAAGCAGTTGTAGAAAGTGCAAAAGAAAGACTTGGTACAGCAGGAGAAGCCTTCGACTTTGTTTCAAGAAGATTGGTTGAAATGGCTGGTTATTTGATTATGTGTAACTTATTGGTTAATGATTCAGCAAAAGAAGAATCATTCACAAAGTCTGCACGTTTGATGACCAAGTTAGCTCAAAGCGAAATCGAAAAAGCAGCAATCTATGTTGAGAACTTCGATCCAGCAATCTTGGAAGACTACAAGAAAATGTTGTAAGCCAAAAAGTAAAACAACAAAACAATAAAACGAAAAGCGTGTCAAATCAAATGACACGCTTTTTTTCTATCCCATAACGAATGATACAAACCTCATAAACAAGTCTTGTTAAATTATAATCAAGTTTCAGAAAAATAACTCTTTGTTTTAATTTTCTGAAATCAAGTTTCGCTTTACTGAAACGGCGTTTTATTTTGTTGAAACTTCGTTTTAATTTCTCCAAATAGGCTTAAAATACATTTAATGTGCATATTGATATGATTTATGTGTAGGTTTTGATTCCTTTTTGTTTTGAAGTAAGAAATTATTGCCGTATCTTTGCACACTTGAAATTTAATAAAAAACAATAGATTAACAGAAATGAAAAAATTTTTAATGACATTGGCTATGGCAATGACAACAACATTGCTTGTAGGGCAAATAACCCCTCAAGAAGCTGCTAAAATCAAGGCAGAAAATCCATTGGTTAAGGAATGGAATACTCCTTTCCAAACACCACCTTTTGATTTGATTAAAACAGAACACTACAAACCAGCTATCCTTTTAGCTATCGAGGAAGCAAAACAAGAGGTAAACGCTATTATCGTAAACAGAGCTACTCCAGACTTTGAAAACACTATCGAGGCTTTGGAAAGAGCAGGCGGTCTGTTGAACAAAGTGTTGGGTGTATTCTACTGTATAGACGGTTGTATGACATCTCCAGAGATGCAAAAGATAGCTGAGGAAATCACTCCTGCGTTAACAGCTTACAGCAACGACGTTAACATGAACCCAATGTTGTTTGACAAAGTTAAACAAGTGTATGACAAACGTGATGACTTGGCTTTGACTTTGGAACAAAGAACTTTGCTTGACAATACTTACAAAGGATTTATCCGTTCAGGTGCTTTGTTGCAAGGAGAAGCTAAAGAAGAATACAGAAAGATTTCTGAAGAATTAAGCCTTTTGTCTATAAAGTATCAAAAGAATACTTTGGCTGACCAAAACGCTTACACACTAAACATAACAAAGAAGAAAGATTTAGAAGGTTTGCCAGAATATGTAAAAGCTGCAGCAAAAGAAGAAGCAAAAGCAAGAGGACAAAAAGGTTGGACTTTCACTTTGCAAGCACCATCTTACATTCCTTTCTTAACATATGCTGATAACAGAGAATTGAGAGAGCAAATTTGGAGAGCATCTAACTCAGTTGCTAACCACGGAGACGAACATGACAACAAGGAAGTTGCTCGTAAAATAGCTAACCTTCGTTTGCGTTCTGCTAAAATCATGGGTTACAACTCTTATGCTGAGTATGCATTGGAGAGAAGAATGGCTCAAAACCCTACAAACGTATTAGAATTCTTGAATAACTTGCTTGACGCTTCTATGCCTTACGCTAAGAAAGACTTAGAAGAAATTCAAGCATACGCAAAGTCAAAAGGATTTGAAGGAGAGTTGCAAAGATGGGACTTCTCTTACTGGAGTGAAAAGTTGAAAAACGACAAGTACGCTATGGATCCAGAATTGATGAAACCATACTTTAAGTTGGAAAACGTTAAACAAGGTATCTTCGATTTGGCTTCAAGACTTTACAATATCGAATTCAAAGAAAACACTCAAATAGCAAAATATCACCCTGATGTAACAATATATGAAGTTTATGACAAGGCAAATGGTAAATTCCTTGCTGTACTTTACATGGACTTCTTCCCAAGAGAAAGCAAGCGTTCAGGAGCTTGGATGACTTCTTTCAGAGATCAATACAAAGATGCTAACGGAAACGAAGTTCGTCCTTTGATTCAAATGGTATGTAACTTCACAAAACCAACCAAAAAGACTCCTTCATTGTTGACATTTGATGAATACGAAACATTCTTGCACGAATTCGGACACTGTTTGCACGGAATATTTGCAGAAGGTACTTATTCATCAATCACAGGTACTGCAGTGTATAGAGATTTCGTAGAATTACCATCTCAAATCATGGAAAACTTCGCAACAGAAAAAGAATTCCTTGATATGTTTGCAGTACATTACAAAACAGGTGAAAAAATCCCTCAAGAATTAGTTGATAAGCTAATAGCATCTGAAAGATATTTGGCTGGTTGGTACTCAGCTCGTCAATTGTTCTTAGGATTGATCGATATGCAATGGCATACTATCACTAAGGAATTCACAGGTGATGTGAACAAAATAGAAGAAATAGTAAGTGAAAGAGCAGATCCAAGAGTTCCAAATGCACTTATGACAACTTCATTTGGACACATTTTCTCTGGCGGATATGCAGCAGGATATTACGGATATAAATGGGCAGAAGTCTTAGATGCAGATGCTTTCTCTTTGTTCCAACAAAAAGGAATCTTCAATCAAGATGTTGCTAAATCATTCCGCGACAATATCCTTTCAAAAGGTGGTAAGAAACACCCAATGGAACTTTACAAAGCTTTCCGTGGACAAGAGCCAACTAACGAAGCATTGTTGAGAAGATGCGGTTTCATTAAGTAAACAAACTTTTTTTCATAATTTTAATTTTTAATTAGGTTGGAGGACGCAGACTTTATGGTCTGCGTTCTTTTTTTTGCTTATAACCAATTCTAAGTTTAAGACAATAGAATCTTTATTTCCTAAAAATAAGTCTTTGTTTTAATTTATTGAAACTTGAATTCAATCTGCTAAAACTTCGTTTTAATTTTCTAAATCTTGATTTGGTCAAACCTATTCAAATTCACATAAAAGTATTACCTTTGCCAAAGACATTGAAACAAAGAAAACGAATAACAAAACAAAGATATGGCAAATCCAAAAAGAGCAATACTTTTGAGAGGTAAAGAAAAATCCCTATCACGCAAACATCCATGGATATTTTCAGGAGCATTGAAAAGCAAAGATAAAGACATAGAGGAAGGAGATTTGGTAAGAGTGTTTTCTTCTGAGGGAGAATTCCTTTGTATAGGGCATTGGCAAAACGGAAGTATAGCTGTAAAAGTATTGAGTTTTGAAGACGAAAGAATAGATTATGGATTTGTGCTGCAAAGAATAAAAGCCGCTGTCGAATTAAGGCAAACCATAGGGCTGTTTACCGATAAGGACACAACAATATTTCGTCTTGTAAACGGAGAAGGGGATTTTATGCCATCTCTTATAGTGGATTATTACGATGGATTGGTTGTTGTGCAGTTTCATAGCATAGGAATGTACTTGTTGAAAGAAGAAATAGTGCAAGCATTGAAAGAAGTATTGCAAGACAACTGCAAAGCAATCTTTTGTAAGTCCTCATCAACATTGCCAAAGCAAGAGGGAATTGTTGCAAAGGACGAATTTATGTATGGAATGCTCGAAGAAGATTGGTATGCCTTAGAAAACGGAATACGATATAAAATAGACTATGCCTTAGGACAAAAAACAGGATTCTTTATTGACCAAAAAGATAACCGAAAACTTGTTTGCGAAATGTCAAAAGGCAAAAAAGTCTTGAACACCTTTGCATATACAGGAGGCTTTTCTCTTTCGGCAATAAAAGGAGGAGCAAAAGAAGTGGTCAGCGTTGATATATCGGCACGTGCAGTGGCAATATGTGAAAGCAATGCAAAGGAAAATTTCCCACACTCCTCAATCCATAGAGGAGAAACAGCCGATGTGTTGAAATATCTTGACGATATAGAACAAGGACGCTACGATTTAATAATCTTAGATCCCCCTGCATTTGCCAAACATCAAAAACACCGCCAACAAGCCTTGAAGGGCTATCGTTCAATCAATCAAAAAGCAATGGAAAAGATAGCTTCAGGAGGATTGCTCTTTACTTTTTCATGCTCACAAGCCGTAGGAAGCGAAGATTTCAATACAATGGTGTTCTCTTGTGCCGCACTATCGGGCAGAAAGGTAAGAATAATCAAGCGACTCGAAGCCGGATTAGACCACCCTCAAAGTATATTCCACCCCGAAGGCGAATACCTTAAAGGATTATTGCTATATGTGGAATAAAAGGCTTAAAATAGGAAAATGAAAACCAAGATAAGCGAAAAGGAAGCGGTCTTTATAGCCGAGCATTTGGCAGATGATATTACTAAACTGCTCTTGAAACACTCCAAAGATTCGTCTGAGGATTTAGATGTGGCGTTTTGTTGTCATCAAATAGAGTGTAGGCGTAAGTTTTCGGCAAAATTACCAAGTATTGTTGCATTTGAGGATTTTGTTTTCCCGCCTTTATTGAATGTAGAGCAAACTTCGAGTGAGCAAACCGCCTTTTACAAATCCGAACTCATAGAAAGCAATTGTCGAATGATGGATTTGACTTGTGGTTTGGGTATTGACACATATTTCTTTGCCAAAAGAGCATCAAGTGTGCTTTGTGTAGAGAAATTGGATTGGTTGAGTAGACTTTCAAAGCATAATTTCGATTTGATGCAAGTGGAGAATTGTGAGTTCGTTTCGGCAGATTGTGTTGATGAATTGGAGAATCTACCTTGTGTTGATGTGATTTATCTTGACCCTGCGAGAAGAGATGCAAACGCTCGCAGACTTTACGCAATCAAAGACTGTGTTCCCGATGTTTCTTCTTTGCAAGAAAAACTTTTAGAGAAAGCTTCACACCTTATAATCAAACTTTCTCCAATGTTGGATTTGAAGTCCTTGCAACGAGATTTGAAATCGATAAGTGATATTCATGTTGTATCGGTAGAAAACGAGTGTAAGGAAATCTTAGTCGAAGTTCGCAAAGATTATGTTGGAGATATATGTTTTCATGCCGTTGATATATCAAAAGGAAATAGACAATCCATATCATTTGATTCAAAATCCGAAAGACAGTATCTTGCTTCAACGAACTTGACGTGTGAATTGGGTAATTATATATACGAACCTTCTGCTTCTTTATTGAAGATTGGAAGTTTTGGAGCGTTGATTGAGAAATATGGAATGAAGAAATTGCATGCTCATTCACATCTTTTTACAAGCGAAAATTTGATAAAAGACTTTCAAGGGCGTAGTTTTGAGTTGTTAGAAGTAAGAAAGGCAAATGCAAAGGCATTGAAGGATATAAAGAAAGCAAACATAAGTGTAAGGAATTTTCCTCAGACAGTGGAGGAATTAAGACATAAGACAGGAATAAAAGATGGGGGAGAGGTATATCTTTTCTTTACCACTTTGGCAAATGAAGAGAAGGTTTGTCTTGTTTGCAGAAAAACAAGTAAAGATAAATAAGCGAAACACTAAATAGAAGAAATAAGGTATGAATGTAGTGATGGAAAGCGGTTGGAAGAAGATGCTGAGCAGCGAATTTGAGAAAGAATACTTTCTATCTTTAAGAGAATTTGTTCATTCGGAGTATAGAAACAAGGTTATTTACCCTCCTGCAAATCTAATCTTCAATGCGTTTGATTCTTGCCCGTTTGACAAAGTTAAAGTGGTGATTCTCGGTCAGGATCCTTACCATGAACCCGGTCAAGCTCACGGATTGAGTTTTTCTGTTCAACCTCCGTGTCCGCCACCTCCGTCTTTGGTAAATATATATAAGGAAATAAAAGCTGATATTGGCGAGTTGGTTCATTGTAATGGTGATTTGACTCCTTGGAGTGAGCAAGGAGTATTGTTATTGAACGCAACGCTAACCGTGGAAGCCCATAAGGCTGGTTCGCATCAAAATAAAGGTTGGGAATTGTTTACAGATAGTGCAATAAAAGCTCTTGCCGACAATCGAGAACACCTTGTCTTTATGTTATGGGGAAGTTATGCTCAACGCAAAGGAGCATTCATAGACGAGAAAAAACATCTTGTTTTACGCTCTCCTCACCCTTCACCACTAAGTGCTTATCGTGGATTTTTCGGTTGCAAACATTTCTCTGCCGCAAACGCATATCTGAACTCTAATGGCTTGACTCCAATTGTTTGGTAAAGGAATCAAGCCATTGAATCTTTTATCTGCCGCTTGAACTTGGAGCACCTTTGTTCTCTAACTCCAATTTACCAAATCGTAAGGTTATGCTGAAAGATATAAATCTGCTATCACTAACCGAAGAGTTGTAATTGTGATAAGAAGGTGCGTATGTGTAGTTCTCACTCTTGTTCCAATTGAATGGATCGCTAATAGTAAGCGAAGTGCTTAGGCGTTTGTTGAAAAATTCTGCTCGAACGCCGAGACTCATCATGTAGTAATAATCCGACTTTCCAAAGATTGATTTGCTTGGAGTGCGAACATTACCATTCAAAAAGAACTGATAGTTCTTCCAAACCTTAGTCCATAGATTTGCATTCCCCCATAGATATGTTGTTTCTTCTCTATAGTGTTTGCCATCTATGTAATCCATTTCATAAACATTGTGATTAAGAGTTGCAAACAAGTTTAGGTTAGCAAAAGCCCCCAATCTGATATTTCCATGTATCATCATATCTTGTGAAGCCGAAGAACCAAGATTGTAAGGTCTGGTATAGTAAACATAATCTCCCAAGTAATCATCATAAATCAAGTCAGTAGGAGAACTAATGCTGTTGTTGTTCCACTTAGCCGAGAAACGAATGCCTACATATCCTGCTTGCATGAAAAACTTACTCCAATTCAATCCGATATTATGAGTAATGGAGTTTTTCAAATCGGGGTTTCCAACACTGTAACTTTCTTCTTCATAGTATCTAAACTCACTTAAATTCTTTGAAGAAGGAGTTGAGGTGGAGTAACTGTAACTTGCAGAGAAGTCGTGCATTGATTTAGTTCTGTAAGACAAGTGTATGTTAGGACGCATTGTGAAAAGAACTCTGTTCACATCATCTGAAAAATAATGGCTTGTTGCAATAAAGTTTCTATCTTCAAGTTCGGCAGATAATCCAAGTTTAAGTGTGAAACTTCCAAACTTGTGTCGCCAATCTGCAAAGCCGTTAAAAGTGTTGTTAATGCTCTTTTGGTCGTGTGAACGCAATGAATCCATAATTACAAAACTTGATTGAGTGCTGTCAAAGTGGTTTACGTCATAGATACTATAGTCATTGTCCATATCCCAACCAAGTCCGTAAGACATTTCTCCTGCTTTGCTGTATGGTTTTGTGTAACGTAAGTTTAGCCTTGTGCTGTAACTGCTTTCGTTTGTAACGTATCGTTTATGTAAGTTGTCATAACGCTCGCTCAAAGGAGTGTATAAACGACTGTATTCTTTGTCTTGATAGTCTGGAGAGAGGTAACCTGTTAGCGAGATATTAAGTCTGTGTCCTTCTTTGTCAAAATCTTTTTTGTATCTGGCGTTTAGATTTCCCCATGCACGAAATGAACTTGAATTAGAGTATGATTCAAAGTAGTTTTCTTCTGTTTCAAACAACTCTTCTGTTATTTTTTCATAGTCTTTTCTTAGTCTTGTAGTAAATGTAGAGGAGTGTTGGTAATTTGGATCAAAGCCTGCCCACATTCCAATCTCACTTGTAGAGTCTATTGTATAGTCAAGATTCATCGAAATCCAACCTCCGTAGGATTGATTTTCTTGTTCACCTGTTCGGTCTTCGTGATAAAGTGTGTCTTTTCCGCCTTGAATGTTATCGACAAAGTATGTAGAATATCCATTTGAGGAAGTAGTGGTGTTTCTCAAATTAAAGCTGGAGTAGATTCCGAAAGAGAGTTTCTCATTTGCCCAAACATAAGATATTTTAGGGCTTATGTCGTAATTAGTATTGATTCCGCTTCCGAAACTTATGAAATGGTTTTTCTTAATCCTTGTATTGGTTATGATGTTTATTACTCCGCAACCTGATGTATTGGCATATTTTGCACTTGGATTGGTGATTACCTCTATCTTTTTCAAGGCATTGGCTGGTAGATTCTCCAAAAACATTTTCAATCCTTCGGATTTGATTTTTGAAGGTTCGTCATTCAACCATATTTCCACGCAATTCACTCCTTGAAGCGTGATATTTCCTTCTGCATCGACCTGTACGCCCGGTGAATTTTGAAGAGCATCTGTTGTTGTACCGCCTTGAATCGATGGATCGTCCTCTACGCTATACACAGTTTTGTCTCCGTCCATTGAAAACAAAGGGCGTTTTTCTACTATCTCAAAACCGCCCAACATAGTAGCACTGCGTTTTATGTAAATAGTGCCTAAATCCATTTGTCCTTTGACTTGTATATTCTTAGTCAGCGTCTCATATCCTATGAATGATACTTTGAAAATATATTCTCCGTCTTTGACTTTTTTAATCTTAAACTCACCCTTTTCATTTGTCGTTGCACCTGTAACAAGTGTGCTATCTGTTGTTTTCAAAAGGGTAACGTTTGCAAATAATACAGAACTTTTGTCTGTTGAGTCTTTTAATATACCCTTGATTTGTGCGTTTGAATTTGCTGAAATAGCAAAACAAATAAATAAGACAAAGAGTCTTATACTCAGAAACTTATTCATAGACTATGAGTTTTTAATTATATTCTATCTTTCAAAGAACACAATAAATTATTCCTTGGTTTTGCAAAGGTATGTATTTATAATTAAATAACGAATTAAAATATTCTTATTTTTTTTAGAAGGTATTCTTTTTTTTTTATAAAGACTTGCAAAATTATTTCTTCGTTTCAGTAAATTAAAATCAAGTTTTAGAAAATTAAAACGAAGATTTAGAAAATTGTTTCTTTGTTTCGTAAAATTGTTTCTTTGTTGTATCTTTGCAAGGGAAGAATTAAGAATTATGAGATTCAATTTGTGTATTGTTATATTGCTGTTTTGCTGTTCGTTCAGTTGTTTTTCTCAAAGCAAAGCCGACAAGGAGTTTGACAAGGTGAGGACTTTGTTTTTTGAGGGCAAAGATGACAAGGCAGAGGAGTTGTTATTGAAAATCCAAAACAAATATCCTGACTACTATCCTGCATATTTGGCATTGGGAGAGTTGTATTATGCCAAGAAGAACTTTGAAGCCTCAAAGTCAAACCTTTTGTATGTGGTTCAAAACGACGAAAAGTTTGATTTGAATGCTCATTGCAAATTGGCAGAGATTTATGAGAGAGAAAAGAAGATAGATAGTGCTTTGCTGTGTTTTGAAACCTATTTGCGTTTAGTTGTAGAGAACGACAGAAATCGAAAAAACATTCAAGAGGTTTCTCATAAGGTGGATTGCTTACGTTTTAGAAAAGAAGCAGAACGAAATCCTGTGGAGTTTAATCCCGAGAATATGGGAGCAAACATAAATAGTAAGCACTTGGAATACCTTGCCACAATGACAGCAGATGAATCCGCTTTGTTATTTACTCGTCAGGGAGTAGAAAAGCAAGGAAGTAGGGCAGAGGAAGGTTTTTTCATTTCTTATAAGTCTGATAATGCTTGGCAGAAAGCGGAAATGCTACCCGGTGTATTGAACTCTGCATACAACGAAGGTGCTGCTTGTCTTTCTCCTGACGGAAGATATATCTACTTTACAAGGTGTAATGCTCCTGAGAGTTGGGGTAGTTGCGATATTTACCGAAGTGAGCGAAAGGGAAACTTTTGGACAGAACCCATAAACCTTGGTTCAAATGTAAATTCGGCAGCCTGGGACGCACAACCTTGCATTGCATCAGATGGAAGAACGCTTTTCTTTGTTTCAAATCGAAAGGGTGGTTTTGGGGAAAGCGATATTTATTATACATATCTAAAGGACGATGGCACATGGACAAAAGCCAAAAACTGCGGAGAGGTAATCAATACAGCAGGAAAAGAAATGTCGCCATTCATTCACCCATCGAACAAGATGTTTTACTTTTCCTCCGACTACCATTGCGGAATGGGAGGACTTGATATTTTCTTTTCAGAATTGGAAAATGGGAAATTCTCATTTCCAACCAATATTGGTTATCCTATAAATACCGATGCAGATGAGAGTAGTTTTATTGTAAGTCCATTAGGCGACTATGCAATTTACGCAAGTGAGCAATCAGATTGCTATGGCGGTTTAGACTTGTATCGTTTTGAACTTTACAAAGAGGCACGTCCTATGGCAGTAACATACGTCAAAGGTTTGATAAAGGATTCTCAAACAGGAAAACCATTAGATGCTTATTTTGAGATAAGGAATCTTGCAGATGGGAAAATGGTTTGTTCAGGTAATTCCGATAAAGTAAATGGTGAATATCTAATATGCCTACCTATTGGAGCAGATTATGCTTTTGCTGCAAGGGCAGAAGGATATATGTTCTATTCTGACAATTTTAGTTTGAATAATTCAGATGGTAGTAAGTCATATCACAAATATATTAAGTTGGAACGAATAAATATCGGTACAGGACTTGTTTTGAATAATATATTTTTTGAATCAAATAGTAGTCATTTGTTGAAAGAGTCTTTTGCAGAGTTGAATACCTTGGTTAAGTTGTTGAATGAAAACCCTAAACTGAGAGTTGAAATAGGCGGACA